>ERZ780228.603-NODE-603-length-30979-cov-2.732829_pt1 | contig 30979 bp, 23 predicted proteins | sample MGYA00511015_ERZ780228 | MGnify/ENA primary metagenome ERZ780228 (study PRJEB29588, sample SAMEA2161897) | human gut metagenome | biome: human gut; feature: human-associated habitat; material: faeces | place: Denmark | collected 2008/2010 ...
ATGGCCCTAAGCCGTTGTCGGACAGTGATCTTGGAGCGTGAACGACGGGCCATTTGGGCACAGGACGCCGCCTTAGAAGGGGAGCTGTGATGCAGGAAGGATTTTTTCTTTTCAATTTAACCGAGCAAGGCCATAGCGTTGTATTGGTATTTGTATTGGCCGCCGTTTTAGCCGTGGCTGAGATTTGGAGCTTGAAGTCCCGTCGAGCCAAGGCATATCACGCTTTGCTTCGCGAGGCGCGCGCACGTTTAAGCGAAATGCGTCTGCGTATCGATTAATTCAATGGGCAAGAAAAAAGTCGTGGCAACGGACCGATCGTTGCCACGACTTTTGTGTCTGAAACAGAATCTGTTCATCCACGCCCTTAATTTAGCATAAGACACTAATGGTTTGTACCTATTTGAGCCAGAGAAAATCCAATGTTTGAGAAAAAACAAACATTCGCTCGATTCAAACAAAATTTCATCTTGCTATAAGATTTTCTTAAGGTTGATCTTGCCAAGGCTTACATCGCTCTTTACTTTACCGAGCAATGTCATCTCACACTTTTTACAGTCAAATGTTGCCCGGTAAGTATTGGGACCTGATTTTAAAATTAAAGGATCGGGTCTGAATTTTTCTTTTAAAGTGGGATCCGCTTTAATTTTTTCAATGTTATCTTTCAAACAAAGTCCCAACGCATAGCGCACACAATGTTTGGTCACCATGAGCGGCACTTCACGTCTGACAGAGCCTGTCTCCAGCGCTGCCTCTGTGATGTGCGCATGGTGGCGTTCATAAAAATGAATTGCCTTTTCATTGAGAACATTGAAGTCCACGGCATCAGGATAGGGGAGACGTTCCGTTGATTGGGCGCGCTCAAGCCTCTTGAAGTGTTTTTGCCTTTCTTCGGCAAGCATCACGCAAGCTTCGCGTCTCATGTGATTGACAATACTGGCCGGTGCGAAAAAACCATCATCATCTATTTCAAGAGCCGTGATTTCAAAATCCGTATCCCCGGTTTTTCTTAAATTTTTTTCGATGTTTAGTTTGTTCTTTTCAATTTGAGAGGCTTTTTGAAGCGCCAGTTCTTCTGAATAAACCGTCGCACTGTTGCCGCGATGGTCACTGAGCGTCAACGAAAATCTTCTTTCATTGACAGACCATTTTGCTTGTACGCCGATTAAACGTTTAGCGGTTGGTTTCGATAGAGCTTCTTCCCAGGCCTGGTCTCGGTTTCGGTAAAGAATGGTGCCCGGGGCCAGTTGAGGATGTTTTTTCAATATGGGACGCTCGCGCAAAGTCAGACGCCAACGGCCGGGTTCTACTTCTTCTGCACGGTTAACAGCAAAACCCATGAGTGTTTTTTCTCGTGTGAGATAAGTTAGCCCATCGGCGTTGTGCAGCGCTTCAGAAGAACGAACTTCAATGGCTTCAGCTGTTACTTTGAGAATTTTCCCGATTCTTTCACCGGCGTTTTTCGGTGTTTCGAAAACGGCCATGTCATGATGGCGTCCGCGCGTGAAATAATCAGTAAATCCGCGGTTAAAGGATTTTTGAGGGGCGGGTGTGAAATCAATGAGACTTCTTCCGTCACTTGATCGGTGTAAATCGGCTCTTTTCTCAAGAATCTTATCGATCATTTGTCGATAATGAGCCGTGATATTTTTGACATAAGCCGCATCTTTTAAACGGCCTTCAATCTTGAAACTTCTGACACCGGCGTCAATTAAAGCTTCCAAGTTTTCGGTCTGATTATTGTCTTTTAAAGACAGCACATGGCGCTCGTGAATGAGCTCTTGCCCATCTTCGGTGTAAACACTGTAGGGAAGTCGGCACAGCTGTGCGCAGGCACCGCGGTTGGCGCTTCGGCCGGTCGCGGCAAAACTCGCATAGCATTGGCCGGAATAGCTGACGCAAAGCGCGCCGTGAATGAAAAATTCAATCCGAGCGGATTGAAGCGCTTCATAACTTTCGCGGATTTGCTCAAGACTCATTTCGCGGGCTAAGACCACTTGAGAAAATCCGACGCTTTCGAGAAATCGTGCTTTAGCGGCTGTGCGGATATCACATTGTGTGGAAGCATGCAATTGAATCGGGGGAAGGTCGCTATCCAAAATCCCCATATCTTGAACAATAAGGGCATCGACTCCGTTTTCGTATGCAAGCCACGCCAGGCGAACCGCGTCTTTGAGTTCCTCATCGTTAACGATGGTGTTAAGTGTCATGTAGACGCGGGCGTTAAAGCGATGGGCGAAGTCAGTGAGTCTTTTAATATCGGCAAACGCATTGGCCGCTTCGACTCGGGCACCAAAACCGGGACCGCCGATATAGACGGCATCGGCTCCGTGCAAAATGGCTTCAATACCGACATCAGCATTTTTTGCCGGCGCTAAGAGTTCGAGAGCTTGTGATTCTTTCACTGCTTTTGATCCTGTGCGGTCACATCAATTGTGTCAGAAGGCTCTGAGGTGCCTTCAGTCGTGTCAGTCATTTTGCGCGGTTCTTGGACAGGCCATGGGGCGCAGGCTTTGATGGCTAATTTTTTTGCCAAAGTGCTGTCGCCGCGTTTTTTCGCAATATCAGCCGGACTGATCCCTTGGTCATTGCATAGCGTTTTATCAGCGCCGGCTTTAAGCAATACATCAACGGTCGGTGTGGCAATCACGCGGGCAGCCATATATAAGGGCGTGACACCGCGCTCGGTGCGGGCATTAACCTCGGCTCCCTTGTCAATAAGAAAGCGAGTCATTTGAGTTTGTCCGGTGCTTGCCGCGTAATGAAGCGCCGTCCATCCGTAGTTGGCATTAACAGGGGCTCCCATGTCAATGAGTTTTTGAGCTAAAGCCTCATCGCCTTTAATTGAAGCAAGCATCAAAGGGGTTTCGCCTCGCAGAGTCGGCACTTTGACATTAATTTTGAAGCTTCTTAAAAGCACCTGGTTGACACTGACTTTGGCGTCCATGCGAATGGCAAAAACTAAAGGAGTGTCGCCATTGGGAAGATAAAAATTCGGGTCGTAAGCCAATTCCCTGAGCATGTAGGCTACTTTCGGAGCATCGTCTTTGGCGATAGCTTCTTGAAGTTGTTGCGCAAGGGGAACGCCCGGCGTGACCGATTGGGCTAGACAAACTAGGCTTTGAGCACAAAGGGCAAGGGTAAGGCTGAGTTTAAGCATGTTTAAATCCGGAAAAAACGATTGGCATTTTGCATCGTAAGACCCGCGATATCCTCAATGCTCTTTCCTCTCAGTTGGGCGAGAAATTGAGCGACATGAGGGACAAATGACGGTTCATTGCGCTTGCCTCGAAGGGGAACAGGTGCCAAATAGGGACTGTCGGTTTCGATGAAAATCCGGTCATCTGGCGCTTTGTGGGCTACTTCCTGAATATCTTGAGCGGAACGGAAAGTCACGATGCCGGAAAACGAAAGGTAGCCGCCTAAATCCAAAGCCTTTTTAGCAAAGTCCCAATCACCGCAGAAGCAATGCAGGACAAAACCACAGTTTTGAGCCCCATTGGCTTTAAGAATATCAAGCGTGTCGCAAGCGGCTTCACGTGAGTGGATGATAAGCGGTTTATTGGCCAGATTAGCCGCACGAATGTGCGTGGCGAAACGGTTGCGTTGCCAATCAAGCGGTTCCTGGCAGTAGTGATAGTCTAGTCCCGTTTCTCCGACGGCAACCATTTTCGGATCTTGCACTCGCAGGACAATCTCCTCTTCGGTGAGATCGGGCAATGCTTCGTCTTGCGGACTGACGGCAAAGGCGGCATAGAGACCATCGTTTTCTCGAGCCAGTGTGAGTACCGGGGCGATTTCGGCCTCTTCCGTGGCAACGACCACGGCTTTTGTTACTTGGGCCGATTTCATTCGTTCGAGCACCTCAGCTTGGTCATTAGCAAACTGAGGCATGTGAATGTGGCAATGAGTATCGAAAAACATGGACTAATAAATATTTCAAGGGGCCTGCGTGGCCCCTTTAGATGTTAATGAAAGCCCTTAGCGCTTGCGCGGGGAGTCGTACAACTCCTCGATTTCTTTAGCGAAGCGCTCAGCGATTTGCCGACGGCGAAGCTTCATGGTCGGTGTCAGCAATCCGTCCTCAGCGGTCCAGTGCTCACGCAGAATGTAAACATTTCTGGGGACGCAGTACTGCGGGAAATGTCTGGCCGCCATGCGCACGCGTTTGACGACCTTAGCTCGTAAATCGCGGCAAAGGTTAAGCGCGGGGCTATCCGGCGTGATGCCCACTTCTTCGCACAAAAGCTTAAAGAGCATGTCGTTGACGACGACCAGAGCCGTAATGTAGGGACGACCTTCTCCGACCACCATCACTTGTTCAAAGAGGTGATCTTCCTGAATGGCAAATTCCACATCAACGGGACTGATTTTTTCACCGGTACTGGTGACGATAATTTCTTTGATACGGCCCTTAATTCGTACTCGGCCGCCATCGCTTAAATCCACTTGGTCACCGGTTCTCAGCCATCCGTCCTCGGTGAAAGAGGCAGCGGTTTCCTTAGGCAGATTCCAGTAGCCCTTCATCATGCTGGGGCCAAAGACCTGAAGTTCCTCATTGTCTCCGGCTCTGACTTGACAACGGGCAAGCGGCAGACCGACTGTGGCCGGGTGGTTGCCCGTGATGCCGTTCATGGAGATGATGGGGCTGTATTCGGTTAAACCGTAAGCCTGGCGGATGTTAAGACCGAGAGCGCAGAAGAATTTGGCAACCATCCCGTTTAAAGCAGCGCCACCACTGATGATGTATTTAAAGCGCGGACCGAAAAGTGCACGCATGGGAGCAGCCACGCGATCAAAATAAAGGGCTTTGATGATGGAGTCCATGGCGGGCAAACCGTCATCTTCAAGCGGTAAATCGTTTGCCCGGCAGAAATCACGCCAGCCAGCCGCAACCACACGGTCAGCCATCAATTGAGCCGAAGCGCCTTGTCTGGCGTACTGAGCTTGAATTTTGGCGTAGAACTGTTCAAGAATTCTTGGTACCGAGCACATGATGGTCGGGTGAATATCTTTGAAGTCTTCGGCAAGCTGCATCGGACCACGGCTAAAGACCAGTGTGGCGCCGTGGGCGACACAGTTGTAATAGGTGGCCGTACGTTCAAACGTATGAGAAAGCGGCAAATAGGATAAGAAGAGATCTTCATCGCTTAAAGGCATCTGTTTGGCCGTATCCTGAACGTTGGAAACGACGGCACGATGCGTGAGCATAACGCCTTTGGGACGGCCGGTTGTGCCGGACGTGTAGACAATAGCGGCTAAATCCTCTTCGGTCGGACCGGCGGGCAATTGGCTCACATCGAAATTTTCTCCCGCTTTGAGCCACTTGTTGACACCGCAGTAATGAACGGTCTTACTTTCGCCTTCTTCCTCTTCGGTTGTAAAAACAACTTGCTCGAGCGTCGGCACCGGTGTGTCGGAATTGAAAATGGCGTTCCAGCGGGCTTTTGGGGTGGTCACTAAGAAGCGGCAGCCGCTGTCACTCATAATGTAGGCGGCCGATTCCGGTGTATCAATAGCGTGAAGGGGAACGGGAACCAGGGCGTTAGCGAGAGCGGCTTGGTCAAAAGTGAGTGCGTCCAGTGAATTGATTAAAAGCATGGCGACGCGATCGCCGCGCTTTAACCCCATGGTGGCAAAGGCTTTGCGCCAACGCATGACACGTTCGCCGAATTCTTTCCACGTCACACTTGTCCACTTTTCGTGCTCGTAGTCGTAATAACGGTACCCTTCTTTTTCTGGTTTAGTCGCGAGGGTGTGCGCGAGCATTTCGGGCAAGGTTTTGAAATCATCAATGTATGTATGACCGACCATTTTGGCGCTTCTTCGGAAAGTTTTACTAAACAGATTATTGTACATAAAGATTTTGCGAAAAATACTTCGTTTTTTATGTGATTTTTTCGATGAAATAGGGCAAAAAAAAGGCAGGTGGAGCCTGCCTTTTCAGGATGCGCCGATTGCTGATTAAGCGGCGTGTGTTTCGTAGAGCTTATTGATATCGTCTTGGAAACGCGCTTTGATAATTCGACGTTTTAATTTGAGTGTCGGCGTCAGCATGCCGTTTTCAATGCTCCAAGGCGTCAGCGTCAAAATCAAAGCACGGGGAACACCGTATTGCGGGAAGCCCCGGGTGAGTTTTTTCACCTTGCGCAAAAGCGTTTGGTGAACAACCTTTGCGTTCAGTGACTTCGGATCATTGGGGTCTAAATTGAGCTCTTTAGCTAATTCTTTCCAGCGCTCAAATTCAAGCACTGCCACAAGACTGATATACGGTAGGCCTTCACCAACGGCCATGACTTGAGCAAACATCGGATCACTTTCAATCGCCATTTCCAGATCGGCCGGTGGAATCTTTTCACCAGTGCTCGTCACGATGATTTCTTTAATGCGGCCTTTAATGCGGACGTGTCCAGAGGGAAGAATGTCAGCTTGGTCTCCGGTTTTAAGCCAACCGTCTTCCGTGAAAATGTCTGCCGTCGCATCCGGTCGATTCCAATAGCCCTTCATCACGCAAGGGCCTTTCACCTGCAGCTCATCATTGTCACCGAGCCTGAGCTGCATATTCGGTAGCGGCATACCGACCGTGGAGGGGTCGTTTTGGTGTTCTTTATTGACAGTTAGAATCGGACTGGTTTCTGTCATCCCGTAACCTTGGAAGATCTGGATGCCCAAACCAATAAAGGTGCGGGCCACGGTTTGATTTAAGGCGGCGCCACCCGAAATAAACGCGTGAGGTTTGATCCCGCCAAAGACTTCACGAAGCGAGGTGCCGACCTTTTCATCCAACCAGTCTGCCATTAAGCCGTCAAGACATTCGCGCCAGGTATGTTCAACAGGCAAACCGTTTTCCTTACAAAAACGACGCCAACCGACTTCAACCGCCCAATTAAAAACGTATCGCGTCAGTGCGCCTTTTTTTGCGAGTTTGTCATTTAATTTAGCGTACACGCGTTCATAGATACGCGGAACAGACATGAGGATCGTCGGCCGAACATAGTGCAAATCGTCAATGATCTGAAGAATGTTGCGGTTAAAGTAGATCTGATTGCCCATTCCCATGGCTAGGTAATAGGTGGTCGTACGTTCAAAAGTGTGCGACAGAGGCAGGAACGAAAACCACTTATCGTCCGGATTCGGTCGGATATTGCCCATTACGCCTTTGGCGTTTTCCAGGATATTTTCATGAGTGAGCATGACGCCCTTGGGACGGCCGGTTGTGCCTGAGGTGTAAACAAGGGCGGCCAAGTCCTGAGGATCAATGTCAATATCGGTGATCGTGACATTTTCACTGGCTTCTAACCACTCGGCCAGTGTGCAGACATTAATGTCGGCGTTATTGACACGGTCGTCTTCGGGAATTGAGTCATCCGTGATGATGACGGCTTTCAAGTTCGCCAGGGTATCGGCTTGGCGGATGCCCTTCCACTTGAGGTACTTGGCTGTAACCAACACTCTGGCTTCACTGTCATTGAGAATGAAGGCGCTTGACCCCGGGGTGTCAACAGCGTGAAGGGGAACGGGGACTAAACCGCAGGCAAGTGCAGCTTGGTCAAAGCAGATGGCGTCAATGCAGTTTGGCAAAAGCATGGCCACACGCGACCCTTTTTCCAAATTGAACTTGCAAAAAGCTTTTCGCCAGCGTTGGACTCTTTCAAAGAGCTCCCGGTATGTCAGCGTTTTCCAAGACTTTTCAGTGGCAACGTATTGGGTGAGAGCCGGCAGATCATCGTGACGACCCAAATGATGAGTGAGCACTTCGGTTAAAACACGGATCTTCAGAAAATCTTCATAGCGGGATTGTGTGGTTTCCATGGCGCTTGCTATATCAGATATCAATGACAATGACTTGCTAAGAATACTGGTATTTGCCCTTAATGTTAAGAGAATCATCCGAACGGATTACTTTCTAGAAATGGCTACCAATTTACAAAAAAGTGGATAAAACGATTAAGTCAGCATTGAAAATTAGGTGAAAAACCCTAAAAAATCTCAAAATTTTATAAGAAAAACAATAAGATGTTATTGCAATAGTGCTTTTTTAAGATAGAATTAAGAACAGATTTTCCAAGCATGTAAGCTCCTCAATTGTAAGAGCGAATTCAAGGCCTGGTCAGCAATGAATCACTCTCTTACCATGCTTAGCAGTGGATGGGTTATCGAAGTCGGGCAACGAATTTCGGTAACCCATTTCATTTTCAAATTTTTTTGCCTGTCAAACACGCAACGTAGCCGGTCTAAAGAGCGCAGGCATGCCTAATCGCTTAATTTTCCTTGCTAAAACAATAAGTTTGCCCATTTTTAAACAATTCATTGTTTGCTTTTACTCCATAAACACAACATATTGTGTTCAGGGGAAAACCCTATATTTTTAAAATTTATCCCATTGTTCTGTAAATCAAGCGTTTTTCAAAACTGTGGATAAGTCACTTATCTAAATGTAGTGCGTGCCTAAAAAGTGCTTAATAAATAGGCAGAAAAATCACAGTACTTCTTTAAAGTTAATCGTGCAATCGCTCAGTTGTTGGGAGCGATATTCATTTTTTGGAGTATCTCTGATGTTTGAGAAGAAGTTATCGCACTTGATCAAGCGTGATGGCAGCGTCAAGGATTTTGATGCAAACAAGATTGTTGCCGCCATCGCCAAAGCAGGAAAAGCGACCGGTGAATTTGACGAGTCTCGTGCCGCCCGAATCACCGAAGAGCGCGTATTGCCGAGCCTGGTTGCTCTCAATTTAGTCACGCCTCATATTGAGCAAGTGCAGGACGCAGTGGAGCGCGCCCTTTTTGAGGAAGGTTTTTTCAAAACGCTTCGCGCCTATATTGTCTATCGTGAACAACGTCAGAAGGCCCGTGATGCCAGACAGAGTTGGGTGAATGTTGAATCTTCCATCAATGAATATCTTCAGCAGCTTGACTGGCGCGTTAACGCCAACGCCAATCAGGGTTACTCCTTGGGCGGTTTGATTTTGAATGTTTCCGGTAAAGTGGTGGCCAACTATTGGCTCAACTACATCTATCCGGCAGAAATCGGTCGTGCTCACCGCGAAGCCGATTTCCACATTCATGACTTGGATATGCTCTCGGGCTACTGCGCTGGTTGGTCATTGCGTACTCTTTTAACGGAAGGGCTCAATGGGGTACCGGGTAAAGTTGAAGCGGGCGCCCCGAAACATCTTTCATCGGCTACGGGTCAGATTGTCAATTTCTTAGGCACAATGCAAAACGAATGGGCAGGCGCTCAAGCCTTTTCCTCATTTGACACGTATTTGGCACCTTTTATCAAGAAAGACAACGTGCCTTATGAGGAAGTCCTTCAAAGCATCCAGGAGCTTATCTATAACCTCAATGTTCCTTCCCGTTGGGGAACGCAGACGCCCTTTACCAATCTCACTTTCGACTGGACGTGCCCCGAAGATCTAAAGGACCAGCACCCGATTATCGGCGGTGAAGAAATGCCCTTTACCTATGGCGACTGCAAGCGCGAAATGGACATGATTAATCGCGCCTACATTGAAGTGATGACCAAGGGTGATGCCAAGGGTCGTGTTTTCACGTTCCCAATTCCGACCTATAACATCACGCCTGACTTTGATTGGGACAGCGAAAACGCAGACAGATTGTTTGCAATGACCGCCAAATACGGTTTGCCTTATTTCCAGAATTTCATTAATTCGGAATTAAAGCCCAATATGATCCGTTCGATGTGCTGCCGTCTGCAGTTGGACCTGCGTGAACTTCTCAAGCGCGGCAACGGTCTTTTCGGTTCCGCAGAACAGACGGGCTCGCTCGGTGTCGTCACCATCAACTGCGCTCGTTTAGGCTATCTCTTTAAGGGCAATGAACAGGGTCTTTTTGATCGCTTAGATCACCTCTTGGATTTGGCCAAGACGAGTCTTGAGATCAAGCGCAAGGTTATTCAACGCCATATTGATCAGGGACTTTTCCCGTACACGAAACGCTACCTCGGTACGCTTCGTAACCACTTCTCCACGATCGGTGTCAATGGTATTAACGAATGCATCCGCAATTTCACAAATGACGCCAATGACATCACCGATGATTGGGGTCATGCTTTTGCCTTAAAGCTTTTGGATCATGTTCGTGCCCGTATGGTTGAATTCCAGGAAGAAACCGGTCACATGTATAACCTTGAAGCTACTCCGGCCGAAGGCACGACATACCGCTTTGCCAAAGAAGATAGAAAGCGTTTCCCGGATATTATTCAGGCTGGTACCGAATCCAATCCCTACTACACCAATAGCTCTCAGCTGCCGGTGGGCTTTACCGATGATCCGTTCTTGGCGCTTGAAATGCAAGACGACTTGCAGCGCAAGTACACGGGTGGCACGGTGCTTCACCTTTACATGGCCGATGCCATCAGCTCATCAAAGGCATGTAAAGAATTGGTGCGCAGAGCCCTTTCGAGATTCCGTCTGCCGTATCTGACGGTGACGCCGACCTTCTCGATTTGCCCCAAACACGGCTACATCTCCGGTCGTCATGATTTCTGTCCGATCTGCGACGCTGAGTTAATTCGTGCCAAAAAGGCACAGGCGGCTTGCCAAAAGGCTGATTGCTAATTATTGAGAGAAAGAAAATGGATAAAAAAGACGAAAAGATCGAATTAAAAGACAGTGAACGCCAACCCTGTGAAGTTTGGACCCGCGTGATGGGCTACCATCGACCGGTTTCATCTTTTAACACCGGTAAAAAAGGGGAATTTTACGAACGCAAGTGCTTTGTAGAAAGTAAGTGCGGTTTGTCTAAATAACCTCTAAATCTGAAAGGCGCCGTGAAGACATTCTTTTCGGCGCCGTTTTGTCTTCGTGTTGTTGTAAGGATTGCTGTTTATGCCTGAGGAAACTTCACGCTTGAGTGCAGAACACTTAAAGATCGCAGCCATTACCCCTTATACGAGTATCGACTATCCGGGGTATTTTTCAGCCGTGGCCTTCATTCAAGGCTGCCCTTGGCGCTGCCGCTACTGTCACAATCCGCACATGCAACCGAGGGAATTTCCTCCTCAATACCTGCATAGCAGTTGGGAAGAATTGGTCGCTTTACTAAAGCGACGTCACGGGCTTTTAGACGCGGTGGTTTTTTCGGGCGGTGAGCCGACGCTTGATCCCGCCTTGGCCGATGCCATGTCCAGAGTTAAAGAAATAGGTTTTAAGATCGGATTGCATACTTCGGGGTGTTATCCGGAACACGTTAAAAAGGTGATCGGCTTAGTGGATTGGGTGGGGCTTGATGTAAAGGCGGCACTCTCAGATGAGGTTGCATACCGTTGGATCACGGGACTGGAAAAGTCCAATCCCGCTCAAAATGTTTCGGAGTCCTTGGCTATTATCCAGGCGGCTCAAGTGAGTTATGAGTGTCGGACAACAGCCCATCCGGTCTATTTACCCGATGCGAAGATTTTAAGTCTTGCCCGTGAACTTAAAGAGCGGGGAGTGGAAACATTCGCACTGCAGGTTTATCGCAAGCCAAAGGAATTGGATCTTCCCTTTGACAACGTTGGGCACGAGTATCCGGAACCTGAAACACTGGATGCGTTAAAGGCGATGTTCACTCATTTTGAACTGCGTCGGGAATAACTTACAACGTCAGACGCCGTCCGCAGCCGGCCCAATCCACATCATCAAAAGCCCGGGCCATGGCTGCGGCCGCTTTAAAACCCGTGCAGTGGTTGGGGCGCCAATGCTTCACGGGGAATGCCTTTAACGCTTCAATCCATAAGGGAAGTTCTTCATCTTTGGCGGCGCTCAGGTGCGTGCCGCCTAAAACAGTGTCAAATTGCTTAACCCCAAAAGTTTTCTGTGCATACCGCAAAATGTTTGGTAATCCTGCATGAGCGCAGCCCAAGACAACGGTAATTCCGTTTTGCCCTTGGACTAAAAGCGATAGGTCATCGGCGAAAGTATCCGGGATGATTTGCCCGTCTTGCGTTTCTTCCCACATATTTTTCGAATTGACAAAGCGACAGTCGCGCTCATTTTGAGGAACCGTGAAAGCAATAACCTCATCGGTTATTTGAGTCCAACCGTCAATGGGATCGGTCAGAATCGAACTAAAAAGCGGTCCGCCACCGCCGTTTCGTTTCTGATCGGCGTCAGCCCAGCGTTGAACGGACATCGAACGCGCTCCCCAGCGTTTGGCGGTGGGCGCGAGCAGTACGGCGTCAACTAAGCCTCCTGTGTGATCAAAATGCGCATGCGAAAAGACAATATGCTCGATGGCTTTGGGGTTTATTTGAAGCGCTTTGAGGTTATGAGTAAAAGCGTGACCTTCGGAGCCTGTGTCCAGAAGAAGATGAGTTTTGTCGCTTTCCAGATAAAGCGAATAGCCCCATTCGGCTCTTAAAAGGCGGTTTGTACAAAAATTTTCAACGACAACAGTCACTTGCATAACCCAAATCCACAAAAACAGTGTTATTGGTGCTAATATAGCGCCGCTTTGGCAATCTATGAAGAAAAATTTCGCTAACTCTTTAAAAAGTCAGCGAAAAAGGTGTTCTTTTGGCTTGCAAAAGCCATGATTGTTGATTACAATCACGCTTTTTCTGTCCTTGCCACACCGGAAATAGACGCTCCGGGTGGCTTTTCCCGTAAGGAGACAATTCCAATGCGTCATTATGAAATTTGCTTTATTGTGCACCCGGATCAAAGCGAGCAAGTTCCCGCTATGATCGAACGCTACAAAGCTCTCGTCGCTGAACAAGGCGGCAAGATGCATCGTGTGGAAGACTGGGGTCGTCGTCCCTTGGCCTATCCGATTCAAAAGTTGGTCAAGGCTCACTATGTTCTCATGAACGTTGAATGCACGCATGAAACGCTCGCTGAGATCGAAAACGGCTTCCGCTTCAACGACGCCGTGTTGCGTCACTTAACGATCAAGATGAAGAAGGCTGAAACGGCTCCTTCTCCGATGATGAAGATCGTCGAACGAGAAGAACAAAAGAAGGCCGCTAGCGAAGCTGCTCAGGCTCAAGCCCAAGCTGCTCAAGCTCAAGAAGCTGCCGCCGCTTAATTAATTTTTTATCCCTGTCGGAAACAATAAAGAGATACGCCGGTGAACACGATCAGATTAACGGGCGAGTTCACACAAAAAGCCCAGATGCGGTACACACCCGCGGGGCTGGCGGTTTTAGAAGTGGTGTTTCACCACATGAGTGTGGTTAAAGAGGCCGGAAGTGATCGGAAATTGGTTTTCGATTTTGCCGGCAAGGCCTGCGGCGATATCGCCTTGGCGCTCGATAAAGAACCGTTAGGATCGGTTTTTGAGATCTCTGGTTTTTTAGCTCCCCGCTCGCAGCGTTCCCGACAAATGATCGTTCATATTACGCAATACTCACAAGGAGTTTAAAAATGGCTTTTGGTGCAAAGGGCAAGGGTAAGCCGCGCCGTGGCAACCAACAAAACGCGCTCTTTAAGCGCAAGAAGTTCTGCCGTTTCACGGCTGAACACGTCGAAATGATCGACTACAAGGATGTGGAAACGCTCCGTGACTTCATCCAAGAAAACGGCAAGATCATGCCGGCTCGTTTGACGGGCACGAAGGCTCACTATCAACGTCAACTCGACACGGCCATCAAGCGCGCTCGTTTCTTGGCTTTGTTGCCGTACACGGACAATCAATAATCGAGTGAGGAGTTAATCAAATGCAAGTTATTCTTCTTGAAAAGATTACCCACCTCGGTGAATTGGGTGACATCGTTAAGGTTAAGGATGGTTACGCTCGTAACTACCTGATCCCCACCAAGCGTGCTAAGCGTGCTACGCAAGCCGCTATTGCCGAATTCGAACAACGTCGCGCTGAACTTGAAAAGGCTCAGGCCGAACGCATCGCCGCTGCTGAAGCGATCGCTGCCAAGTTGAACGGTGACGTGGTTGAAGTGGCCAGCAAGGCCGGTGTTGACGGACGCCTCTTCGGCTCTGTCACGAACTCTGACATCGCTGACGCTCTTCAAGCTCAAGGTTTCGATATTAAGAAGGCTCAAATTCGTTTGCCCAACGGCCCGATCAAGGCTTTGGGTGAAACCCCGATCGTGATCGGTTTGATGACGGACATCACCGCCGAAATCACCGTCCGCGTCGTTGCTGAAGCTTAAGTTTTAGTATCGTAATCGACACAAAAGGCTCGGTTCCTTTTTGGAATCGGGCCTTTTTTGTAGTCTTTTTCCAACGAAATTGTGAATTTTTATGTCTGATTGACATTGGTCAATACGAAAGTCTGGGGGGGGTAGGCTCCTGGTATCGCGCTATATAGTGCGGATTTAAGGAGATTTAAATGCATTTAAGAAAAACTGTTTTATTGAGTTCTATTCTTCTGTCATTTGCTACTTTATCCTATGCTGCTCCTACTTGGGTTGAACCCGATGGCAGTATCGAGACCGTGAAGCCAGAGGATCCTAATGGTGCACATAATCCGATTAAGGCTGACTTGACGCAAGAGGATGAAGGTAAAGTATTTAGTGGTGACATAGTCATGGATACCACAGGTTCCAAGGGAATCGGTGTTTTGTTGGGTACGGCAGGGGAAACTATTGTTAATAAAGGAAACATTTGGGTTATTGGAAGTGGTAACGGCGATGCAATGAGTACAGCCTATGGTGTAGAAACGACAATCATCAATCAAGGGACAATTTATGTAGATGGTAATAATGTAGATAATAATAAGGGTATGACTGTGAATCCAGGAGGTCATGCTATTAATGAAGGAACAATCGTGATTAAAGATGGGGCTTCTGGCATGATTGATGCTTCAGGGGACGGGGATAAGTCTTTAATTAATCGCGGAACAATCGCTGTTATTGGTGATGGTGTTGGTATTAATTACAGAAAGGATCAAGGTAACGTAACAGTAAGTAATGAAAACACAATTATCGTTACTGGATCGGGTGTTGGGGTTAAGATTGGAGAGGATATTTTCACAGCTTCGGGGGAAGGACAGGAGTTCACTAACTCGGGTACGATCATTGCTAGTGGTGAAGGTAGTGTAGCAATTCAAGATAGTAATTACCAAAATAAAGGGAGTTCAACAATTAATTTAACAGGGAATTCTCATATCGAAGGGCTTATTGATTTAGGAGATAATACCACCTTAAATATTACCGATCTGAGTAATGATGAAACCTTATCGCTTAAGGATACTGTCGGTGACGTTACGGTTTCTGATAGCAATGTAACTTTTGAACAAGGAACAGATTCTAACCTCTCTATTGGTTCAATCACTACTTCTGAAGAAGGTCAGGTTCACTTCAAATTAAATGAAGTTGGCAGCTCAGAGGATCCTGTGTTATCTATCGACTCTGTGACTGAAGGTTCTGATGTTAGCTATGGCTATACGGGTAAAGTTTCCGATATTCTTCAAAAGGGTGACGCTACTGCTTCTGACTTATTGAATGCTATCCAAGTTGCTGGTGAGAGTGCTGATTTCGCAACTGTGGATCAAGGACTCATGGGTGATGAAGGCTATGTGGATGAAAATGGTTTCCATGTGACCCGTACCAATGATCTTCTTCGTTCAGCTCAAGACTTGGCTATCACCAACGCCTTAATGTGGCGTTCTCAACTGACGAACTTGACTGATCGTATGGGTACACTGCGTACGACGCCGAATGCGGCCGGCGTTTGGGCTCGCTACAACAACGGTCGTTTGGATGGTCAAGGTATCCAACACGATTACAATACAGTTGAATTGGGTGTTGATAAGCGCATTGCCGATAACGTCACGATCGGTTTCAGCTTTGATTACACAAAGGGTGATACTGATTTGACCGCTGGTAGTTCTGACAACAACACCTACACGGTTGGTTTCTACGGCAGCTACTTCAATGAATCCGGTTGCTTCTTGGATACGATGCTAAAGATCGGTCGCATTGATGCTGACTATGATCTTCGCACGAGTGCCGGCAAAGAAAGCGCTGATTACATGTTGACCGGTGCTATCTTCGGTATCGAAACGGGTCATCGTTGGAATATCCAAAACTACTTTATTGAACCGCAAGTTCAATTGACATACAGCCATTTACGTGCTGAAAATTACACGAGCTCCATCGGCCGCGATGTGAAGTTTGATGATATGAGCAGCTTGATCGGTCGCGTGGGCGTCATGGCTGGTATGCAATTTGCAGAAAACCGTGGCTCTGCCTATGTCAAGGCTTCTTACAATCATGACTTCTTGGGCGATGTAGAAGGTAATTACGAATTTAATGGTTCTGTTCGTACGTTCGATGATGAATTGGATGACAACTGGGGTGAAGTGTCTCTCGGTGCTTCCTACCAAGTCACGGATTCTGTCAACACGTTTGTTGATGTTGGCACAGGTTTTGGTGGCGATATTGATCAAAAGTGGCGTGTAAACTTAGGTGCCCGTTACGTCTTCTAATTGACTTAACTGCCTAACTTCTGGGCTCGGTTTCCTTCGGGAAATCGAGTCTTTTTCATTGTGAAAAATTATTTTGATTTAAAGTATTTAGGCCTATGATAAGAAATAATCATCAAGGAGGGTTCCCTTATGTATGACCTTATTATCCGAGAAGGCCGAGTCATAGATCCTTTGAATCAGATTGACGAAGTGATGGACGTGGCTGTCGAAAACGGATGCATCGCTGAAGTCGCTCCGAGTATCACGAATGCCTCTAAAAGCGAATTAAATGCTAAAGAAAAGATAGTGATGCCCGGAATTATCGATATGCATACACACATGAGAACGCTTTTTGGTCATCCTCATGCACAACGAATGATTGCTTTAGCGGGAGTGACAACCACTTTGGATATGGCGGGACCTCTTGATGATATTTTGGACTCCATACCGACCAGTGGTGCTGGTGTGAACATAGCCATCTTACAAGCAGCCCAAGAGGGCGTAACGATTTCTAGCTCAAGACCTACGGAAGCAGAGCAAAACTCATTTATTAAAGCAGTACTTGATCATGGTGCCATTGGCATTAAATTGTTGGGCGGTCATTATCCGATGGATTTGGATATTAGTGCCTCTTTTATCGAGAAAGCCTCTTCTCTGAACGCTTGGATCGGCTGGCATGTAGGTAACACACAACATGGTTCAAACATTGAAGGCTTAAAGGACGCTTTGGAAGCGGCAAACGGTCATTTCCTCCATGTTGCCCATGTCAATAGCTACTGTCGTGCTCAGGTCAGGGACGAGCTTGATGAGGCTCTTGAAGCGGTCGAGTTATTGAAATCTAATCCTCAAGTTTTCTCTGAATCTTATTTATCCGCTCTTAATGGAACACGTTTGACAATTGAAAATGATCATCCGGTTAGCAAAGTGACAGAGACGTGTTTGAAAAAAGTTGGGTGTACTCCTGATTTTGAAGGGATGAAAAAAGCTATTCTGACAGGTCGCGTGGGTGTTCTATGTGATGACGGGCGTATTGGTAAATTAATTAATGGCGAAGAGGGGTTCAATTATTGGCTATCTCATAAGACAGTGACTTCCGGATCATTTGCAGTGAATCCCGCGATAAGTCGCTTTATTTTGGCTCAAGCCAAACGTGATAACGGATCATTTGTGGTTGACTCATTTTCAACGGATGGCGGGACCTATCCGAGAAATGTCATTGTTGAAAATGGCCTGTGCTTGGTGCAATTTGGGGCTATCACACTAAATGAGTTTGTTGTGAAAGCGAGTTTAAACGGGGCGCGGGCTTTGGGATTGCCAACTAAGGGACATTTGGGTAAAGGCGCCGATGCGGATATTTCCATTTTGGACTATGAGCGTAAGAAAGCCTATGCAACAATCGTCAGTGGTGAAGTTATCATGCAAGACGGAGCGCTCTTCGGTAAAGGGACGACTATCATTTGTGATGAACGTGGAGATAAATATCTTAAGGGTAGAGGGATACGAACTTATGTAAAGAAACCATTGGATCTCAAAGTTATCGAAAGTCGGTTTGTACCATAGAACTTTAAATTTAGATTTATAACAGCTAGTTGGCTCGGTTCAGAAGAATCGGGCTTTTTTTTATCGTTTTCCTTTAAAAAGCGTTGATTTTATTGCTTGATTGATATTGGTCAAGGCAAAAGTTTGGGGGGGGGCAGAATCAACTAAAACATCTCTTTTTTTACTTGCAGAGGATGCTATGAAAAAGACTCTTATTGCTGTGGCAGTGCTGTCAGTTATTTCTAGTTCGACTTTAGCTTTAACAGTTGAAGACTCAAACTTGCCTTATCAAAATCCCATTAATACTGCAGATGGTTTAACTGTAGAAGAAGGGGCGACAATTCAAAACCAACGGATCGAAGTGACCGGTGGTGTATTTACCAATAATGGATCAATTCAAACTAAAGTGCTAGTCATATATACAACCAGTGGCTATCCAACATTCGGCGAGATATCTGCCGACAAGGTTGTATTCAAAGGAGCCAAATCTCATTCTTATGCTGATGAATTTATTTTGGAAAGTGGATTTTCTACTGACCGTTTGGAAATATTGGATGCTAAATTTACGGATAATCAAGCAACCCATCAGACTGGTTTAACAATTGAAGATCCCAGAGTTTTAAAGAGTATCGGAGAACTCTATATTGAATCTAATGGTAATCGGACGGGGTTGAGAATTGGAAAGTCTACAGATGGGGAAAGAGGACAATCTTTTGAAATAAAAAGTGTGACCTTACAAGACAAAACCGGAAAACAAGACGCTCGAGTAGAAATTTTTAATGACAATAAAGTTAATTTTGGAGACGTTGTGGCTATTGGAGATAAGGGACACATTCAGCTCAATGAAAGTTCCAAAGCAATGATTGATACGGTTACTGTTAGAGAAAATAGTAGATTAAGTTTGCAAACTTATGTTGATAAGACACAAGACCCAACTGAATATAAGCCTGAAGTTACACTTAAAGAGATCACTTTAGAGAAAGGAGCAAAAATTCAAGCCTCAGTCTTTGCTGACAGTAATGAAAATCTAGAAGTAAATTTCTCAAAACAAACCATGCCTGCTCTTACGCTTAAGGGTGAAAATGTGACAATGAATTTAGCTGCTGATTCATTGGTCGATTTTGGTGGTTGGAGAGAGGAAGATAATTCTGATTGGCGTCCAGAAGACATTATTGTTGATATCGACTCAATGACCATCAATGTTGCCGATTCGTCAAGTGCCAGCCATGTCTATTTAACTGGGGCACAAGATGAGAAAGGCAATATGAACTTAAAAACTGATCCTGGAAAAATCTTAGTTATTGGTGCCGCTGGTAACAATACTGGGGATGCTCAAGCAGACTTAGACAAACTGGCTAACGTTGTGAAGACTAATATTAAAGAACTGAAAGATGGCGAGCGTCACAATAAACTCAGTTGTTTACCGGGTGTTAAAGTTGAACAGTTAGCGGACGATATTTTTGATGGTGCCACGGGAGTCGTTGCTGATGGTTGTCCGGGTTGTACCGCAACAAATGTCAAAATAACTGGTAAAACAGATAATCCCAATGTTCACGGCATTGCCGAAATGGCTGCTTTGGGTTTACATATTTGGCGTAACGAAATCGATGACATGCACCGTCGTGTCGGTGAGTTAAGAGATAGTTCAGCGCAATCCAACGGTCTTTGGACACGTGTCTATCACGGTAAAGCGGAATACGGTGACCAAAACGTAACCAATCGCTATACCGCTTTCCAATTCGGTTACGACCGTCAGGTTCGTGACGGTTTCTGGTTGGGTGGTGCGTTCTCGTACACCGATGGTGATAACAACTTTGACTATGGTGACGGAGATAGCGATCTTTATACGTTCAGCGGTTACGGCTCTTGGCTTTTCAAAAACGGCGTGTACCTTGACTTAGTTGGAAAAATCGGACGGATGAAGAATGCCTTTGATATTCGTTTCAATAACATTAAATCCACCGGCGACTACCACACCAACGCCGCTTCGCTCTCGGCTGAAATGGGCTGGCGTTATTTTGCAACCAAAGAGCTTTATTTAGAGCCGCAAGTTCAAATGTGGTACGGTCATGTCTTTGATGCTGATTACCACACTTCGACCGGTATTAAGGTTGAAAATGACTCCGTTGACTCCCTGGTTGGTCGAGTCGGTGTGAAGATGGGCTACAAAGATAGTCAAGGTCGAGGCGGTGTATTCTTAAAAGCCTCTGTTTTGCATGACTGGGAAGGGGATGCTAAGTTCCGTTACAGCAAGGGTGCTGATGTTTCCAGAACGCTTACAGAATCGCTTGGCGGTACATGGTATGAATATGGTTTAGGCGCCGATTACAACGCCACCGATCAAGTTCATCTGTATGCTGATTTAGAGGCTGGAAACGGCGGTGAAGTGGATACGGACTATCGCTTCAATGTCGGTGTCCGATACGCTTGGTAATTAATAATATTTATTAAAAAACAATAAGATATTCCCGGTGGCGAGCATTTGCCATCGGGAATTTATTTCTCAAAAATAATTCGCTTGCGGAAACATTTTCTTTCAAGAGCGGACAAGGTCGTCTGCTAAAATAACTTTCCTATTTATTGAACATTAATCTTTGCTACCCAGAAGAATGCCTGAAGAAAAATCTACTGATACCGTACGCTTACCACCGCATTCGACAGAAGCCGAACAAGGTTTATTAGGAAGCCTTTTGATTGATAACCGTGTCTTTGACATGGTGAATGACGTTGTCTCGCCTGAAGACTTTTACCGGGGGGATCATCGTCGCATCTACGAGCATATTGTTCAGCTTATCAGTCAAGGGCGTCCCGCCGACGTTTTGACTGTTCACGATTCAATGGCAGCCGTGGGCTTAGGTCAGGAAGGAACCAAGAGCTTTTTAAACTCTTTGGCCATGAACACACCCAATTCGGCTAACGCTCGTCGTTACGCTGAAATCGTGCGCGACCGAAGCATTCTTCGCAGTTTGGTTAATGTCGGCTCACAGATTGTCGATTCCGCCTTGGATACCAAGGGAATGGAAACCAAAGACATTCTGGATCGAGCAGAAAGCTCTATTTTCAAGATCAGTGAAGACGCTCAGGTTGCAGGGGCCGGATTAAAGCCTGTGAAGGGCGCATTGGCCGCAGTTTCTGAACAAATCACGAAACTTTATAACTCCAAGAGTCAAAATCCCGTTACAGGTGTGCCGACCGGTTTTATTGATTTAGACCGTTTAACTAAAGGCATGCACCCCGGTGAATTGATTGTTGTGGCAGGGCGTCCCGCTATGGGTAAAACGACTTTCGCGATGAACATCGCCGAATACGTGGCCCTGCGCGCTGAGATGCCTGTTGCGATTTTCTCGATGGAAATGCCGGCTGAACAGTTGGCCATGCGTTTGATCAGCTCTTATCAGCGAATTCGTTTGGAACACTTAAGAAACGGACGCCTGGAAGGTGACGAATTCCAAAAGATGGGGGCGGCAGTTACCGATATTGCCAATTCGCACAATATCTTTATTGATGACTCTTCGGGTTTGACGATTACCGATGTTCGATCCCGTGCAAGACGCCTGTCGCGTGAAGTCAAACAATTGGGTCTCATTGTTGTGGACTACATTCAGCTGATGTCCGGAGATGGTCGGGGAGAGAACCGCGCGCAGGAAATTTCCGATATTTCCCGCGGTCTGAAACTTTTGGCCAAAGAGCTCAATTGTCCCATTATCGGTTTGTCTCAGTTAAACCGTTCATTGGAACAGCGTCCTGATAAACGTCCGATGATGAGTGACTTGAGAGAATCCGGTTCTATCGAACAGGACGCAGACGTCATTATCTTCCTTTATCGTGACGTTGTTTATAACCAAGATTTAAAGGATACGGACCAAGAACGCGATGCTGAAGCTATTATCCGCAAACAGCGTAACGGTCCGACCGGAACGGTGGAGCTCACATTCTTTGGTGAGTACACACAATTTAAGAATAGGGCAAGAGTATAAGACTATGGATGCATTGATAACCTACGGTTTGTACGCTGTATCGTTTGTGTTGATTCTTGTTGGGTTGGCCGGAACCATTATTCCTGCTTTGCCCGGTATTCCGATGATCTTTGCGGGCGGCTGGCTCATTGCCTACCTTGAAGATTATCAATTCTTCGGTTGGGGAACGCTCATCGCTTTGGGCGTGCTGACGGTTATCTCGCTTATCATCGATTGGGTGAGCCAGACCATGGGAGCGCAGAAAGCGGGGGCGACAAAATTGGGTTTGACCGGTGCCTTTGTCGGCACAATCGTCGGAATCCCCTTTGGTTTGGTCGGTATTTTCCTTTTCCCCGTTATTGGGGCTTTTGTGGGTGAAATGATCGGTCACCGCGATATGCGAAAAGCAGGCAAAGTCAGTTGGGCCACTTGGATCGGTATGATTGCCGGCATCGCGGCTAAACTTGCCATTGCCTTTATCATGATCGGCATTATGTGTGTGATGCGGTTTGTTTAGCTTTGTCATGGGTCACAGGAAACATCCGTGGCCCAATTCCAATCATTTCCATAGTTTCTGACATTTCTTTACGTTTAAAAATTTTATTCTCTGTATCATTATTGATAATCATTATCAATTAGGAGAATAAAATGTCTCTTTTAAATACCAAGGTATTGCCCTTTAAAACAGAAGCGTTCGTAAAGGGTCGCTTTGTTACTGTAACGGAAGAAAGCCTTAAAGGACACTGGTCTGTCATTTTTTTCTATCCGGCAGACTTTACTTTTGTGTGTCCTACGGAATTAGAAGATTTAGCCGAACACTATGAGGAATTTACTAAGCTTGGGGTCGAAATCTACGCAGTCAGTTGTGATACACATTTCACTCATATGGCTTGGCATGAATCATCGCCGGCGGTCGGTAAAGTGAAGTTCCCGATGTTAGGCGATAGCACCAAGGCGATTGCTCGTAATTTCGATGTTTTGATCGAAGCCGATGGTATGGCTGAGCGAGGAACTTTTGTGATTAATCCTGAAGGCAAGATAGTTATTATGGAACATCACGACGGTGGTATCGGTCGTGATGCAAAGGAACTTCTTCGCAAAGTTCAAGCGGCTCAATACGTTGCCGAGAATCCGGGGGAGGTTTGCCCTGCTAAGTGGGAGCCGGGTAAGAAAACGCTAAAACCTTCAATTGAATTGGTTGGAAAAATCTAATCGTACTTTAATATTAAAATGATAGGGCTCCATTGACGGAGCCCATTTTTCATCATAGACCTAGAAGGCGATCTGCCAAGCCACTAGCGCGTTCTGTTTTATGTAAAACAGAGGCTTCAACGTTCCGAAGACCGCCGCTTCTTTTTGAGCACGGGTAACGCCCGTATAGAAAAGTTCCCGGCAGCACAAGGGATTATCATCCGCAACCGGCAAAAGCACAGCAACGTGTTCAAACTGTGAGCCTTGTGATTGGTGAATCGTCATGGCAAAAGCTGTATCGTGTTCGGGCAAGAGGCCGACAGGAATGCGTTTATGGCGGTCACCGATATAAAGATCGTATCGGGTAGGGTCGTCCGCTTGAGGGATCACGATTCCCACATCACCGTTGTAGACATCAAGAACAGGCGTATTTTTTCGGATGATGACGAGGCGCCCGGGGTAAAAGAGGGAACCTTCTTCAACGCCCACATGCTCTCGAACAATACTTTCCATTAACCGATTAATGGCCTTGACTCCATTTGCCCCCTCGCGTTGCGCAGCCAAGATGCGGAATCGTTCGGCTTCATCCCACAGTTTTTTAAGCAGATTCTCATCGGCAATCAGATTTTCCAAATCCCTCAGATAGTCGTCCAGTGCTTGCAAATAACTTTTGATATGGGGGCGAATCCAGCTGATAAGAGACGGATCAACATAACCCGTTCGGTAAAGTCGAATACCCACCTTATCTTTGCCGTCTTCGGCTTTTCTAAATTGATTGATAAAGTCTTCACCATTAAAGCTAGAGCTGGCTGATTTAATGGCTTGAGCCAAACGGCCGACATTGGAGTCGCTTGTGAAACGGTGGCTGATGGTCAGTTCTGCCATATTATTGGCAAGCGCTCCATCTTCTGCGGTCAGATCAGCTAAGACAGAACCCGGTCCCACGGCAGACAACTGGAATTTATCACCTAAAAGAATCAGACGAGTTCTTTTCGGATCAATCACTTTTAATAGTCTTTGGGCTAATCGCAAATCAATCATGGAGGCTTCATCCACGATCATAACGTCAATATCCAACGGATCCTTTTCACTGGGCATTACGCCTTTAACATTTCGTGTCAAAAGCCACTTATGGATAGTTTGGGCGACAAGTGTTTTTTCTTGAATTCGTTTCAATACACGGCTAAAGAATGTCGGGAAACGCTGACAAGATCCCATAAGAGACTGCATGATGCGGCTTGTGGCTTTTCCCGTGGGAGCAGCCAGAGCCACTTTAAGCGAAGCGTCTTGAGCTAGAAGGCATTCCAAAAGTTTGGCAACAACCGTTGTTTTGCCGGTACCGGGTCCACCCGTAATAATGAAAAAGTGCTTTTTCAAGGCCTGCCCAACAGCTCCCTGTTGTTCCGTGCGTGAGGGATCGTCATCAGACGATTCGTTATAGCGCAGGGTGTCCAAGTGTTTGAGTGTTTGGTCGACAGCAGGCGTTAAATTAAAAGAATCCTGTTGTGTAAAGGCGAGTATTTTGGCGGCGACATCTCGTTCTTGTTCAAAGTGGCGTTGCAGGTACAAACGGTTAACTTTTTTGCCGATGTCAAGAATAAGGGGAATCTCAGAATCAATGTTTCCTAAGCCCGTTTGTGGTTTTTGCGTGAGTAAACGCTTTTGAGTTAAAAGCTCAATTTCTTTGCGGCTGAGGAAGTCTTCCGTTTTATCCCACTGTAGGCAAACGCTTCCCTTTTCATCGGCTAAGGCCAACGCATCCATTAGTCTGAAAAGACAATCCGGTGCGTTTTCATTTGTGCCGAGAGCTCTCTCACGAGTTCTCCAAAGCGAAAGACCAATCGCTCGATAGGCGAGCTGAATGGGGCTGAGTTCTGTTTGATTGTCTGCCATCGTCGCTTACCTGTTTATGAAAAGTGATTGCCAGCGATATCGAGACACGTGATGGCGTTGTCTCGCCACATTTGAACCACGCTATCGCGATCATCGACCGTAAAGAGAACCTCAGTAAAGGGCTCAATCAATTCTCGGTACATTTTAAGTTTATAGTCCGGATCGCTTAATTCCGGATAATGGCTCAGAATTAATTGGTCATAATGAATCTTGTTTTTAGTGAGCCATTCTTCCGTTTGCGGTTTGAAGCGGGCAGGGCGCGCCGACAAAAGAATAACTTTAATTCCTTTTTCTTCTGCCATGTCAATTAACGCTTTACAGGCCGGAACAACCTTGTCAAAAACACACGCTGAGTGAAACTCTTCTCGGCGTTTGGGTCGCTCACGCATAAAGTGAACCCTGTGCTCGCAGTCACAAAGAGTACCGTCTAGATCAAAAATAATGGCTTGCGGTTTACGTCGAATCATATTAAATCATTCCTTCCAATTGACTGGTTTGAGCGTATGCGTTCACTGAGCCTTCGTGATAACCGTTTTCAAAAAATTCGTCCAGACACGCAATCAATGCCTTGGGCGGCCGGGCAGTGAAAACACCGTAAGGTTGGGGATCGTCTCTGCGTATTGCACGAATGAAGGCATAAATCACACCGCCCATTTTTTCATCCGGGTTTTCAATGCCGCAAAAGCGCAGGTGGCGTCTGAGAGCAACAAGATAAATCAGGTACTGAAGGCTGTAATGATGTTTTCGAATTTCTTCGAGCATTCTCTCATTGGAGAAGCCTTCGGCTGTATCGGCTAACTTGGTGCCCTTCCAATCCAAAACAAAGAACTGGCCGTCGAATTTAAAGGCAAGGTCGATGGCGCCTGTGAGGTAGCCGCGCAATTCTCTGTCATTGTCGATTTCAATGTGATAGAGGGGATCGAAATGCTTTAAAAGTTTGCTCAAATTCTTGGCGCTCACCGGACGATGGCCTTCGGCCGGATTGCTGATCGCAATCGTGAAATTCATTTCGGCGGTTTTTTGTTTAGCGCTTAAATCACACAACCTCAAATCCGTTTGAGTTCCAAATACAGTTTTATCAACTATCTTTGAGCAAAGCACGTCCTTTAAAAGTTTGTTTAAAACCGGCAGATATCCTTCAATGCCATAGGGCTGTAAATGGTATTGGAAAGGAATCATGAGACGCGTAAGGTTTCGATTAAGTGTTGCCTCGGCTTCCGCAGAGCCATCGGCGGCCCTTTTCACAATATCAAACCCGATTCGCTCAAAAAGAGCGTGCAAAAAGGTACCGCTTTCAAGTCCTCGTTCAAAATCCATAATGGTCAGTGTCTGAGGATCTTTCGGCTGATCGTTTTTTTCATGAGATTCACGATTCATTAATTCATTGTCATCGCTATCTTCTTTTTCCTCAATGAGGGTCAACCGTTCTGTTGTTTCTGTTGCTCCGCGTGCAATGGCCGTATAGCTTGTCGGAAACCAAGAAGTCGGAATCACTCGACCGCACGCGGCACTGAGTTCTTCCGAGGCTTCGTTTTTGTCTTCACGTACTGCGCTTTGCTCGTACCATTGAAGGCATTGTGTATCATCGGCCATTTTGCGCACGAAAAGCCCTTCGGGAGCGTCTTTAAGCCAATGATTCAGACGGGTTTCGAAATCGCTTTGGCTGGCTTTTTCTTTACCCGTTAACGCTTTTGCGTAGGCATTGTTGGTGATTTTGAAAGCTTTGCCGCTTTTATAGTATGTAAGAGGCAGCACCAGGCGCTGTGAAGCTCGAGTCATGGCCACATAAGCCAAGCGCAAGTTTTCCAAATCCTCCTCATGGTAGAGCGTTTCGTCAATGTTCGGATAGACCGGATAAAAACTGAAGGCAAATGAAATCCTGCCGTTATGAATGCTCTTAAAGACACGAGTTTTATGGTGACCAGGCGATCCTAATTCCAAAGCATTGGCAAAGGGTAAAAAGATGACCGGATACTCAAGCCCTTTACTCTTATGAATGGTCATGACATTGACCAAGTCCGCATCGCTGTCAAGCCTTAATTGGTATTTCTCATCATCGGGCGGATTTTGAATTTGCTGCTTTAGCCATCGGGCCAGACCGGAAATACCCTTTAAAGATAACGAGGCTTCCTGCAACACTTCCATGAGATGCTGATAATTGGCGAGCTGTCGCTCTCCGTCTTGAAGCGGCAAGAGCCTTTTTTGTGTACCGCACTCAAGCATGATTTTGGCTATGGCGGCAGAAACACCGCGCTTATTCCATATCGTAACGGCCTCTTCGATAAGTTCTCGGGCTTTAAGTGCAGCCTTATCATCTAATTCCGATTGCCCCTTGTGAGCAAAGGCTTCTGGGATGATTGCGTTGATGCTCTCGCCCATCAGTCTTGTACTTCTGGCTAGACGCAAAGCTTTAATATCCTGGGGCGACTCAAGCGCTTCGATGATAAGCAGCATTTCACGAGCTTCTTCGGTTGCAAAAATGCTGTTTTCATCTTGAAATAGAACGCGAATGCCTTTTTTAGCCAAGGCTGTCCGAAAATCCGGCACGTATTTTTTTACACGGAATAAAACGGCGATGTCACTTGGTTTGAGCCGTTCATTTTCAGATTTATAAACGTTGCCGGATAGTAAAGCGGCAATCTCATTGGCAATGAGGGTGATTTGCTGATTGCGGTCACCGGTAGGATTTAAAGTTGCTTTCTCTTTAGTCCAAATTTCAAAGGTCGGTAACGCTTCAAACGAATCGCCTTTTTTGAGTAAAAGGGGACCTTTATTGGATCCGGCGGAAATCGCACTATAGCCCATGCCGGCATCTAAAAAAGGCGCCCCGGATTCGGTAAAGAAACGATTGATTCCTTCAAGCAGAGTGGGGCTAGAGCGATAGTTTTTCTTTAACTCACAAATCTCTCCAATATCGGCCTGCGCAGCTAGATAGGTGTTAATGTCGGCATTTCTGAATCGATAGATCGACTGTTTGGGATCGCCGACAAAAAAGACCGATTTGGCGCAGCTATCCTCGTCGAGGAAAAGACGCTTGAAAATGGTGTACTGAATAGGATCGGTGTCTTGGAATTCGTCAATGAGAATTCCGTCATAGCGGCTTTGAACACGCTCGACAAAAGCTCGGTTGTCGAGTTCCTCGTACATGTCTAAGAGCAAGTCATCAAAGGAGCGGATGCCGTTTTCACGTTTTTTACGCTTCAATGTCTCGGGTGCGATCTTGATAAATTGTGTCAGCAATGAGCGAAGGCTCTTTTCCAAATTAATTTGATTGTCCGTTTTTTTCCATTCTTTCTTAGCGTGCTGCCCGGTTTTCGGATCAATGAAAAGAAGATCATCAAAGAGTTTAACGGTTGCATTTTTGGGCGCTGAATTTAGCGCAATAAGAATCCTGTCCCAAGGCTCCGTATTAAGAAGCAGTTTCTTAAACTCATCGTCATCCGAGACCGTTAAAGCCTCTCGTAAAAACTCTTCAATGACTTCCCGTCGAAGGTCGCTATCGTCTCCGATTTCAAAGTCAAAGCCTTCAGAACTTGAGAACTTGTGTTCTTCAAGCATCTTTTGGCAAAAACTGTGGATCGTGCAGATCGAAGCATCATCAAGCCGATCGATAGCATTTTGAAAAACGCTGGGATCAATCTTTGCCTGCCGCCACTTTTTGATCAAGGCAATGAGTGTCGGATCGTATCGTGTGTCATCATCACGACAATCTTCATAGGCTTGTTGCGCACGGATTAAAAGCTCACGAACGCGCATCTTCAATTCTGCTGTGGCGGCTTTGGTAAAAGTCACCAGCAACAGTCTTTCAATTGGAATCCGCTCTTCAACAATCAAGCGCAAGACAATATGAATGAGCGAGTATGTCTTACCCGTACCGGCACTGGCTTCAATGAGTTTTCGGCCACAAAGAGGCGAATCGATGACATTAAATTCGTTTCTCATTGTTGGGAGCCTCCGAGCATTAATTTTTCAAAGTTTTCGGTGAGCAATTGCATGGCTTTCGTTCGCTTGCCATTGTCCTCTTCCGGGAAAACAGCATCCGGTTTTATGGCTTGGAGTGCATTGTCTAAAAACGCCGTGCTGTACTCTTTGATTGTTTCATAGTCGCGACCGCGCCACATGGCTGCCTCAACCGAATTGTCATACTTTGAGGTAATCACACAGGCTTTTTGGATAGTTTTTGCCATCAGCTCAATTAAGCTGAACAGGAAATTGCGGGCGATAGATCCTTCAATGGCGTTGAAAATATTCAAAACTGGTTTTTCGTTCATATTTAAAAGCAGTAAATTGACCGGAACACCCATTGCACAAAGGATGGCCGCTTTTGCTTGAGCGGTCACAACACCGCTCTTGGAATAGGCTATTTCAAGCAAATACGGTGCATCGTTTTCAACACTGCTTTGCCAAGCCGTGGGATCTTTTTCCCTTTGCTCATCATCGACGTGAAAATAAATTGTTTGGATATTCTCAGCCAAAAGGGTTTCAAAGGGGGGAAGATCTTTGAGAGGCAAAGAAATCGTTTGCGTGTCGCTTTTACCCAAAGAGAAAATTTCATCTCTTACCGCATGGGTTTCTTTGGCTTTTTCAACTTCCTCTTCGTATTGTAGGATCCGTGTTTCTTGAGTCCCTTTAGTCGGATCCAACGCTATTTTGTTAAGAATAACTTCACTGGAATGACCGCTAGCGAGCGCTTCCATGAGTTCTCGTCTCAGTAACGACAATTCAAGCCCGTCTTTACTTCCGAAAAGGGGAACGCTATCTTGAAGTCCGTTTTCGTATTGTCGGAAATCCAATCGCTTTTGAAGCCACACGGCAGGATCTTTGTAAAAAGCCAGAACATCTTCCAAATAGAGCGTGGAAGAAAAGAGTTTGTCATCAAGGGGACCGGTCAGCATCTGAGGCTCTAAGCCCTGATAGTTAGTTTCACGGGCCTTTTTCAGCGCATCAAGTGTCTCGCCCATGAAACTTTTCCAATAACGCGTCGGGCTCAATCGGAAATTGTCTGCGGCGGTGTCCGTAAGCGTTATTTCAGTGGTAATCGTATCGGCCATGCGCTTTTTGGCTTCCAGCTTTGTTTCGTTATCTTCGGGGGCTGCATTTTGAGTGAGAAAATCCAGCAAATCGACTACAACGGGTGAGGCGTTAAGGGGCGCTTTCTTATCGCTTCCGATGCAATAGGAGCATACAAAGCGATCGCGAGCGGCAAGGAAAAGATCGAGAAAGACATTTCGATTATCTGATCGGCTGTCACGATCATTTTGTCGTTTAAGTGCATCGGTGCCCATCAGGTCAAATTCTTCAAAACGCTGATTGCCCGGAAAACCGGATTCTTCGCCCAATCCTAAGACGATGATGACTTTGTAAGGTAGCCCTCTGAAGGTATTCATCGGTGCGAGGGTCAATCGGCCGATCGCGGGATTTTTGTCCGAGGGTTCGCTGATTCTGTCTTCAAGGGCCCGCCAGTAAACATAAAGGGGCATGGTAATCGGCTCAGGAACGGTGGTCAGTGCCAGTTCCTGCACTCTCAGATCATTTCTGACACTCATGAGCGCCATCTTGTCGGCGCTGTTGCCGAAAAAGCTTTCCAAGAGGTTATGAGCCCACAACGATAAATCAGCAGGCAGTGCCTCATCGCCTAAAGCTTTCATGCTATCGAAAGCTTCTTTAAGTTTATCGGCGAGTCGGCACAGTTTTAAAAAGAGTGACTGATTATCCGTTAAACCGGCAAACGGGTCGCTGCCGTGCTGCACAGGCAAGATGTCATCCGTGCAGGTTAAAGAGCCTTCTTTAAAAACATAGCCCCAACTTAAGCGTTCAATGGCGCGCTCCAGCGTTCCTTCAATGGCTTCGTTTAAAGAGGCCTGAGAAAAATCCGGATGAGTCGCTTTTAAATGCTCTGCATTAATTCCGCTTCTAAAACCGGCCGCTAAAAGCCAATCGTGCAATACATTAAGATCATCGAGATTTAAATCCAGAGCCTGAGCGACAGCAGGAAGTTCCAGCCATGCATTGAGTGCGGGCAGGGTAATGCCATT
>ERZ780228.612-NODE-612-length-30547-cov-4.349829_pt1 | contig 30547 bp, 20 predicted proteins | sample MGYA00511015_ERZ780228 | MGnify/ENA primary metagenome ERZ780228 (study PRJEB29588, sample SAMEA2161897) | human gut metagenome | biome: human gut; feature: human-associated habitat; material: faeces | place: Denmark | collected 2008/2010 ...
ATTCCATAGCCGCCTATACCGTGCAGCCGAGCTCACACGTGATAAACCGTGGGCGGAACTTGTTCATTTGGTCAGTTTCGGTTGCGGACTCGATGCCATTACCTCCGAGCAGGTTCGGCGTATTCTGGAGCCAGCCGGTAAACTTTATACGATGCTTAAAATCGACGAAGGTGATACGCTGGGAGCAGCACGGATTCGCTTGCGCTCGCTTTTTGCCGCTGTCAAAGACCGACGTGAATTGCATGCCGGTATTCAAGAGTCGCCCATTGTCTGGCACGATCGTCCGAAGGAAAAGAAAAAACTGGATCTTAAAGCCGTCAAGACAATTTACGTGCCTCAAATGGCACCGATCCACTTTCCGATTCTTGAAAGCGCTCTGAAAAGCTTAGGCTTTAATGTCAAGCTCTTGCCACAGGTACGCCCCGAGGCGATTCAGTTAGGGTTGCGCTACGTTAATAACGACGCCTGTTATCCGGCCATTGTTGTCATCGGACAGTTGTTGGATGCCGTTTTATCGAAAGATTTCGATCAGGATACGAGCGCGCTTTTGCTCGCGCAGACATGCGGACCGTGCCGCGCCACTAACTACGCGACACTTTTGAAGTGGGCACTCAAAGACCTTGATATGGAAGAGCTTCCCGTTATCACTATCTCGACACAGAAGGTAACCGGTACGGAACACCTTCCGTTGGGACTTAAAGGCATTAACCGAATCGCCTTGGGAGTGCTTTACGGTGATTTGCTGCAAAAGCTCTATCTAAAAACCCGCTCTTATGAGAAAGTACCGGGCAGCGCTCAGAAGCTTTTAGATAAATGGCAAGCGATTGCCTGCCGAGATATTGATAAAGGTAAGAGTGCGCTTCGAGTCAATGCTTTACAAATGGCCAAAGAATTTGCCGCTATTGAATGCACTGACACGCCCAAACCTCAGGTCGGCATTGTGGGCGAAATCCTTTTGAAGTATCACCCGCAGGCAAACCTAAACATTTTGGAAGAACTCTTTGCCGAAGGGGCTGAGCCGCGTTTAGGCGATATTTCAAGCTTCCTTTTGTATTGCCTCTACGACCCGATTTTCCAAGCTAAAGCGTTAAAGGGCCCCAAGATGCGGGCTTTAACCTCCGGTCTTTTTGTGCAGTACTTTGAATCCCTCAGAAGCATTGCCAATGAAGCACTCTGCCAAGCAGGCTTCAAAGCAATGCCAACGCTAAAGGAACATCTGGCGCGTCTTAACAGCCTTATGTCACCGGCCCAACAAGCCGGCGAAGGTTGGCTTCTTACCGCTGAAATGGTGGAATTTTTAGAAACAGGCGCTCCCAATGTGCTCTGTCTGCAGCCTTTTGCTTGTCTGCCCAACCACATTACGGGTAAAGGCGTGATGCGGGTACTCAGACAGCTTTATCCGAACGCCAATCTGTGTGCCATTGATTTTGAAGCGGGAACTTCGCACGCCAATTTCAGCAACCGCTTGAAGTTATTCATGGCACAGGCTCGCGCTAACCAATCAAAGCGCTCCCCCGGTAAAGGATTGTAAAAATGGATCATCTCACTGAAGGCGGATTACTCATTATCACGCTTCCTGAGCAAGGAGCAGAGGGGCCACTGCCGTCGCACTACTTTGATCCACGAGCCAAGCAGGGAAAAATACGCGACGCTTTAGTGCGATGGTTTTCCCTATGGGGTATTCCCCTTTCAGGCTCCACACATAATCCGACCTGGCTTGAAGCTCATACAACGGAAGTTGTATGGTGCGATTCTGTCCCAGGCGATCTGCACGGTCCGCAGACCGTTCGCTATTATGCTCAACATGCCGACCGCATTGTCGAAGCCATCGAAAAGTGCCGACCGAAAGTAATTCTTGTCTTAAGTGCCTATCTCTACGAGGCGATGGCAACAGAGGGTTTATCTCAAAAGATTTCTGCAGTGATCGGTAAAGCAAAAGGCGCTCCACGAAGAATCACAACCATGAGGCTAAAAGCGCTTGAGCAAAAATTTGAACATGCGCAAATGCTGATTCTTCCGACTCCCTCTAAAAACACCACAGACGACTACATCAGAAGTCTGAGTGCCAGTGTCCGAGAGACATTCGAAGCAGCAGGATTTAACCTCAAAGACAATGGTGATGCACTTTTAGGAGCTGCTAAGGCACTGCTCGTTTTGGATGAAAAACGCACCATTGTCGCAATGCAAAATCGTCTTCGTATTGATGAATCCCGTGCTAAAGCGTTGCTTGAAGCAATGCAGGAAGAAGGGCTTATCAGTCAACCGGATGAAAACGGCAGGCGTTTCTTTAGGTAATAGCCGTTTATGGTTTTAGAAAAAATGTTTTCGCCAATTTTGTTTTAATAGACTGCTTTCTGCCATTTAACCAAACGGTTAAAGGAAATCTTATTTACTTGATATCGCTAAAAATATAGTTATCTGATTTAGTTACAACATAATGTTTCCAAATCTTTTTATTCACTAGTATGTTAGGTACTGGCGATCATATGAAATATTGTCAAAAAAACAACATCTTGTGTTTATGACTTGACGAAGGGGGGGTATTGTATTCTTAGCCTACCTGATCAGAGAAATTAGGTATCAGGGGAATTCGCTTAAGGATACAAATCATGAAAAAAACAATGATTGCTACAGCTCTTCTAAGTTTATTTGCTGGATCTGCTGTTGCCCAAGACTGGACTTGGGATGCTGTTGAAAGTAATACCGAATGGACATATTCTGGTGATGCTCAACCCTATGCTGGTGGTGTTTTGCGTCAAAACGAAACTTTAGGAGCTGGTGAAACTCTTAAGTTATTTGCTACCGATAATGAGGGACCCAATTACACAGCGAATGGCTTGCACTCAACATCTGAGAACGTCACTAACAATGGTTTAATTTATGTTCTAGGCGGTAACTCCGACTATTCTATGGTTGGTATGACAGGTGGCAATGAAAATGGTTTAACTGCCACAAACGCTGGTCATATCTTTGTTGACTCTCAAAACGGTGCTCAAGTTGCCGCTATTGGAACCACTCCTAATGGAGAGGTTGTGAATTCAGGGACCATTGAGGTTAAAGGCGAAAATAGCTATGGTGTTATTAGTTGGGCAGGAACCTCGCAAAAACCAGTTTCAATTAAAAACACTGAAACAGGAACAATCATCGCTCAAGGAGAAGGAGCCACTGCAATTCGTGTTGGAGAGGCTATGGAAGTTGGCGAAGAGGGTGTTTTTGGTACATTGAACACAATTGTCAACGAAGGAAGTGTCTTGGCTACCGATGGTGCGAAAGCTATCGTAGCATTGGCCAAAGATACACAACTCACACTAAAAGGTCGATCAAATGTTGTTGGCGTTGTTGAAATGGGCGCCGAAACCGATTTGATTGTGGCTTTGGAAAATGAAGATAATAATAGCACTCAATTAGAGCTTAAAGCTGACAAGCTTCGCAACGTTACACTGACAAACAGTACGTTAGAATTCACCGGAGATCAATCAAAGTATGAGTTTGATGTTTTAAACACTACTGGCGACTCTCAAATCCGTTTGATTGGTAATGAACGCACATTGAAAGTTAATGCCCTTGATGGCTCTGTCTCGCTATATTCTGACCACGTGAGTGCAGGTTCAACACCTGTATTTGCTGTTGATGGCATCGGTGCTGACGATCAATTAAATGTTACTTTCGGTGGCAACACCGCTGATAACATCGGAGATACCTCAGACCTAATCAATGTGTTTAACAGCAGCGTCGCAGCCACCGATGATACTGGCAATAATGCTGCTTACACGGGCGTCATTGCTGAAACAGTCACAACGGGCGAAATGACTTACACTCGTGATGAGAACGGCAACGTTACCACATCAATGAAAACTGCAACTGTCGCTCAATCCACTAAAGAAATGGCGGCTTTAAATGCAATGTCCTGGCGCTCTGAATTATCCACACTCACTGACCGCATGGGTTCCATCCGCACTCAACCGAAGAACATCGGTTCTTGGATTCGTTATACGGGTGAAGAATTAGAAAGAGATGACGTTACGGCCACTTTAAAGATGAACACCGTTGAGTTGGGTGTTGATATGCCAATTGGTCAAACTGCTTGGACCGTTGGTGCGTCTTTCTCTTATGGTGATGGTGATGGCGACTTCGATGCTGGCTCCACTGATAACAAGAAATATACGTTAGGTCTATATGCTACCTACATTAATGAATACGGTTGCTTCTTAGATATCATGGGTAAAGTCGGTAAAGTTCAATCGGACTTTGAATTTGCTACAACAAGTGGCGTAGTTGATACGGGCGATGTAGATCAAACCGGCTATATCTTCGGCGTTGAAGCTGGTAAGCGTTTTACTGGTCAAACTTTCTTTGCAGAACCTTCAGTCGGATTGATTTACAGCCGTTTGGATAGTGACTCAGCCAAGACTCAAAATCGTGCCGTTAAGCTCGATGCTGTTGACAGTTTAATCGCTCGTGCAGGTACTCTCTTTGGTGGTCAATTTGCCGATGGTCGTGCCAACCTTTACGGTAAGGCGTTTATTTTGCACGACTTCCAAGGTGATGTAGAAGGACAAGCAAAAGCTTTGAGTCAAGGTGCTAAATGGAGATCTTTTGAACAAGAACTCGCAGGAACCTGGGGTGAATTTGGTGTCGGTGGAACATATGACTTCACCGAAAGCTCCAAGTTCTACTTCGATATCAGCAAGACAGTTGGCGGAGACGTGGATAGTAACTACCGTGTAAACGTTGGTGCTAAGTACACGTTCTAATCTTTAGCCTTCATCAAAATAAACCCGTCTCAAACCTTGAGACGGGTTTTATTTTTGATACGAATCGAAAAATAACCTGCACTAAAGCCTACTTGCCTAAATACGTATCAAAGCATCTTCAAGCCGCTTTCGATATTGGCAATGACGGTGTCTTTACCAAACAATTCAAGCGTCTTATCAAAGACAGGCGAAATCTTTTCACCAAAGACCAGCACACGAATAGGCACTGCCACCACAGGCATCTTGATACCCATTTCATCCATGATGCTCTTTAAAACACCGTAGATGTTTTCTGCGGTCCAATTCTCAACACCGCGGGCGCGTTCCAGGAAAAGCTTCACAGCCGCGAGGCTTTGTTCATTGGCAAGTACTTCACGCACAAGCGCTTCATCACGCTGCAACGGACGGTAGAAAATCATGCAGTTATCGGCAAGCGCTTCAAGCGTTTCGGGACGCTGTTTGGTGATTTCCATCACACGAGCCAAATCAGCATGACCGTCAATCACACCGCCTCGAGCTTCGATACGCGGACGCACCAAACGGGCAAGGCGATCGTTGTCAGCCTCTGCGATATAGAGGTGATTTAAGTGATTGAGCTTCTTCGGATCCAAGCAAGCGGGAGACTTGGAGCAATGGCGCAAATCAAACCACTCGGCCAATTGAGCCTTCGTGAATTTTTCATCGTTGCCGTGGCCCCAACCCAAACGAGCAAGGTAGTTAACCAAAGCTTCAGGCAAATAGCCCTTCTTTTCGTAATCCATTACGCTTGCGTCGCCATTGCGCTTACTCAACTTACGATTATCCGGACCATTGATGAGCGGCAGGTGGGCAAATTCCGGCACTTCAGCACCCAAGGCCTTATAAAGATTGATCTGACGAGGGGTGTTATTGATATGGTCAGCACCGCGAACAACGTGGCTCACCTTCATGTCGATATCGTCAACCACAACAGCGAAGTTATAGGTCGGAATACCGTCACCGCGCATAATCACCAAATCGTCCAATTCGGTATTTTCAAAAGAAATCGGGCCATAGACCATGTCATTCCAGGTAACCGTGCCGGTATCGGGATTGCGGAAGCGGATCACAGGCGTGATGCCTTCCGGAATCGGACGGCCGACACAATTTTCAGGACGCCAGCGACCGTCGTAACGGGGCTTAATCTTCTTGGCCATCTGTTCTTCGCGCAAGGCTTCCAACTCTTCCTTGGTGGCGTAGCACTTATAAGCCAAGCCCTTTTCGAGCATCATATCGACCACTTCTTTATAGCGGTTCAAACGATCCATTTGGTAGATAGGACCTTCGTCGTAATCGAGTTCCAACCACTTCATGCCATTGATGATCACGTCAACGGCTTCTTGCGTGGAGCGCTCCTGGTCCGTATCTTCGATACGAAGGAGGAACTTGCCGCCTACAAAGTGGCGTGCATAGGCCCAGCAGTAAATAGCCGTGCGGGCGGTGCCCAAGTGCATCATTCCGGTCGGAGACGGTGCAATACGCGTGCGAATTTCTTTCATTTTGTCTTATTAGAAACGATTAAGAGAATTTATTGATTTTAAGCCATCGCAAAGGCTTCGTCTAGAAAAGTGGAACATTCGGTGTGTTTTTCCACAATTTTTGTGAACAACATTGTGGACAACTTTGGGAATTCTTGGGGAAAAAGGTGTGCAAAAAGTGCGGCGAATAAAAAAAGAACCGCTTGCTCAATGGCTTGCGGCTCTTCTTTTATAAAACTCGTTCAGAACGAATTACAGGCTCTTCACCTTTTCCACGAGGCTGGCAAAGCCGGCCTTGTCGAAGATAGCCATATCGGAAAGAACCTTACGGTCCAAAGCGATGTTAGCCTTCTTCAAGCCGTTCATGAACACGCTGTAGGTCATGCCGTTGGCGCGAGCGCCGGCATTGATACGAGCGATCCACAAGCGACGGAAAACGCGCTTCTTATTGCGACGGTCACGGTAAGCGTACTGACCGGCCTTCATCACCGCTTGCTTGGCAACGCGGAAAACATTATTGCGACGAAGAATGAAACCCTTGGAGAGTTTCATAATCTTCTTATGACGAGCACGAGCCGTCACACCACGCTTCACACGAGGCATCTTTAACTCCTTTCTTCTGAATTAGGCGTAGGGGAGCATGCGCTTGACGGACTTGATGTCCGACTCATGCACCGTGACCATACCGCGCAGATGACGCTTGTTCTTCGTCGTGCGGTGGGAAAGGATATGACGCTTCGTAGCGTGGGCGCGCTTGATCGAGCCGCTGGCACGCGGCTTGAACCGCTTCGCAGCGGCGCGCTTGGTCTTCATCTTCGGCATTTGGCCGTTACCTCTTATTGGATGAACCGCGGGCGTCCGTTCAGATCTTGAACGGCTCTTGTCTGGCCTGAGGCTCACTTATAGAAAACTCGAGGCCGGCAAAACCTTCCGGCCTCTCGTCAAGGAACGCGATTCTACATCAATGCAAAACCGCGTGTGTGAAATCAGCGCTTCTTTTTGGGAGCGAGGACCATGATCATCTGACGGCCTTCGAGCTTGGGCGCATGCTCGACCTGAGCAATATCGACAAGCTCCTCACGGACGCGGTCCATGAGCTGAGTGCCGAACTGCTGGTGAGCCATTTCGCGTCCGCGGAAGCGCAGCGTGATCTTGGCCTTGTCGCCGTCCTCAAGGAAGCGCTTCAGGCTGCGCAGTTTCGTCTGGAAGTCGTTCTCATCCGTGGCCGGACGGAACTTGACTTCCTTGATCTGGACGACTTTCTGCTTGGCCTTGGCTTCCTGAGCCTTCTTCTGCTCCTGATAGCGGAACTTGCCGTAATCCATCAGACGGCAGACCGGCGGGACTGCGTTGGGCGCAACCTCGACCAAATCCACCCCTGCATCCTCAGCCATGCGGAGGGCTTCGGATGTGCGGACGATCCCGATCTGGGCGCCATCGACGCCGGTCAGTCGGACTTCAGGAACTCGGATCTCACCATTGATCCGATGCTTGCGATCTTGAGCTATGGCTCTTCTCCCAAAAATTAAGCGTTGTGCGCGCTAAAACACCCGATCAGCGGGTGCGTTCGCGGTTTTCCGTTGAAATGCGTTCGATGAAGGCGTCGAGCGACATCACCCCGAGGTTCTCGCCTCCGCGGGCGCGCACGGAAACCGTTCCCGTCTGTGCTTCCTTTTCACCCACTACGAGGATGTAAGGAAGTTTTTGCAGACTAAGCTCGCGAATTTTATAGTTGATCTTTTCGCTGCGCAAATCCGTCTGAACCCGGAGACCGGCAGCATGGAGTTTTGCAGCAACATCTTTGGCGTAAGCGCCCTGATTGTCGGTAATCGACGTCACAGCGCACTGAATCGGAGCAAGCCACACCGGGAAGGCGCCGGCAAACTCTTCAATCAGCATACCGATCCAGCGCTCGAGCGAGCCCAGAATGGCGCGGTGAAGCATCACCGGAATCTTGCGGGAGTTGTCTTCGGCAACATACTCAGCGCCAAGACGACCCGGCATCTGGAAGTCCACCTGCACGGTGCCGCACTGCCAGGACCGGCCGAGGCAGTCCTTCAGGTGATATTCAATCTTGGGGCCGTAGAAGGCGCCTTCGCCGACGAGCACTTCGTACTTGATGCCGAGCGCATCAAGGCTCGCCATCAGAGCATGTTCGGCCTTGTCCCACACGGCATCTTCACCAATGCGCATCGCCGGGCGAGTCGCCACCTTGTAGGCGATGTCAGTGAAGCCGAAGGTCTTGTAGACCTTCTGCACGAGCGCGGTAAAAGCTTCGCATTCGGCAAGAATCTGATCTTCCGTGCAGAAAATGTGACCGTCGTCCTGAGTGAAGCCGCGCACACGCATGAGGCCATGGAGCGAACCCGAAGACTCATTGCGGTGGCACTGACCGAATTCACCAATGCGCAGCGGCAGATCACGGTAGCTGCGAAGCTTCGAATTGAAGATCTGGATGTGGCCGGGGCAGTTCATCGGCTTGAGCGCGTAGTAGCGGTTCTCCGACTCCGTCGTGAACATATTGTCGCGGTACTTCGCCCAGTGACCGGAACGCTCCCACAGAGAGCGGTCAAGCAGCTGGGGAGCTTTCACTTCTTCGTAGCCATTATCCTGATAGACGCGGCGCATGAACTGCTCGATCACCTGCCAGAGCGCCCAGCCTTTGGCATGCCAGAAGACCATGCCCGGCGCTTCATCCTGCAGATGGAAGAGATCGAGTTCGCGACCAAGGCGGCGGTGATCACGCTTTTCGGCCTCAGCGAGCATCTCGAGATAAGCCTTCTGCTCATCCTTCGTCGCCCAGGCCGTACCGTAGATGCGCTGGAGCATTTCGTTCTTGCTGTCGCCGCGCCAGTAGGCGCCCGCCACCTTCATCAGGTGATGCACCTTGAGGCAGCCCGTTGACGGCACGTGAGGGCCGCGGCAAAGATCCACGAAGTCGCCCTGACGATAGAGCGAAATCACTTCACCCGCAGGAATCGAAGAGATGATTTCAGCCTTGTAGTGTTCGCCCAAAGCCTTGAAGAAGTCGATGGCTTCTTCACGCGGCATTTCTTCGCGCACGATCGGAATATTTTTCTTGACGAGCTCATCCATACGAGCTTCGATCGCCTTCAAATCTTCGGGCGTAAAAGCGCGGGTGTAGGAAAAGTCGTAGTAAAAGCCGTTTTCGATCGCCGGTCCGATCGTGACCTGTGCCTCGGGAAAGAGCTCCTTGACGGCCTGAGCCATCAGGTGAGCAGTCGAGTGACGAATAATCTCAAGCCCTTCGGGGTCGCGTGCCGTGATGATCGCAACCGCAGCATCGCCGTCAATCACGTGCGAGAGATCCACCAACTTGCCGTCCACACGTCCGGCTAAAGCTGCCTTAGCGAGTCCGGCACCGATCGATGCGGCAACCTGGGCCACCGTGACGGGACCTTCGTACTCGCGTTTGGAGCCGTCGGGAAGAGTGACTGAAGCCATTTCGAAATCCTCACAAAAATTCTGGGCATAAAAAAAAGTGCGGCCTGAGCCGCACTTCTTTCATGTCGAACAGTGACAATACTGCGCTCACGCCCTGTTAATAATAACGGGGCGCTGTTGTTCGAAATTCATTCGCCAACATCCGCATCGTCGCTGTCCGAAAAAAATTTTGGTAGGCACAATTGGATTCGAACCAACGACCCCCACCATGTCAAGGTGATGCTCTAACCAACTGAGCTATGTGCCTGAGCGTTCACAATCAGTGAGGCACGAATTATACCTAGGTGAATGCTCACAGCAAGCACTTTTTAGAAGGATAGCGCAAATGCGGTATTCACCTAGGCACCTCTCAGTCTTCAGAGACGGCGTGCCGAAAGAACGCCGTGCACGGCGCGCAGCCCTTTGAGCAGCACCTGCATAGCATTGCCGCCCTTGACCTCGAGCGAAAACCGCATGTGCTGATCGCCCTTGAGAATCTGTGTGTTGAGCGCCGTCACGTGCACCTTTTCGCGCTGCATCACTTCCGTCACATCCTTCATGATGCCGGACCGGTCGGAGGCGATCACGAGCACGTCGGCGGGATAGAGCGCATCATCACCGGCGCGCCCCCAACTCACTTCAATCAACCGGTCATGATCCTGATCGACCATGTTCTTGAGGTTAGGACAGTCTGCACGGTGAATCATCACGCCTCGGCCGCGTGTAACGTAGCCCACAATTTCGTCGGGCGGCACCGGATGACAGCAGCGGGCAAGCTGTGTGAGAAGGGAATCCATGCCGACCACGAGCACCTTGCCCTTACTCGCCGCGCTCGAAGCTCCGCGCAGCACCAAATCATGCTCAGGAGCAGGCGCCGGAGCGGGTTTGGGCGGCTGTACGGCCTGTGCGAGCGCTGTCAGCGTGATTTCTTCCTTGGCAAAAGCCACACAGAGCTCATCAACGGTGCCAAAGCCCAGGCGTTTCGCAAGATCATCGAGCTTAACCGCGGTTTTTCCCAAACGCGCGAGTTCTTTATCCAGGCGGTCACGGCCCTCGGCGATCTGCTGCGCGAGCTGCTCAGCATTGAACCACTGCCGCACCTTGTTGCGGGTACGGGGACTCGCGGCATAGCCGAGTTCGGGATTGAGCCAGTCGCGGCTCGGCTGACCGACTTTTGCCGCAATGATTTCGACGGTCTGTCCGGTCTTAAGCTTGGTATTGAGCGGCACCATCATCCCGTCGACTTTTGCTCCGCGGCAGCGGTGACCAAGCTGAGTATGGATTTGGTACGCAAAATCCACCGGGGTAGCACCGGCGGGAAGCTCAACGATGCGGCCTTGCGGCGTTAGACAGTAGACATGGTCGTCTTCCACGGCCGGCGCTGCCGGCTGCCCCTTCTGCCCCGCCTCTGCATTGGGTGCTTGAGCGCTCTGCTCGGCAGCGCCCCCGCCCACATCACTCCTCCAGGCCAGGAGCTGACGCAGCCACGCCACGCGCTGCTCCTCAGCAATGGAGGCGCCGTTGGAATTGCCCGCCTCTTTGTAGCGCCAATGCGCAGCAACACCGAGTTCGGCAAATTCATGCATGGCTCGAGTGCGGATCTGAATTTCAATCGGCCGGCCGAGCTGATCGGTAATGACGGTATGGAGCGACTGATAACCATTGGGCTTGGGATTGGCAATATAGTCGTCATACTCCTTCGACAAAACTGTGAAGTGCTCCTGCACAATCGAGAGCGCTTCATAGCACTGCTCGACGGTGTCGACGATGATTCGAACCGCACGGACGTCAAAGAGCTGATCAAAGCGCAGGTGCTTGCGCTGCATCTTTTTCCAAATGGAATAGATATGCTTCGGGCGGCCCGACACCTCAGCCTGAATACCGTGAGAAATCATCAGCGCCTGGATCTTCTTCACCGCCAAAGCCATGAATTCCAAACGTTCCTCACGAGACTCATCGAGTTCAGCAGCAATCTGGTGATATTCGGCCGGATGCGTAAAGCGAAGCGAGAGGTCTTCGAGCTCCCACTTGATCTGCCAAATACCGAGTCGATTAGCCAAGGGCGCATAAACGGCGAGCGTTTCCTCACCGAATTCCACTGCGCCCGGCGCCTGTGAAGAGACAAACCAGCGCAGCGTCTGCAGGCGGCTTGCCAATTTGAGCAGTACGACGCGCAGATCCTGACTCATCGCCAGGAACATGCGGCGAAGCGCCTCGGGCTGCACCGCCGCACTGGATTCTTTGTTTTCCGAGCGTGCGCGCTTGGAGAGATCATTCATCTTCCCGAGCTCGCGCACAAGCCCTGCCACATTCTCCCCAAAGCTCTTTTCAATCCATTCATCGGGCTTCTGCACGAGCGTGGGCACGCTGAAAAGATACGCCGCAGAAATGAGCTCCGGATCGTTTCGAATGGCCCGCAGAATGTTGGCAACACCGTCGGCATGCGCCATGACCGACTCGCCCGTAGAAAGCGTCCTGCCGTAATAAAGCGGTTCCACCGAGCTGCGTGCAGCAGCCGGATCAGCGGTTTTCGTGAGTTGGGTGGCATCCATCGCCGCCTCCAAAATCTTTTTCTTCTTTTGGCTGCTCGGGTTGGTTCCAAACCCGCACAGCACCGTAATGGATTATTGGCCGCAGGCAAACGTCATCCGCACAAGGACTCTTTAAACCTCATACAGCTTCCGTCGCTACTCGGTGAATTGTAGGTAAGCAAGAGCGCCTTGCGCAGAAAGCGGGCTGAAAGGAATCAAATCCTTACCGACTGGCCGCTGAAATAGCACAGCCGGAAGGATTAGGGTTTTCACTGTGTTTGCGTAAATTAGAGCAAGTTCAGCCGCCAGGACATCTTCACGGAGCCCCCTGCAGAGCGAACGCTGGATCCAGCGCGTGAAGCAAAACCGGAAAAATCCAATCTGGAATCCCGCCATTCAATGCCGGCAGCGAGTTCGGCATTCCATTGGAAGCGTTCGGGCTCAGCAGCCGTCATGACAGTTGCTGACGATGTCGAGCCCCCGGCGGGCCCTTGAACCATCACATCGCGGTCGCCGCCGACCGTACTGTTCAACGCTGCAGTCAACGACACATCCAAGCGCCTCGGCTTCACCTGCCCCCAATATCCGGCTCCCGGCGCAAAATGAAGCGCCCCCGTTGCCGCCACAGCCTGCGCGGAAGCTTCACGAATGGTGAGCACTGCTCCTGCCGGTGAGCGCCATGTTCCTTCAGCCGTATCCACCCGCAGATACCGCAGTCCGGCAAAGCCCGAAATCACCCATGAGCGGTCAGGCCCGCTGCCCGACAACGCGCTGCCGGCGAAAAGCGGCTGCTCATAAAGAAAGCCGCTGGAATAAATGCGCCGCTTGAGTTTTTCCATCTCAAGATACTCACGGGCCGCCCCCATGCGATAACGGTCGTCAGCCTCAAGCCACGTCAAATCTACCGTTCCCCAGCCGCTGCCGAGCCGTCGGCGCACAAAGAATGATGCGGAAGCTTCGTCGGACTCGCTGTCTACCCCGAGTTCCGCTGCCGCTCCCTGTTTATAAAGCGTATCCAGACTTCTTGTTGTGAAGCTCCCCATCAAGCCGACACGCCAATCCTCCCGCCCGAAAATGACAGCGGCGTCAAAAGTGGTGTCTTCGCTTTTGACCGTAAAGGGTTTAGAGACCGGCGTCGATACATCAACCTTAGTGCTGCCGGCTGAAGCGCCGATAAAAACAGGCACATCCTGCACTACCGCCGGCAGATGCTCCTGCAGGTTCGTGCGCCAGGCTTTCAGTCGTTCCGTCCAGTCAGGATCGGCCTTTTCCGAATCTGCGGAAGCCTTTCGGCTAGCCACCTTTTGCGCTTCAAGCGAACGAATTTCTGCAGCACGCGCCGCCTGCGCCTCCGCCATTCTGGCGGCCGAAGCCAGCCGCAGGGAGGTCGAGACGGTGTTTTGCATCAGTCGCTCATTGGTACCCGTTGAAGAGGCGGCCGTAGCAACAGCCATCATCGTGCCTTCAACCACGTCGGACGTATTGGTAAAAAGCGTGCGGTAAAAGCTGGGCACAAGGAGCGATGTTCGGTTTTCATAAAGCTCTTGAAGCATTGCCGCGAGCGGCCCCTCAAACGTTGGGCTGCCCAACACCCCGACCACCGCGCCTGACGCATCGAAATAAAGTCCTCCTGTTTCCAGAAGCCCCTCTACTTTCAGCGTCAGATTTTCCAGTCCGGAGACCTCAGCGCGGCTCAAATCAAGCCCTTCAACTTTAAAGGTCGTCCCCGCCGCCGGAACGCCGGATGCGGCTTTGCGGTCAGCCGATTGGGATGATGCCGGTAAATCGGCTCCGTCTTCAGCGTCCTGAAGAGTGTCGTCTTCATCCGTGCGGGTGAGTGAAGACAAAAGAAGCGTTGAACCCGCCTCAAAGCGAGCCTTCGTACCATCCTCGAGCGTCAGTGTGGTGTGTTCGCCCTCGATAGAGAGCACGCCGCCGCTTCCTACCCAGAGGTTCCAACGATTGGAGGCTGCCTCCCGTTCCGTACTGCTCCCGCCCACCGCAATCGACATCCCGCGCGTGAGTGAAGCCTTCTTTTGCACGCGAACCGCACCCTGCGGCGCCGCGGCGGGCGTAAAAAAGAAATTTTCGATTGGATCCGTTCCGGCCTCGTTGCCATCATCAAATGCCGCATGAGTCCACACGAAAGCGCCGCCCGAACCCACACGAATGTCAAGATGACCGCCGCTGCTCACAGAGAGCTCTTCAATCATCAAGGTTGAAAACTGCTCCGCCTGAGCATTGTCTTCACCCACCGTCACCAACGAGCGTTCCATATCCGCCGTCAGTTTTTGAATATGTACTTCTGCGTTTGATGTGAACTCAGACGCCTCCGTTGCCGTTGCGCTGAGGATCAGCGACCCGCCACGGCTGACAACCTCCCAAAGCTCTGCATAACCGTCAACTTCGACCTGCAGGCGGGCGCCGGAGTGAAGCTCAGCCGTACCGGCAAACTCTCCTGCCAACCCGTACACATTCTCCAATTGTGCGCCGCTCCCGACAGTCAGCTGACCGCTCACTTCAAGATTGGCCGTACAAAAATAGGCACCTGACAGCTCGAGATGGCCTGACTGCGTCACGTTCGTTGAGCTGTGATCTGCATAGTCCTCTATAACAACATGATCGGACACCATGTAGGGATCAGAGATATCGCCGTAGACACTATTGGCCAATACCGGCGAAGCGGCCCCGCAGAAAAGAAACCCTGCTGTCATTAAGCTTAGAGACAGAGCGCTCAAACACGGCAGACCGCCCGAGCGCAAGCCGCCGCGGGATACGAGACGCACTCCTAAGTGATGAGGGAAGACAAAAGTGGAGTGCACACTGCGGCCCACGCCGCGAGCACACTCGGAAGTGCATTCTGTTGTTTTCATTATTTGAAGAGAATGTAGTTGAGAGGTGCCCGCAAAGGGGCTCAAAGATTCTCGCTGCTCTTCAAAGCTTTTGCTCCAACGCCTGTGCTCGCAGCCTTTTAGCTAAAGGAAGCCGCATTAATGCATCACGTTTTCAATATTATCACTCCATTAGTTGAAAACAATTAACGATATGCCTCATCACTTTAGAGAAAATATCAATCAAATATCTATGTAAACTTTGAATTGACAGGTTGATACCTGTCAATCGCAATCAAAAGACTATAAATTTTGATTGTGTATTTTTTGAGTATAAAAAATCCCTCCCATGCAAAAAGCATAGAAGGGATCGCGTTATCTTCGGTTATGAAGGCGCTGTGACCGCGGTTAGTTGCGCAGACTGTGGATCGGCGCCGGGATGCGGCCGCCAAGCTTCACGAAGCCCGACGCATCGCCGCCCGGAACGCGGATGATGGACGCTTCACCGAGAAGACCGCCGAAATGAGCAACGTCGCCCACGGTCTTGCCCGGAACCGGAATCACACGGACCGCAGTGGTCTTGCCGTTGATCATGCCGATGGCGGATTCGTCGGCGATCATGCCGGAGATCGTCGAAGCGGGGGTGTCGCCCGGGATGGCGATCATGTCCAGACCCACAGAGCAGACAGAGGTCATGGCTTCGAGCTTTTCGAGCGTCAGGGCGCCCGAGCGCGCAGCGGCTTCAATGGCACTGTCTTCGGACACCGGAATGAAGGCGCCGGAAAGCCCGCCCACGTGCGAAGAGGCAAAAACACCGCCCTTCTTCACCTGGTCATTGAGCATCGCGAGAATGGCCGTCGTGCCGGGAGCACCGATGGAAGAAAGGCCGAGAGACTGGAAGATCTCGCCCACGCTGTCGCCCACTGCCGGCGTCGGGGCAAGCGAGAGATCCGCCACGCCGAACGGAAGGTTCAGGCGGTTGGCGACTTCATTGCCGATGATTTCACCCACGCGGGTCACCTTGTAGGCGGTGTGCTTGATGACTTCTGCCGCATCCGTGATCGTCAGGAATTCACCCTTGGCCTTAAAGGCACGGTCAAGAGCCTTTTTCACCACGCCCGGGCCGGAAACACCGACGTCGATCACCACATCGGGTTCGCCGACGCCAAGATAGGCACCTGCCATAAATGGCACGTCCTGCGGAATATTGCAGAAGACAACGAGCTTGGCGCAGCCGATTGCGTCGCGGTCGCGAGTTGCTTCCGCCACATCCAGAATGCGCTGACCCATGAGGCGTACGGCATCCATGTTGATGCCGGCCTTCGTCGAACCCACATTGATTGAAGAGCAGATACGGTCGGTGACAGCCAGCGCCTCGGGAAGTGCATCAATCAGATTCTTTTCGCCCGGCGTCATCCCTTTTTCAACCAAAGCGCCGAAACCGCCGATAAAGTCAACGCCCACTTCTTTGGCGGACTCATCGAGCACGCGGCAGGCCGCCACCATCTCATCACGGCTGAAGCTCGCGCCGACAGTGCCGATCGGGCTCACGGAAATGCGCTTATTGACGACGGGGATGCCATAGCGGTCGCCGACGAGATCACAGGTCTCAACGAGTTTTTCGGCATAGCGGAAAATCTTCGAACGCACTTTGTAGGCGAAAGTATCGAAGTCCGAACTCGCGCAGTCAAAAAGATTGATGCCCATCGTGACGGTGCGGACGTCGAGATGCTCCGAACGAAGCATATTGATGGTGGAAAGTACCTCGCGGTCAGTCAGCATGTTTTGTCTCTGTCTGAAAAAAAATTTGGAATGAGTTGCGGTCGCGTGATGGTTGACTTATTCCACCTTGACGCGGTGAATAGCTTCGAAGATATCGCGGTGCTGCAGATTGCAGCGCAGGTTCATGGCGCGGGCACGATCAATCATGACGCGGTGCAGCGCGCGGCGATCAACATTGAGCGGAATAGAAACTTCAAAGACCTGCAGCGACATGCCGTCCTCAATCGGGAAAGCACGCAGGGATTCGATGTTGATCTTCTGTTCGGCGAAAATGCGCGAAAAATTAGCGATGATGTCGTTGCGGTCCGTACCCCAAACGCTCACCACATAGGGCTCGCTTTCCGGCTGCGGCGTCGGCGCCTTGAAGTCAATCACCATAACGGCCAGATCAAACTTGCGGCGGGCGATTTCGGCTTCAAGCTCCTGCTGGATCTGTTCGTTAGAAAGACCGGCGGGCTTCTGAATGACACACATCAGAGCGAACTGGCCGTGCAAGGCCATCTGGTTCACCTGCTCGAGATTAACGCCGCGGCGAGTGAGCGCATTGGATACAACGGCGACGATGCCCGGGCGATCGAGGCCGAAAACCGCCACATTGGTGCGGTGCAGGCCGTCATTGATTTCAGTTGTCTGAGCAGGTTGAGCTTCAGTCACTTTGTTTCTCCGGAAGGCCGCCGTTTGAAAACATAACGGCGGACGCTGGCACTGGTGCCGGCTTTGCTGTATGGGGATTGGGATGAGTCCATGCCGGAAGTGAAACCCCATCCAAGGGAATCCGGCATGGCGGCAGATTTTATCGAGTGTATCGCGATGGCCGCCGATCATTGGTTGGAATTGAGCTGTGTTCCATCTGATACAGCGCAAAACGCGCCGTAATCAGACCGTATATCACTCGGTCTGCCGCCCAAAGCTTTCTGGCAGACGCAAAAGTGTCTCGAGCCTTGGAAACGCCGCAATCGCAGCAGCCCGAGCACTCGCGGCTGCAGCGGCAAGCGTTGTGCCGCGAAGCTGAGCCGCCGTACGGGCGGCTTCCAGGATGTCCGCTGGGCGTGTGTCGAGCGTTGAGTGCCCGAGAGCAAAAGCATCCCGTCGACTCGACGGCGGCATATCAGGCGCGTCGGTTTCAAGCACCCAGGCTCCGTCGGCAAGCTCCGACAAATGCCTGCGAATGCGTTTGCTTCCGTCGTAAGTACAGGCACCGCCGAAACCGAGCACCAGTCCGAACGCTAAAAAAGCCTCGCGTTCAGCATCCGAGCCGTTAAAGGCATGGACGGCGCCGCGCACGGGCTGAAACCCCGTTTTGCCCGGCGAACCGTAGACTCTTCGCAGCAGTCCGAGCGTCTTTGAAGCTGTCCGGCGAACATGAATAGAGAGCGGAAGGTCGAGGTCGCGGGCGATCTTAAGTTCTTCGAGAAACACCTGCTCGGCCTTATGCTGATCAAGCCCGGGCTCAAACCCGTCGAGCCCCACCTCTCCGAGACCGATGAAATGCGGATCGTCGAGCAGAGACTGGGCCAGCTCACGCAGCCCGACGAGCTCTGCGGGCGTTGTCGAGTCAAGCCAAAGCGGATGGATGCCAAGCATCGCCCCCAGGCCCCACTCGTGTGCCGTAGAGAGCGTTCGCTCCCAGTCTTCAGGCGCCCCGGCGCAGAGCAGGATATTCTCGAGGCCCGCCTCTCGTGCTTGAGCGAGCCATTGAGCACGATGGCCGTCCAGACGCTCAACCTGCAGATGCGAGTGCGTGTCAATGAATTTTATGGCGCGAGCGGTCATAAGGAACCAACCCGTTAAAAGCGGTCTGCATCCACAATCACGCCGCCCTTGAGCTCTACCGCACGATCGCAGCGGCGCGCGAGCTCTCGGTCATGCGTGACGATTACGACAGCCGTGCCTTGGGTATGCGCCAGTTCAAGAAGCGATGTGAAGACCTGTGACGCGGTTTCGTGATCCAAATTGCCCGTCGGCTCATCCGCCAGCACGCAGGCGGGCTGCGTCACCAATGCACGCGCAATAGCTGTACGCTGACGTTCGCCGCCCGAAAGCTGCGAAGGCAGATGCTCGAGACGATCGCCCAAACCCACGGCTTCCAAAGCCTGCTGAGCTCGAGACAACGCTTCACGCTTAGGCAGACGGCGGATGAAAAGCGGCATAGCCGCATTTTCCAAAGCGGAAAACTCCGGCAGCAGGTGGTGAAACTGATAAACGAACCCGAGGGAGCGGTTGCGCAGACGATCGAGCTCACTCTCTTTGAGCGCGGCGAGGTCCTCGCCGGCAATGGCCACTCGTCCGGCATCCAAACCGTCAAGACCGCCCAGCACATGCAGGAGCGTTGACTTCCCGGAACCCGAAGCGCCGAGTACGGCCACCGCTTCGCCCGCATGAATCCGGAGATTCACATCTTTAAGCACCGGCAGCGCACTCGTCCCCTCGCGATAGCTCTTGACCACATGACTTGCTTCCAGAACAACGGAACGCTGCGGATGATTTTGCGCATTATTCATAGCGAAGAGCCTCCGCGGGGTGAATCTTCGAAGCCCGCCAGCTCGGATAGAGTGTGGCAGCCAGAGAAAGCAGGAAAGAGAGCACCGCAATCGGCACGATGTCGCTCAAACGCGGATCGCTCGGCATGCTGCTGATGAAATAAATTTCCTGAGGCAGGAATTCAACCCCGAGCATCGACTCGATGGCCGAGACGATGGCGCCGACGTTTTCGGCAATCAAAAGGCCTGCAGCAACGCCCGACAGAACGCCCACCAACCCAACAATCGTGCCTTCCACCACGAAAATCGACATGATGGAAGCACGCGAAGCGCCGAGCGTACGGAGAATCGCGATGTCAGACTGCTTTTCCTTCACGGTCATCACCAATGTGGAAACGAGCCCGAAAGCGCCGACCAAAACAATAAGAAAGAGGATGATCCCCATCATGCGTTTTTCGACCTGCACGGCTGCGAACCACGTGCGGTTTTGCCGCGACCAGTCCGTCGCATAAAGTCCGGATGGAAGCACCGACACGAGCTTGGCCGCGATCTGCGGCGCACGGTCCATGTCCGTCGTCTTGACGCGCAGTCCCTGAGGACCGCCCGTACGATAGAGTGCAGCTGCATCCTCAATATTGACCAAGGCATAAGTCGAATCGTATTCGTAGTGCCCGCTCGAAAAGTAACCCGCGACCGTGAGCTGCTTCATGCGGGGAATCAGTCCCGCCGGCGTCATGTTCCCTTCGGGCACAAGCAGCGCCACTTTGTCGCCGATATGCACGCGCAGCTGCCGCGCCAGCGCCTGGCCGAGAATGACCTGAAAGGCCTTGGGTTTCAGGTCAGAAAGCTCTGCGCCGGAAACGCTTTGCGCAAGTTCGCTCACCCCTGGTTCCTTGGCAGGATCAATCCCTTTGACGACTGCGCCGCGCACGACTGCGCCGGAACTAAAGAGCCCCTGACCTTCCACGAAGGGAGCAACGGCGACAACGTCACTTTGCGCCTGAAGTACCTTTTCGACGCCTTCCACGTCGGTGAGAGCACCTTTGCTCGCCCTGATCTCAACGTGGGGAATCACGGAAAGCATGCGGTCGCGCACTTCCTTTTGGAAGCCGTTCATCACCGAGAGCACGATGATGAGCGCGGCAACGCCAAGCGCGATGGACGCCACCGACATGCCTGAGATAAAGGACATGAAGCCGTCTTTGCGTCGGCCTCGCCTCCCGCGCCGGGTGTAGGTGAGGCCGATCATGAATTCAAATGGCGTCTGCATCGTGCTCTTGGAAATCGCTCTTGAGGCGGAATAATTCAACGCTTCGAACACCCTTTCGTTTTGCATCCGGCATGACGAAAGCGTGCGTTCGACAAAAACTGCATTCTAACGGCGCAGGATGCTTCCCCCGCGCCGCAGCAAAAGATCGAAACGGTCGACAGAAGAATGTTAGAAGACACCAACACTCCTCAATGAAGACGAAGCACCTGCAGTCCCCAAGGCTACAATCACGGGCACTATGACAACTTGCTTTTATCTCCTGCCCGGCGCCCGGCTCCCTGAGGCCGCCGCCCGCGAGACTGCGGCCGTGCTTGCAAAGTCCGACCCCGCCTCGCTTGAGGCGTGGACTGCACTCGGGACCGGCCGTGAGCCGCCTGGTCTGCAGCGCCTCGCTGAACCGCTCCACGATCGCTCACCCCATCAGGCCTGGCTCTGGAAGGTGCTCACGCACCGATCCGGCGCGCCGATCACCGCCCCTTACGAATGGATTGCTTCGGGCGGTCCCGTGCTCGACCAGGAATTCTGGAAGCTCACGCCCTGGCAGCGAAATTCGATGGGACAGCTCGAAGCCGTCGAGCTTCATGAGTCTGAGATGCCCGCTGCTGCTTGTGCGCTTGATCCTATCGCAGCACACGCCGGCATGCGTCTGATGATTTCTGGAACGACTCTCTTTCTCTGCCGCCGCAAGCCCTGGGCATTCTCAGCCGCACCGTTTAGAGATCTGGCGGACTGCGTCGGTGCAGGAGCGAGCCTCGCCGCCTGCATGACGGGCAGTGATAAGCCTGAAGCAGAAAATCTGCTTGAGGCATTCACCGCTGCCGCTCAAACGGCTGCGGGCAAACTGCCTTCGATTGAGGGCTTTTGGCTTTCGGGCGGCGGAGCATACACTCCCATTTTTCCGCCCTCGACCTACCGTGCTGTAGCCTGTGATGATCCAGTCGTCCGAGCCTGGGCAGCTGCTGCCGGTATTCCCCGCACCGCGCTCATGCCCGTTCGCAGCGGCGAACGCGAACAGGAACGGTGGGGGAAAGCGTTCGTTGACGCACCAATCGGCGAGCGCATCATCGTTATTGAGCATCTCCTCGAACCCTGGCGCCGCAGTGACTGGAGCGCCTGGCGAGAAGCGCTCCCCACGGCACTCGGCGAACTCGCACGTTGGCGCAGCCGCGAAAAAGCCGCCGGCATTGACGACGCTGTTTTCGTGCTCTTTGGCAATGCCGGCGCCGCTACGCTTTTGCCGACGCCCAAGAGCTTCAATCCGCTCAAACGCTTCAAACGGTCGGTGCTCCCGCTCGAAAGCTGGTTCATTGACAACTTTGCGGGAGAGGTTCCATGACGCGCATTCTCTCCCGTCCTTACGATCAGCATGCCGCCGATCGTCTGGCCCTTTCGGGTTTTCTGCCGCCCATTGCGCGGGCGCTTGCCGCCCGCGGCATTCAGGTGCCCTCCGATTTAGAGCAGGAATGGGCCGGCATGCTGCCGCCCGCCATGCTCGAAGGTACGCGTGAAGCAGCCGAACGGCTTGCACTCGCTCGAGAGCGGCATCAAGCCGTCACCATCGTCGCCGACTACGACTGCGACGGCGCTACGGCATGTGCCGTCGGTATCCGGGGTCTGCGCATGCTCGGCATCACCGCAAACTACTTCGTGCCGGACCGCGTGCTCCACGGCTACGGGCTCACGCCCAACGTCGTCGATATCGTCGCCGCCAGAACCCCCAAGCCGGATCTCATCGTCACGGTTGACAACGGCATCTCGTCAGCTGCGGCCGTTGACCGCGCTCGGGAGCTCGGCATCGACGTCATCATTACAGACCATCACCTGCCGGGCGCTGAACTGCCGCGGGCACAGGCGATCGTCAACCCCAATTTAACGGGCTCGACCTTCCCGTCGAAAAATCTCGCAGGCGTCGGCGTCATCTACTATGTGCTGCTCGCCCTGCGTTCGCTCCTTCGCGAACGCGGCGTCTTTGACGCTAAGACTCAGCCGCGCCTGGATGCGCTGGTGGACTTTGTGGCCCTTGGCACAGTGGCCGACGTCGTCAAGCTCGACAAAAACAACCGTATTCTGGTTTCGCAAGGCATTCGCCGCATTCGCTGCGGCCGTACGCATGCGGGGCTCGAAGCCCTGTTTGCCATTGCCGGACGCGATATTCGTACCGCGGGGGTACGCGACTTCGGCTTTGCCGTTGCGCCGCGCATCAATGCCGCCGGCCGTCTCGGAACCATGGAAAACGGCATCGAATGTCTCTTGTCGGACGATCCCGCCGCGGCCCTTGCCTTTGCCGAGAGCCTCAACTCCATCAACACCGAACGCCGCGAACTTGAAAGCGAGATGCAGCAGTTGGCTGAGGCCGCTTTATCCAATATTGACTTGGATCATCACGCCACTTTTACGATTTTCAACCCCTCTTTCAATGAGGGTGTTGTGGGATTGGTGGCAGCGCGCCTGAAGGAGCGCATCCACCGTCCGGTCATCGCGTTTGCGCCGACGGAAAACGGAGAACTCAAAGGTTCGGGCCGTTCCATTCCCGGCATACATCTGCGTGATGCACTCGACTTGACCGCCAAAGCACTGCCCGGCGTCGTACTTCGCTTCGGAGGCCATGCCATGGCGGCCGGACTTTCCATCAAACCCGAAGGGTTCAAGGATTTTCAGGCGGCGTTTGAGGAAGTCATCCGCAACCGATGCGATGCCTCCGTTTTTGAGCGTGTTGTGCTCACCGACGGCGGACTCGCGCCCGACGAGATTACCGAAGCGCTCTGTCAGGAAATCGATGAACAAATCTGGGGACAGGGTTTTGAAGCCCCGCTCTTTGCCAACGAGGTTCACGTGCTCTCACAGACGCTTCTCAAGGGCACGCATCTCAAAATGATGCTCGAGCTCGGCGGCTCGCGTTTTGACGCCATCTTTTTCCGTCGCAAAGAACCTTTAGCGTCGCTCACGAGGATTGCCTACCGGCCGTCAGTCAATGAATTCCGCGGCCGTCGAACCGTGCAGCTGGTGGTGGAGGCGGCCGAATAAGCCGTCAGCGGAAATTCCGCCGCTTTTTCCTATGATTCGGGACGCTCAGCAGCACATGCGGCGTCCCGAAGCCGTCTATAATTTTTGTTTCCCTGTATTTTCAGGGCACGTCGGTGATTTTGTGCTTCAAAAATTCTCGAAGCCCGACGCACTTTTAGTACAACGAATACGCTCTATCCGCATAGGTCAGAAATGGAAGCTGAACGCATCAACCAAATTGAAGCCTCGATCGACGATCTTACCCGTCGGCTCAATGAACTTCGGGGGTATCTTTGACGTCGACCGCAAAGCTCGGTGCCTCGAAGAAGTAAATCGGGAAATTGAGAACCCGGACCTCTGGAATGATCCCAAACACGCCCAGGAAGTAAGCAAAGAAAAGAAGATGCTCGACGATATCGTCGGCAGCTTCAACCGTCTTACGCAGGGCATCGCCGATGCGGGCGAACTCTTTGAACTTTCTCTGGCCGAAGAGGATTTCGATTCCCTCGAAGTCATCGGAGAGGACGTGGACCGCATCGAGCACGAAGTTGCTCAGCTCGAATTCAAGCGCATGTTCAACCAGCCGATGGACTCGGCCAACTGCTATCTGGAAATTCAGTCCGGTGCGGGCGGCACGGAAGCTCAGGACTGGGCCAGCATGCTCGAGCGCATGTATATGCGCTACGCCGAACGCAAGGGCTTTAAGGTCACCCTCGAAGAAGAAACACCGGGTGAAGTCGCCGGCATCAAGTCCTGCACGCTCTTTATTGAGGGCGAATGGGCGTACGGCACGCTGCGCACCGAGACCGGCATTCATCGTCTGGTGCGTAAGAGCCCCTTTGACGCCAATGCGCGCCGTCACACCTCCTTCACCTCGGTCTACGTCTATCCGGAAGTGGATGATTCCATCGACATTGAAATCAATCCTGCCGATCTTTCCATCGACGTCTTCCGCGCTTCGGGCGCAGGCGGTCAGCACATCCAGAAGACCGAATCAGCCGTCCGAATTCACCACAAGCCCACCGGCATCATTACGATTTGTCAGGATGACCGCTCGCAGCACCGCAACCGCGAAAAAGCCATGCAGCAGCTCAAAGCCAAGCTCTATGAGCTGGAAATGCGCAAACGCATGGAAGCGCAGACGAAGCTCGAAGAGTCGAAGTCTGACATCGGCTGGGGTCACCAGATCCGCAGCTACGTGCTTGATCAGTCGCGCGTGAAGGACCTGCGTACCGGCGTTGAAACCGGCAACACGGGCGGCGTGCTCGACGGTGATCTTGACCAATTCATCGAAGCGAGCTTGAAGGGCGGCGTAAATGCCGTTCCGGCGGCCGAATAAGCCCCAAGCTCCGAACTGCCCTATTCCAGACTCAACGCTTCGGAAAGCCCTGCACTGCACCTTTCCGAAGTGCTCGTTGGATCCCAACATCCGCAAAACACTTTTAGGGGAATCAAATGGCACAAGCCCAGCAGAACCCTCAGACCGTTCAGGCCCCGGCCGAAGACGAAAACCATATCATCGCCGAGCGCCGCGCCAAGCTTGCCGCGCTGCGCGCCGCCGGCGTCGCTTATCCGAACGACTTCAAGCGTACGGATCTCTTCGGCGACCTTACGGCCAAATACGGCGCTATGACGACGGAGGAGCTTGAAGCCGCCGCCCCCGAAGTTGCCTGCTCGGGCCGCATCATGCTCAAGCGCATCATGGGCAAGGCCTCCTTCTGCACGGTGCGTGACTTCACCGGCACGATGCAGTACTTCGTGCAGCAAAATGAAGTCGGCCCCGACGCCTATGCTGCCTTTAAGACGTTCGACCTCGGCGACATCGTCGCTGCCAAGGGCGTGCTTTTCCGCACCCATGCCGGCGACCTCGCCATTCGCGTGAAAGAAATCCGTCTGATGACCAAGAGCATCCGTCCGCTGCCCGATAAGCACAAGGGCCTGCAGGACACGGAGCTTTGCTACCGCCAGCGCTACGTCGACCTCATCATGAACGAGGAATCGCGCAACCGCTTCCTCACCCGCTCGAAAGCCATTGCCGCCATCCGCGCCTTCATGCTCAATCACCGCTTCCTTGAAGTGGAAACGCCGATGCTCCACCCGATCCCGGGCGGCGCCAATGCAAAGCCCTTTATCACGCACCACAATGCGCTCGATATGGATATGTACCTGCGCATCGCGCCGGAACTCTATCTGAAGCGCCTCGTGGTCGGCGGTTTTGAACGCGTCTTTGAAATCAACCGCAACTTCCGCAACGAAGGCGTGTCGGTTCGCCATAACCCCGAATTCACGATGATGGAGTTCTACGCGACGTATTGGACGTACCGCGATCAGATGGACTTCACCGAAGAGCTCCTGCGCACGGTCGCCAAAGAAGCGACGGGGTCGATGGTTCTGCAGTATCAGGGCCATGAAATCGATCTCTCCAAGCCTTTCCATCGCCTGACGCCGCTTGCCGCCATCAAGAAGTTCGCGCCGAACTACACCGATGAAGAACTCAACAACCCGGACTTCATCCGCGCCGAGCTTAAGCGCCTCGGCGGTGAGATCCCGGTTGACGCCGGTCTGGGCGCTCTGCAGATGGCGCTTTTTGAAGAAACCGCCGAAGCCAAGCTGATCGAACCGACCTTCATCATTGACTACCCGGTTGAAATCTCGCCGCTCGCCCGCGCGTCCGACGCCGATCCTGAAATCACCGAACGTTTTGAGCTTTACATTGCCGGCCGAGAAACCGCCAACGGGTTCTCCGAGCTCAACGATCCGGACGATCAGGCCGCCCGCTTCCGTGCTCAGGCTGACAAGAAGAGCCACGGCGACGACGAAGCGATGTATTACGATGCGGACTACATCCGTGCTCTGGAATACGGTCTGCCCCCGACCGCCGGCTGCGGCATCGGCATTGACCGTTTCATGATGCTGCTCACCGACGCTCCGACGATCCGCGACGTGCTGCTCTTCCCGCACATGCGCCCGGAAAACACGAAGTAATCCATGATGCAGGGTTCCTTTATCCCTGCGTTTGGAAGCTCATCGAGCCGGCCCTTCGGGTCGGCTCACTTCAAAGCCCGCCGCGAGGCACTCACGCGAGTCCTCACTGCGGGCTTTGTGCTTCCGGACGCATCCGGCAGCTGGTCAAGCGCAGCGCTGTGCGCGCACCCGGGGCTGATCCCCATTCGCCTTTCAAGCGGCGCTCTCATCGGCCGAACGGCTCCCGAATGGGCGGACAAAATCAGCCGCATGCCCGGCATGACCAAGCACCAAACAGGGCTGCGTCTCGATGCGGCACATTTGCTCGACTTTGGCATCGCAATGCGGGCCGCCCACCTTTCTCAAGGATGGCGCGAAGAGCTCCTTGACCTCTTCAGTCTTTCCGAGTCGGCGCAAGGGGCTGCCTCAGTGCGCCTCGAGCGAGCGCTCTACCGTCCTCTGGGAGCGCTGACCCGCGCGGTTCATCTCTCGGCTCGTTTGCGCGATCCCGTCGACGAATTCGACCCGGTTTATATCCTCGGGCAGCGAAGCCGCACCAAACGCGTCGGCCCCGGCCTGTGGGACGGCCTCGCCGCAGGAATGGTGGGCGCGGGTGAAACGCCCGCTGAAGCGCTGCTGCGCGAAGCGCAAGAAGAAGCGTCGCTCCCAGCTGCGGACGCACAAAATGCTCGATACCTGGGCAGCTTTTTAATTTCCCGGGCCGTATCGGGCGGCTGGATGTTAGAAGCGTCTTATACCCACGACCTTGTGCTCCCCGCAGGCTTCGAACCCTGCGCGGCAGATCATGAAGTCGAGCGCTTTGCACGCTTTTCGGCACGGGAAGTGCTCGACCTGATTGAAGCACGCAAGGTTATGCACGAAGCGGCTTCGTCTCTTCTCTTTTCCATGGCGGCAACGCCCAGCGCCGCGGATTAAGGGCTCTTTTCAAGGTTTCTCAATCTTGACATCCTCTCCGCTCTGAAGGACGGAGATTCCCTACTGAGTCCTTACGCGTTTTCAGGCGCTTGGGGATCTCTTCGGATGGGTTCCTGCTGCTGACCTGCGCGTCTCTTGCGAGAAGGCCGATTCACTTGAACTGCAGCAGTGGACTGCAGTTCCCCACAGGCTCTAAGGCGCTGCCCGCGCCTGAGTATGTTGTTTGCGGCCACGACGTCGGCGTTGCCCTCAAAACCGCACTTACGACAGCAGAATCTCGCCTGCGTCAAACGGTTCAGAGGCGATACGTCCTCACACTTGGGACAAGTTCGACTCGTGTTCGCCGGAGGTACGGCGAACACCTCCCCGCCGAGCTCCTTCATTTTTTGATCAAGCAGGCCGAAGAGGATCCCCCATCCTTGATCTAGGATGGCGGCGTTGAGGCCGCTCTTCTGCCTGACATTTGTGCCGGGCTCCTCAAGGGTTCCTTTCGCCGAGGCGGTCATGTTCTTGATTTTCAGGTCCTCACGATAGACAACCGCGTGGTTTTTGCAGATGTCGTTCGCAAGCTTCTGAAGATGATCACGACGCGTGTCGGCGATCTCCTTGTGGAGCACAGCGATTTTTTGCTGCTGTTTTTTCCAGTTTTCACTGTGCGGCACCATGCGCTTGAGGCGCCGCTGCATTTTGGCGAGCTTGTCCTTGGAGCTACGAAAGGCATCGACAGGAAGATAGATCTTGCCGTTCGAGAGGGCGGCGGTCTTCTTCACGCCCGCATCAAGGCCAATCTCCCGGCCCGCTTTAGGATGCACAGGAGCCTCGATCTCACGCTCGGTGAGGACCGAGGCGTACCAGCCGTCCGCCTTGCGCATTACCGTGACGCTCCGAAGCTTCCCGTTGATGAAGCGGCTGCGGCGGTAGCCTAGCCATCCGATCTTCGGGAGGTAGATCTGCCGGCGCGCTTCATCTACCTTGAACCCCTGCGGGAAACGGATTGAATCTTCATCTTTGAACTTCTTGTGAAAGCGCGGAAATTTGGCGCGTCCTTCAAAGAAGTTGACCATTGCCGTCATGAGATCCTTCATGCCCTGCTGAAGTACCTGACTGTGACACTCGCCGAGCCAGGGGAACTCCCTCTTCCATTCTGGGAGAAGCGCGCAGAGCTTCGGATAATTCACCCGGAAAGTCTGATCCTTTTCACGTTGCTCCTTGTTCCAGTCGAGAGCCTTGTTGTAGACGAAGCGCACGCAGCCGCAGGCTTTGGCAAGACTGCGGCGAGCCGCCCCATCGGGCTTGAGCTTGAAAACGAAGGATTTATGTCGGATCATGTGCTTTATTTTACTTTGGTCTGCATCATGACACCGGATCTGCGACGTGGAAGACACTGTTTTTTCGCACTCAATGTTCATTTAGTCTTTGTGACGAAATACCGCCGCTCCATCTTCACGGATGAGCACCTGATGACCATAAGGGCGTCCGCCGAGAAGGTGTGCGGCGATTTCGGGGCCTGTCTGCGGGAGTTCAACGGAGAGCGCAATCATGTTCACCTCTTGGTGAGCTACCCGCCGAAGGTGTCCATATCCTCCCTCGTCAACAGCCTTAAGGGCGTGACGAGCCGGATATTAAGGAACAGGTTCCCCGAACTTGAAACTTCCTGCTGCAAGGGGAAGCTGTGGTCGCCGTCCTACTTCGCGGCGAGCTGCGGTGGAGCCCCGCTCGAAAAGCTCAAGGCCTATATCGAAAGCCAGAATCGGCCTGATTGAGTCCGTTTGCACTTGCGCGCGTCGCCTTATATACCCGTCATGAATGACGGGGCTTTACGGCTCGTTTTGGTAACCGGCGTATCAGGGTCGGGCAAATCCACGCTGGTGCTCGAAAGCCTCATCCCAGCGCTTCAGGCTGCAGCAGCAGGCAGAGCGCTCCCCGCTCATGTCCGGGCCGCAGAAGCGCCCGGCATCACCCGCGCGCAGCTCATTGACGCCGCTCCCATCGGCACCAATATTCGCTCTACTGCTGCAACGTACGCGGATGTTCACGACGAACTCCGCAAAGTCTTTGCCCGAACGGCAGACGCCAAAGCGGGCGGCTGGAAGAGCGGCGATTTTTCATACAACACCGGCCGTCTGCGCTGTCCCGCCTGCGACGGCACGGGCGTGGTGAGTCTCGATGTGCAGTTCCTTCCCGACGTGGATATTCCGTGTCCGGACTGCAGAGGGTCGCGCTATGCCAAGGAGGCGCAGCTTATCAAACGCACAAACAAGGCCGGGCGCACTTATTCGCTGCCCGAACTCATGGACATGGATGTCGACGAAGCGCTTCAAGCGTGCGCAGACCTTAAAACCGTCGCCTCGCGTCTTAAAACGCTCGCAGATCTCGGTCTCGGGTACCTCACGCTCGGCGAAGGCACGCCCGGGCTTTCCGGCGGCGAAGCTCAGCGCCTCAAACTCGCGAGTGAAATGGGCAGAGGCCAGAGCGATGCAGTCTTCGTCTTCGATGAACCCACCATCGGACTTCACCCCGCAGACGTAGCCGTACTTCTCAAAGTTTTCGAACAGCTCCTTGCGAGCGGCGCGACAGTCATTGTCATTGAGCACGATCTCGATGTTATTCGCTCGGCCGACTGGATCGTCGATCTCGGACCGGGCGGCGGTGATGCCGGCGGCGAACTGGTAGTTCAGGGCACGCCCGAAGACGTTAAAGCCGAGGCGCGGAGCATTACCGGCCGATATATTTGATTTCGTCTTCTGCCGATGTATTGCGTATAAGTCCTCAAGGAAGCTTTGACCGCTCTGGGCCTAGACTAAAGCTGTTAGGGAACCCCCGAACCTTAAAAACCCGGATTTGCCGGGCACTCTTTATGTCAGAAGCTCTCCTCCAATCCATCTCCAACACCATGGTTTTGGTGTTAGTCGCCGGCTACGGCTGGTGGCTTGCCCATCATGGAACCATCTCGGACGCCGGCCGCGCCACGATCGCCAAGCTCGTGAATGCGCTCATTCCGGTTTTTCTCTTTTACTCAGTGACTTCGAAGTTCGGCCGTGAGCAAATGATCGAAC
>ERZ780228.671-NODE-671-length-28873-cov-3.166181_pt1 | contig 28873 bp, 25 predicted proteins | sample MGYA00511015_ERZ780228 | MGnify/ENA primary metagenome ERZ780228 (study PRJEB29588, sample SAMEA2161897) | human gut metagenome | biome: human gut; feature: human-associated habitat; material: faeces | place: Denmark | collected 2008/2010 ...
CCACCGTTGGTCTTTTCTTGGACTATCCGATTGAACTGGTCGGTTTAACCGGTGGATGTGTGAAAAGTTTAGGCGGTGTCGGAGCGAATCCGGCCGTCTCCGAAGTAAAATCCGCTTTAACACAGTTGGGTTTGGACCTCTTTCAATGAACATTTCCCCTAAAGGTTATCGCTATTTAGTGCCGGCGCTTTTGCCGTTGGCAGGACTTTATCTATTGTGGCGGGCAAGAAAGCAGCCCTCGTATCTCAAACATTGGGGAGAGCGCTTTGCGTGGGCTGATTTTCCCTCTCCCAGAGCCGGGCACCCTGTGGTCTGGATTCACGCAGTTAGTGTCGGTGAAACCAATGCCACTCGACCGCTTGTCCGGGCCATTTTGAATCAGTGGCCTCAGTGCGACATTTTGCTCACCCACATGACGCCTACGGGACGAGAGGCGGGACAGAAAATTGTTCAGTTAGATCCGCAAAGGATCCGTCAGTGCTTTTTGCCCTACGATGCGGTTTATGCGGTGCGTAAGTTTTTGCGCCAGACTCGACCCGCCATGGGCCTTTTAATGGAAACTGAAGTTTGGCCGACTGTTTTAGAGGAGGCCCATGCATTGGGTATCCCTATGGCCTTGGTTAACGCTCGTTTGTCGGAAAAATCGTTTAATCAGGCGATGCGGGTGCCGGAACTCATGAAAAAAGCCATGGGACGGTTTACCAAGGTATGCGCTCAGGCTGAAAGTGATGCTCAACGTTTAAAGGCGATGGGAACGGTGGAACCGGTGATTACCGGCTCGCTTAAATTTGATATTCAGGCCCCTGCGGAAGCTTTGGCAAAGGCCGCGCAATGGAAGTTGGGCATTTCAAAGCCCATTGTGATGTTTGCCAGTACCCGTGATGGGGAGGAAGCCCTCATTGTTGAGTCGCTTAAAGAGCAAGCAAAACCTGAGGTTTGTTATCTATTGGTGCCCCGTCATCCGCAGCGCTTTGCAGAAGTAGAAGAGCTTTTAAAGTCAGCCGGTCTACGTTATCAAAAACGCAGTCTTTTAAAGAGTCCGGATGATATTCAAAAAGACACCCAAGTGATTTTGGGTGATTCCATGGGCGAAATGTTCTTTTATTGTGCCCTCTCGGACGTCACCTTGATGGGGGGAAGCTTTAAGCCCTTTGGTTGTCAGAATGTTATCGAACCGGCAAGTGTAGGGGTTCCGGTTATTGTGGGTCCCAGTACATTTAATTTTTCAATGGTGGTTGAAAAAGGAATTGAGGCGGGGGCTATTACTCAGGTTGAGGATATGTCAAAGGCGGTGGGCTTGGCTCATCAATGGCTGATGAATCCCAAGTTGATGGCTAGTCTCAAAGCCAATGCGTTGACCTTTTCAAAAATGTACGTTGGCGCTACCGAGCGAACCATGTCTGTTTTGGAGACGCTATGGAAAAAACAATAATCCCCAATGTCTTAACCATTGCCGGCGTTGATCCGTCGGGCGGGGCTGGTGTCCTTGCCGATATTAAGTCCATAAGCGCATTAGGTGGTTATGGGTGTGGTGTGATTGCGGCCTTGACTGCCCAAAACACTTGCGCGGTAACGGGAGTTTGCCCGGTTCCGGCCTCTTTTGTCCGCGAGCAGTTAGAGACGCTTTTTGAAGATGTTCGAATTGACGCGGTCAAGATCGGCATGCTTTCCGATGTAGCGGTTATTGAAGAGGTTGCCCGAGTACTTGATCGATATCGTCCGCGTTTTGTGGTGCTCGATCCGGTCATGGTTGCTAAAAGTGGCGATCGTTTGTTGCCGGAAAATTGTGTGCAAGCTCTCAAGACGAAATTGTTGCCGTTGGCCACGGTTTTGACACCGAATTTGCCCGAAGCGGCGGTCTTGGCAGGGGAAACTGAAATTACTCAAGAAGGGCAGATGCAGGCTCTTGCCGATAAGCTTTTACCTTTAATGGGTAAAGACAGTTGGCTACTGTTAAAAGGCGGTCATCTAACTGGTACTAAAGTGCCGGATCTGTTAACAAACGGAGAAGTGAACGTTGTTTTCAAAGCCGACCGAATTGAGACAAAAAATACACACGGAACCGGCTGCACCTTGTCATCGGCTCTGGCCACCTTGTTGCCGCAATGTGAGACAGTGCCCGAAGCGGTCGAAAAAGCAAAAAAATACCTTTGGGAAGCCATTTCTCATTCCGAAGACTTAACCGTCGGTCACGGACATGGACCGGTTCACCATTTTTATAGGTTTTTAACCCATTGATATTGTTGAGGAATTAAAAAAGTTTAGAGTTTTTTAATAAAACGGGTTGCTTTTCAACCAGCGTATCTGTATGATTCCACTTCTCTGGCGGGTTAGCTCAGTCGGTTAGAGCAGAGGAATCATAATCCTTGTGTCCGGGGTTCGAGTCCCTGACTCGCCACCAGAATTTAAGAAGCGGGAGGTCGAATGGCCTCCCGTTTTGCATTCCCATACCGAATTTTTCCGATACGTTCCTACATTACTTTTTCAGTTCCTTTTTTGTTTTGTATCGGTATACTGTATATCGTTCATTTGGCATTTGTACAAGTTGGACAGTCACTGTCTAAAATAGACAGTTGTTAGACAGTTAGTTGTTCAGTTTGACAATAACCTAAAAAGAGGCAATTCATGATTGTTAAACAAGAAGTGATTGATGCAATTCGCCTAATGAGACGTATTGGTGCCGATACCCAAAGATGTGAAGTCAAAAAATCGGTTCAAGAGTTGCCGAGAAATCTTCCAGAAACTATTTCTGCTTTTTCCAACATGCATGGCGGGATGATCATTTTGGGACTTGAAGAGAGTAATGGATTTCGTCCAGCTGTCGGATTTGATGCAGATAGGATCTATAAGCAGTTACAAACGATAGGTGATCGTTTTACGCCTGTTGTTCGCATGGAGATCGAAAAAGTTCCTTTTGAAGGACAAATGTTAGTTGTCGCGCTTGTCAATGAGTTACCTAAAGATCGGAAACCTTGCTTTATAACTGCCAGAGGATGTTACGAAGGTTCTTTTATTCGTTCCGGCGATGGAGATCGACATTTAACAGCCTATGAAGTCGATCAATTATTGGAAGAGCGACATCAACCGCAGCATGATATTGAACCAGTTGAGCGGGCGAGTCTTGACGATTTGGATCAAGATTCGCTCAAAGCGATTATTAAAAGAGCAAAAGAACTTTTCCCAAGGGTTTTTGGCAAGCTTGATGATGAAATTATTTTGATCCAGCTGGGGGTGTGTACTCGAGTTGAAGGTCGAGTCCATCCAACTCTAGCAGGGCTGTTAGCATTAGGAATATTCCCGCAGCAGTATTTTCCCCGCTTGGAGGTTGTTTTCACGGTCTATGCGGGAACGACGAAAGAAGGCAATCTAAAGACTGGGGAAAGGTATGTGGACTCAAAGGAAATAGTTGGTTCCATTCCTAATATGCTGATGGATACGTTGTCGTTGGTTCGGCAACGAATGAACACAGGGGCGGTAATTCAGGGAGGTCTTAGAAAAGATATTCCTGATTACCCACTGATTGCGGTCAGAGAGGCTGTTGCCAATGCTCTGCAACATCGGGATTACTCTCAAGGTGGCCGAGGTTCGCAGGTTCAAGTTAACTTGTATTCGGATCGTTTAGAAATTATTAATCCTGGGGGATTATATGGTTCGACAACGGTGGAGTCGTTGGGTAAGGAAGGAATTTCTTCTACGAGAAATGAGTTTTTATCCAGACTTTTAACCTATACGCCATTTGATGATGGCTATGTTGTTGAAAACAAAGGAACAGGTTTCATGACGATTGAGTCTTCTCTGGCAGCGGCGCTAATGCCACCTCCTAAAGTTCACAATTCGCTTACTTTTTTCAAATTAACCTTTGAAAAGCGGAGAAAAACTGAAGAAGAAATTTCTGAACGTTCCTGGAAGAATCTAGAAGAAGCGATTCTCTCTGAGCTTGAAAAGTGCGGAAGTGCTTCAACTAAAGAGTTGATGGCTAAGTCAGGCTACTCGAGACAGACAATCATTAATCACGTAAAAAAGATGGTTAAAACTGGTTTTCTTGAGCCAATAGAACCTAAAAACAGTCCTAAGCAGCGCTATCGATTGGTTCGAAAATAGTTTGGTCTATTCAGAAAATTTGAATACCAATTAGACAGTTAACTGTAAAGAGTAGAGAGTAACTGTAAAACTACTGTATATACTTTACAGTGCGTTGGGTAATTTAAATTTTTTGCAATACCATCATGAATCTGTCGAGGAAAGGTTGATTTGTGATCAAGCGTTTTGTTCAAAATGTGATCACGCTCAGATAAGTTGGGAAAATAACAGTGTGGTTTAGCAAATTTTGTATAGTGCCAACTGTCCGGGTCATCAATTTTTTTGCATTAAAAAGCCCCCAAGTTTTGAACCTTGGGGGTCTGAATCATGCCGTTGCTGTTAAAACTTAGGCTTCACCGGGAACGATGAAGATCGGCATTCTGCAGGAAGCCACCATGGCACGGGTGGAACTACCAAAGACCAACGAGCTAATGCGGCCTTTACCATGCGAACCCATTACAACCATGTTGAGATTTTCATCGGCATAGTGGGTCAGTGTCGTTTGTAACGAACCGCGCAACTCAACAGGTTTAGCTTTAAGGCCTGCCGCTTTCAATTGAGCCAGAGGCGACTCAACAGCGTTGGTGTACTCTTTATGTTCGTACTTGGGTAAGAGTTTGTCGAGTTCAAGCACGCCCTTATCCAGAAGTTCTGACGGAACCGTCTCTTCATCCGCATGAACATAAATGACTTCAAAGGAAGCATCGGTGCCGAACAAATCCTTATTCTGGACCGCAAATTTTGTGCAAAGATCGCCAAAGCCTGAGCCGTCAACCGCGATGCCGATCCTAAGATTTTCATCTTTGGGGGTGTAATGTTCACGGCATACGAGAACAGGGCATGTGGCCCGGGCGATTGTGCCCAAAGAGACAGAACCTAAATAAAGATTCTTTAAAGCACTTAAACCTCGAGCGCCCATCACAATAAGGTCTGCACCGATTTCACGGGCGTAGCTTGCGATAACCTTGGCCGGGTGACCGATCTTACTGGTCTTAATGACATTTTCAGGCAATGTCGCAATATCTTCAGCCATGTCTTCAAATACCGCTTTGATTTTGTCATCGTAGTACCAAGACTGAATATCAAAATCCCCTTCTTCCATCGGATGCTCAATATAAGGTTTTTGCACGTAGAGCAACTCAATCTGCGGTTTTTGATTTTTAAGCCAAGATTTTCTGCTCGTCACAAAACGAATCGCTTCTCGGCAGTCCGCACCACCGTCAACAGGAATCAATACACGCATAAAACACTCCGTATATGAACAATAAACCCTTTAAACTCAATAAGTTATATGAAGATATTGAGTCCTTTCTTAATTTCAGTGTACGCCGATTCCGTGTTTACGAGTAAGGGTAAACGCTAATTATTGATAAAAGGCAAAGAAAGAGCCCTTTGCGACAAAATCGCTCGGGGCTCGTGAGAAGGCTTTGCTAAATAACAAAACCATTATTGTTTAGACATTGGGCACCACCAAAATCGGCAAATTGGTCGCAGCAATCATGGCACGGGTGGAGCTACCGAACACGAGTGAGCGAAGCGCGCCTTTGCCGTGCGTACCCATGACCATCACATCGAGATGTTCGTCAGCGTATTTCGGAAGAACGTCTTCGGGATTGCCGATAAGTTTCACAGCTTTAACCGGAACGCCTGCGATATCGAACTTTTCAACCGGAGACTTCACGGAGGCCTCAAATTCGAGTCCTTGGATTTCTTCCCAGGTCATTTGAGGCGGAATCGGGCCTTCGTTGACAAAGTCCGGCGCGTAAAGCGGATCGTCCGGCACCACATTAATGATTTCAAATGTCGCGTCCTTGCCGAAGAAGTGACGGTGGGCGATCAAATAGTCCGCGCACTTGGGGCCAAAGGGAGAGTCGTCAACGGACAGGCCCACATGCAGACCGGAAGGTTTCACTTCCGTCGTTTGACGGAAAACAAGCACCGGGCACTTGGAAGAGGCAATTGTGGCCAGTGACACAGAACCCAAATAAAGGTTTTGCAGTGCACTTAATCCGCGAGCGCCCATGACAATCAAGTCGGCCTTTTGTTCATTAGCGTATTGCGGAATAACTTGAGCGGGATGCCCCACCAGGGAAGTCTTTTTCACGTCCCCGGGAATTGCATCAATTTCTTCACGCATGCCGGACCACACGGCCTTGGAACGCGCTTCGTAATACGCTCCCATGTCAAACTCGGCTTGCTCCGTGGCCCGTTCCACTATCGGTTTTTGGACATAAACGAGTTCAACTTCCGGTTTTTCTTGTTCAAACCATTCTTTTTTCGAGGCAATGAATCGAATCGCTTCACGGCAGTCTCTACCGCCATCAACAGGAACTATCACACGCATAAATCCATTCTCCATGTTATGTTTGTTTATTTCGGAGGGATTGCAAAAAATTCTTTAAATTCAACAAGTTGATAATTTTGAATTTTTGCCTCTGTCCTTAATTCCAGTGTACTCCGATACGAGGCGTTCAGAGCAACTTTTTTCATGGGCAAAGACTCAGGGAAAAAGCGCTAAAAGTAAGGAAAAAGCCTTGAAAATCAGGGTGAAAAGCGATTTTGTTCGGACTATAATTAAACCTTTCTTTGACTTATAACAAGCGAATAATCATGCAAGATTTGTCCCAGATCATTGCCCAAGCGCAGAGTGCTTTTGCCGAGGCGACGACGCCCGCTGCTCTGGAAGACGCGAAGGCTAAATTTTTAGGGAAAACCGGTTCTATTACGGTTTTAATGAAAGGTCTCTCAAAACTCACGCACGAAGAAAAGCGTGAAATGGGACAAGCGTTGGGAAGCGCAAAGCGCGCCATCGAACAAGCGCTCGAAGCTCGTCGTGAAGAATTGGCCAATGAAAAGTTGGCGGCAAGACTGGCTGCTGAAGCCTTGGACGTAACCTTACCCGGTCGTAAATATCCTCAAGGCGGCGTGCATCCGGTCATCATGACGCAGATGCGTATTGAGGAAATCTTCCGCTCGATTGGTTTTGATGTGGCCGATGGTCCTGAAATTGAAACGGACTGGTATTCATTTACGGCCTTGAATAACCCGCCCAATCACCCGGCGCGCTCCATGCAGGATACGTTCTATGTAGACATGAAGGATGAAACGGGTAAGCTCTTGCCCCTTCGTCCGCACACTTCGCCCATGCAAGTGCGTTATGCCCGCACCCACACGCCCCCGATTAAAGTGTTGGCTCCGGGGCGCACCTACCGTGTTGACAGCGATGCTACCCACTCGCCGATGTTTCATCAGGTCGAAGGTCTTTGGATTGACACCGATGTCAGTTTCTCTGACTTAAAGGGCGTGTACACCGATTTCTTGCGTCAATTCTTTGAAACGGATGAATTGAAGGTTCGTTTCCGCCCGAGCTACTTCCCGTTTACGGAACCGTCCGTGGAAGTGGACATGATGTTTACAAGCGGCCCGAAGAAAGGCCGTTGGTTGGAAATTTCGGGCGCCGGCGAAGTTCACCCGAATGTGGTCCGTAACTACGGTTTGGATCCAGAACGCTACATCGGTTTTGCGTTCGGTTCCGGTCTTGAACGCTTGACCATGTTGCGTTACGGAATTGACGATTTGCGTCTTTTCTTTGAAGGCGATTTGCGCTTTTTGAAGCAATTCAATCGTTAATGGCTCAACAATTTAAAAAGAGAAAACAAGATGTTATTTTCTGAAAGCTGGTTACGTTCCTACATTAATCCGGATCTGACGACGGACGAATTGTGTGAAGCCATGACGATGGCAGGGCTTGAAGTCGAAGAGGTAAGCTCGGTTGCTCCGGCCTTCTCAGGCGTTGTGGTGGCCCGAGTGCTCTCCGTTAAAGATCATGAAAATTCCGATCACTTGCATATTTGCCAAGTCGATGTCGGCGATGGCGGTGAACCCCTGCAGATTGTGTGCGGTGCGCCCAATGTGCGTGAAGGCATCTTGGTGCCGTGCGCCAAGATCGGCGCAGTTTTGCCGGGTAACTTCACGATTAAGAAGGCCAAGATGCGCGGTGAGGTCTCCATGGGGATGCTTTGCTCGGCTCGTGAATTGGGAATCACGGAAGATCACACCGGTTTGTGGATTTTGCCTGATGATCTGACGGTGGGTGAAGATATTCGCACGGCTTGCCATTTGGATGACAAAAAGATTGAAATCAAATTAACGCCGAATCGCGGTGACGCTCTTTCTTTAATCGGTGTGGCAAGAGACTTGCATGCCATTACGGGTGCACCTCTGACGTTGCCTGAAATGCCTGAGGTGCCCGCCAACTCCGACACGAAGATTGATATCAAGATCGAAGCACCGGATTTGTGCGGCCGTTACACAACGCGTCGTATTGATAACCTCAATATCCATGCTCCAACGCCGCAATGGATGAAGGATCGTTTGGAAAGAAGCGGTCAGCGCAGTATTTCTGCCCTGGTGGATATCTCCAACTACGTGATGTTGGAAACCGGTATCCCGACTCACTTTAGCGATGCTCAAAAGATCGCGGGCGGTGCTTATACGGTTCGTTGGGGTAAGCCCGGCGAAAAAATTGAGCTCTTAAACGGTCAGACGGTGGATGTGGATCCTGAATTGGGTGTTATTTGTGACGCCAATGGCCCGAAGGTGCTTGCCGGCATCATGGGTGGTGAAGACACCAAGGTGACCGATGAAACAACTTGTATTTCTATCGAGTCGGCTTTCTGGCATCAAAAGGCAATCCAAGGCCGTTGCCGTCGCCTGAATTTCTCAACGGATGCAGCCTACCGTTATGAACGCGGTGTGGACTTCGGTCAAACAGAGAAGGTTTTAAATTACATCACGCGTTTGGTGACGGAAATTTGCGGAACAGAAACGACGGCCATTGGCCCTGTCATTGATGCCGTGACTGTTTTGCCTGAACGCCATGAGGTGAAGATGCGTGCCGATCGCGCTCGTAAGGTGATCGGTATGGACATCGATACGGCCACGATGGCTGAATGCTTTAAGCGCTTGGGCTTTGAATTTACGCTTGAAGAAGATGTCTTTAGCGTTAAGGCTCCGACCTATCGCTTTGATATCGAAATCGAAGAAGATTTGATTGAAGAAGTGGCGCGCTTGGTGGGTTACGAAAAACTGCCCGATCAACCGCCGATGGCTCGTGCCTATATGCACACGCGTCCTGAAGGTATGCGTAGCGTGCATAGTCTTCGAATGAAGTTGGCTGACTTGGGCTATCAAGAACTCATCAATTTCAGCTTTGTGCCTCGTGAATGGGAAAAAGATTTCGCTGGCAACGATCAGCCGATCGAACTCTTAAACCCGATTGCAAGCCAATTATCGGTTATGCGCACGCAGATGGTGGGCGGCTTGGTTGATATTTTGAAATACAACTTAAACCGTAAGGTAACGAGTGCCAAACTTTTTGAAGTTGGCCGTATTTTCCGTCGCGATGAATCGGTGGTGACAACAGAGCATTCTGTCAAGGGGGTTGATCAGCCGGTTCGTATTGCGGGTCTCCTTTACGGTGATGCCATGGGTGAACAGTGGGCGGTGCCAGCGCGATTGGCTGATTTCTTTGACGCCAAGGGTGATGTCGAACGCTTGATTGCCCCGCTTGAAGCTTCGTTTGTGGCCAAGAGCTTCCCGGCTTTGCATCCGGGTCGCAGCGCAGCGATTATGCTCGATGGTAAGGAAATCGGTTTTGTGGGTGAATTGCATCCGAAACTTCAGCAGACCTACGGTTTGCCGCATGCGCCGATTGTTTTTGAATTGGATGTAGCCTCCATTTTGCATAAGTCTGTGCCTTGGCATACGCCGGTGAGCAAGTTCCAACCCATTTCGCGTGACGTGAGCGTGGTGGTGCCGCATGGTGTGACCTTCATGGCGCTGCAAAAGGCGGTCGCTCAAGCGGCTCAAACGGATAAGCGTTTGGCAGGCTTTGTCTCGCTTGATCTCTTTGACCTTTACCACAAAGCTGCCGATGGCGATAAGCCGGCTGAAGTAAGCATGGCATTCCGCCTGACAATTCAGCCTGAAGATGAAAACTATTCGGGTGAAGACGCAGAGGCCGCGTTGGCTGTCGTGGTGCAAGCGCTCGCAACGCAAGGCGCGGTGTTGCGTCAATAAAGGCAGTTGCCAGAGACCGCCGCTAACTCCAAGGTCTTTCATTTTTGAGAGGCCTTGGTTAGTTTAAAACAGAAAAAGAGCTGAAAAATCAAAGGAAAATCATTTCTTTGGTACAATGCTCGCATTGCAAAAATCACGATTAAAGAGAGAGCAAGATGGAAACGAAAACCATGACGAAAGCCGACTTGGTGGAGATGCTTTTTAACCGCATGGGAATGAATAAACGCGACGCCAAGGATATGGTGGATGCGTTTTTTGATGAAATCCGCGCGGCGCTTGAAAGCGGTCGCACCGTGAAGCTTTCCGGATTCGGCAATTTCCAATTGCGCGATAAGGCCCAACGCCCCGGTCGAAATCCGAAGACAGGCGAAGAAATCGCGATTACGGCGCGCCGTGTGGTGACCTTTCATGCCAGTCAGAAATTGAAAGAAGCGGTCGCCAAGACCCACCCCTCTTTGCGCGAAACCACTAACCTTTAATGCTTCGGGAGGACCATTATGGCTTCTGAAGAACCGGTACGCATGCTCGAGGGCGATACGAAAGACTTCGAGCTCACCGAATTGGATGGCCCGGAAGAAGAACTTCTGGGTCGCTATCTGCCAATCGGTGATGTGGCCAAATCAATCGGCGTGAATCCGTCCGTGCTGCGTTTCTGGGAGCAAGAGTTCCCGCAGTTGCGCCCGACCAAAAGGGGCAACCGCCGTTACTATTGCTCGGAAGACGTGGCGCTGATTCGCACCATTCAGCATTTGCTCTATGAAGAGCACTACACGATCTTGGGCGCTCGCAATAAGATCCATGAGTTGCAGATTCAAAACAAGGTAAAGGGTATTTTGGATGAAAAGGCGAGTGCGCCTTTGCAAACCAAGCCCCAGAAGCCTGCATTGGATTTGTCTGCGGCTTTAGCAGAATTGAAAGCCATTCGTGCGATTTTGGACTCTCCTGCCCTGGAGGAGTCCCGTCGCCAGGAGCAACTAGCCAAGGAGAAAGCCGAACGTGACGCGGTAGAAAATTTCGCCTTGGTATCGGAAGATTTAAATGAGCTTCTGGCGAAAGAGGCTGAAGAAGAGGCAAGAAATGCGGCTGCTTCCGCAGAAGAGGAAGCTCAGGAAGAAGAAGTCACGGCGCCTCACTCGTACGATTTGGGAGCCATTGGTGTGGATAGTGAAGACTTTCTGCAGCCTAGTCCCAAAATCGGCGACATGAAGTCTTCGTCGGAGACGAAGCAGGAGTCTGAAAAGGCAAAGCCCAAGGTGGATACTTCTCACTTAGTGGTGCCGCCTTTGCCCGGTGAACGACAAGGTTTCACGGTCGGTATGAAGGTGCCGAAGAACCATGATCAGTCACTGATTTACACTTCTCCCATGATGTGGAAGAAAAAGTAGGCGGAAGTCATTAAAACGTTTGCCAAAAAGGATGGGATTGTGTAATATTCCCATCCTTACGTCGGGGCGTAGCGCAGCCTGGTAGCGCACTTGCATGGGGTGCAAGGGGTCGCGAGTTCGAATCCCGCCGCCCCGACCATTGGATTCAAAAAAGAGAGATCGGTTCGCCGGTCTCTTTTTTCTTTAACGCACAGTTAATTTGTTGAGAGCCAAGTTGCCTTCGTATTAAGACTGTCGGCCATGACTAACCAGTGCACAACATTCACCTAGCTTGAAAAGGAAATTAACATTGCGTGGCTAGCTTACTGTTTAGGGGCAGACTTTTTTCGGATCGGGATGTTGAATTGCTGCTCTGCCAGATCAATCATATGGCTGTAGGCCTTGCTGCGAATCTTTTCCATCTCAAGAGTCTTTTTCAAACGTTTAAGCTCCTGCAACTTTTCTTTGGGAGTCATCGCATTAAACTCTTCTTCGGTAAGATCTTTCGCTCTACGCATGACCAGTGTCCCCACAATGCAGTGCCTAGTCCTTAGATACAGAGCAGCACTCCGCTTAAACCACAGTGATTAGTAACTTCGTTGGTATTTAGCTTTTTTGAGAAGAATTCTCCCACATTTTGATCGTTGTTTTGCAGAGAAAACCGTTTTTGAAGATCGACAATTTTTCCTCAGGATAAGACAAGTGAGAAAAGAAGTGGGAAAGTAACTCGGAAATTTCTCACTTCTTTCCGACTTTATTTATTTTGCTTCCCACTTATGATAGTATTTTCCCACTTAAATGAAATAAACAGCTTGGGATACATTCATGGAAAAGCTTCCAAATGATGTGAGCAATTTAATTGCCCGTATGAGGCTCATTGGTACTGACAATCAGGTATGTGAGGTAAAGGAATCTGTTAGGCAACTTCCAGACAGTCTTTTAGAAACAATATCTGCTTTTTCGAATCGTAATGGCGGAACGATAATTTTAGGGCTGTCAGAAAAGAATGGGTTCAAGCTGGCAGAAGGATTTGAAGCTCAAAGAATCTACTCCTCAATGCTAAATATTGGAGATCAATTAACTCCAATTAGTCGTTTTGATGTTGAAATTTTTCCATTTGAAAATGGAAAAATTGTAGTGGCGCAGATACCACCAATTCCTTTAAAGGAACGGCCTTGTTATATCACTAAAAAGGGACCGTATTTTGGTTCATTTGTACGCACAGGAGATGGTGATCGCAGATTAACGCAATACGAGGTAGATCGTTTAAAGGAAGAAAGGCAGCAACCAAAATATGATTTAGAAGTTGTTCCTGAGGCATCTTTGTCGGATTTAAACGAGGATGTATTACAGGCTATTGTTGCTCGGCAAAAAACATCCACTCGTTACTTTGGACAGTTGCCGCCTGAAGATATTTTGATCAAGCTCGGAGCTCTGAGCAAAATGAATGGAAAGCTGTGTCCAACGCTTGCGGGCCTGTTGGTAGCAGGTTACTATCCACAACAATTTTTTCCTCGTCTTAATGTGACTTTTACCGTTTATCCGGGTGTCAGTAAAGCCCAAACGCAGGGACAAAGTTATAGATATCTAGACTCCAAATCAATTGATGGTTCTATCCCTGAGATGCTTTTGGAAGCTGTAGCGATGTTGAAAAAAAATATGCGAACAGGAGCACTTGTGGAAGGAGCTTTGCGTGAAGAAGTTTGTGACTATCCTATCCTAGCTTTTAGAGAGGCCTTGGTTAATGCTCTGCAACATAGAGACTATTCACCGGAAGGTCGGGCTTCCCAAGTACAGGTTAATATGTTTGCAGATCGTTTAGAAATCATTAATCCAGGGGGATTGTACGGAGCTTCATCTATTGACAGTATGTCGCCGGGAATTTCAGCAACTCGAAATGTTAATTTATCTCGTTTACTGGAGAATACTCCCAGCCAAGATGAAGTGGGAAACGCTAAATTCGTTATTGAAAACAGAGGAACTGGTCTTTTGCAGATTAAGGACTCATTAAATCAGGCCTTGATGCCGCCTGCTCGAATTATTGACCACATTTCGGCCTTTTCCATTACGTTTGATAAGCGGAAGCTGACGGATGATGAAAAATCGACAACAAGATGGGAAAACATCAAACTGGCTCTTATTCAAGAATTAGGGAACCGAGGATCTTTGTCCATTTCAGAAATAGCCCAGATGTCAGGCCTTACTCGTCGAACCATTTCAACTTATTTGAACAGTTTGGTTAAAGAAGGTATCGCAGAACGGACAGAACCAGCCAGGAGTCCTAAACAGCGATATCGCCTAAAAGTGTAGAGCTAAGAAATGAAGTGGGAAAGTAACTCGGAAATTTCCCACTTCTTTCTCACTTACCCTAAAAACTTTCCCACTTAGTGGGAAAGAACCCTAGAAATTGCGATCAAAGAAAAATTTCCTGTACGTCAGATAAGAAGTCCCATCCTTTGTCGGTAGTGACAAAACGATTCAAGGGTTTCGGCATTAAGCCTAAAGACTGAGCTTCGTCAATATTGGGTTGAATATCTTTCAGAGTCAGAGCAGTTCGCTGAGATAATAGGTCTAAAGAAACCCCTTCACGAAGTCTTAGCACGTTCAACATAAATTCAAAGGCCTGTTCTTCCTTGGCCACAACTCGCTTATGGGCTGCTGCGCTGTCGTTAAGAGCATGTTTCATGAAACTCTCAGGTTGCATGAAGCGTGCTTCGCGAATGATAGTACCGTCATCCATTGTGATTTTGCTGTGTGCACCGGCGCCGCATGCAAGATAATCCCCGAATTGCCAGTAATTGAGATTGTGCCGGCAGCGTTTGCCCGGCTTTGCGTAACCAGAGACTTCATAGTGCTCAAATCCGGCGTCTTCTAAGGTACTGACAACGAGGTCCTGCATTTGATAAATCATATCGGGATCGGGAAGTCCCTCCGGAGTATGTTTGGCAAAGACCGTATTGGGTTCAAGTGTGAGTTGATAAAAAGATAAATGAGTGCTTTTCGAAGCAATGGCTTCTTGAAGCTCAAATTCGAGCTCCTTAAGCGTTTGGCCGGGCAAGGCAAACATCACGTCCAAATTGAAGTTCTCAAACGATTCCTGGGCGATTTTAATGGCTTGACGGGCATCGTTTAGGTTGTGGATGCGTCCGAGTCGCTTTAAGAGCTCATCGTTAAAACTTTGTATGCCCATGGAAAGGCGGTTAATACCGATAGACCGGTAGGCTTTAAAGTGAGCCGTGTCAACAGTTCCCGGATTTGCTTCTAAGGTTATTTCAGCGTTCTCACCCACATGAAAAAGTGAATGGACAGCGTTTAAAAACCGCTCTAACTCATGCGGGGCAATGAGAGACGGGGTACCCCCTCCGATAAAAATGCTGATCAGTTCCCGATTTTGAGCATACTCAACGGACCGTTTCAGATCCGCAATGAGCGCATTAATGTAGCGTTGGGAAGGATCGTAATTCGAGGCCAGGGCGTGAGAGTTAAAGTCGCAGTAGGGACACTTCCTCACGCACCAGGGCCAGTGAACATAAAGACTAAGGGGAATGGCGGCGCTTGTCATAGCGTCCAGCGTTTTTTCATCTCTTCGATGAGTTTGACCATTGCAAGGCCTCTGTGGCTCACAGCATTTTTTTCGTCTGCAGTGAGTTCAGCAGCCGTTTTGCCGACTTGTGGTAAAAAGAAGTAGGGATCATAGCCAAATCCGCCTTCACCTCTCGGAGTGTCTGTCACTTCGCCATACCAACGGCCTTCCGCAATAATCGGTTCGGGGTCCTCAGCACTACGTACGGCTACAAGAACGCAGGTATAGTGAGCGCCGCGATCCATAGCGTCTTTGAGTTTTTCAACGAGAAGCGCATTGTTTTTCTGATCGTTGCCGGGCTCGCCAGCAAAGCGGGCCGAATGCACGCCCGGGGCGCCGCCCAAGGCATTGACGCAGATGCCGGAGTCGTCCGCAATGGCAGGCAGCCCTGTGAGTTTCGCAGCATGACGGGCTTTGGCAAGACAATTTTCAAGAAATGTGCCGTAAGGCTCCTCTGCCTCAGGGATGTTGAATTCACCCTGGGGATGTACTTCAATGTTTAAGGGCGCCAAGAGTTTATTAAATTCACGCAGCTTTCCCTTGTTGTTGCTTGCCAAAACAATTTTCATAGTTTGTCCTTTCTATGCGGCTAAAGCGGCTTTTTGCAATTCAATGATTTGTGCAATAGCGTCTTTGGCCAAGGCTGTCATCTGAGCCATTTCGCTTTCGGTAAAGGGCTCGCCTTCTGCCGTACCTTGAATTTCCACAAAACGGCCGTCACTTGTCATGACGAAATTCATATCCGTTTCACTGTTACTGTCTTCCGGATAATCCAAGTCAATGACAGGGACTCCTTCGAAAATACCCGCACTGATAGCAGCGACATGGCCCTTTAAGGGATTTTCAGAAATTTGTCCTTTTTGAAGCATTGTCTGAACGGCTAAAGCGAGTGCAACCCAAGCGCCTGAAATCGAGGCGCAGCGCGTGCCCCCGTCAGCCTGAATGACGTCACAGTCCAGTTGAATCGTAAAGCCTGCGATTTTTGTGCGGTCCACAATGGCGCGCAAAGCGCGACCGATTAAGCGCTGAATTTCCTGCGTTCTGCCCGATTGCTTGCCTTTTGCGGCTTCACGGTCGCATCGTGTGTGTGTGGCGCGCGGCAAAAGACCGTATTCTGCTGTGACCCACCCTTCGGGTTTATCTTTTAAAAATTTCGGAGTGCCTTCAATGACCGAAGCAGTACAAATGACTTTTGTATCACCCACTTCCACAAGCACGGAGCCTTCGGCGTGTTTGGTGTAGTGGGTCGTAAAGCGCACCGGGCGCATTTCGTTGGGTTTTCGATGAGAGGGACGTTCAAACATGGTTTAAATCCTCACAAACAAAATTTAAGAATCTTTTTCGCGTTTTCTTAAACGCGGCTCAAAGAGCATGGAGCCGCCCATGGCTTCGGTCCAAGGACCTTGTACATTGTCTTGCGGACGCCAATGCTGAGCGGCATCGTCGCTCACATAAAAGCCTTTTTCCGTTTGAGCAAATAAGGTGTCACCGCGGCCATCCAATGCCACAAACATACCCAAGTCTTTACTCAAATAGCGGGGGTGCCAGAATTTGCTCTCTTGGCTGGCAACGTAGATGCCCTTTTCGCATGCGGCAAAAAGTTTGCCTTGAAAACTTAAAAGGGAAAAGAAATGTCCGCATGTATTGTCGTCGTATTTTAGACGCCATCGGGAGCCTGAAGAAGCTTGGAAAACGGCTTCGTTGGTGCAGGCATAAAGCATGTTGTCAAAACTTTCGATATCGACAAATTCTGCGCCTTTCCGCTGGGGACTTACCTGTGAAAACTGAGGGGCTTCCGGGGATGAGCTATAGATGCCGGAATCGGTCACCAAAAACAATTCTCCCCTATGAAAGGTCAGGCCTCGAAACGTGCCTAACGGATGGCTTTCGTCTTCGTAAAAAATAGACCACGTTTGTCTGAAGTCGTGGCTGATTTCAATGCGGTTAAAAAGGTAATTTAATCGAAAGGAAGCTTCGGGCGAGTCAATCACAAGGGGCATTGTTTTAATTTCCAAATATGTATTCGATGATTGTAAGACAAAGGCAGGATACAGCAAATAATGAAAGGATGTAGGTTTTCTGTACGGACAAAAGGATGAAAATGTGTTTTGTTGCTTGTTTAATACTCGCAAAAATTATAAAAAAGATATAACTCATAAAAATCAATTGATTAACACGATCTGTCAAATTTTGTAGAAACTGTCAAAGAAAAATTTGTTGTTAAAAAGATACAGAGATTTGAAGTATTCGTTTAACAAATTTGACAGATCGGGGGGGGGGTGGTAGGAAAATTTCAGACAGCAAAGCAATTGTCATCGTGATGATTGACTTTCAAAGATAGATATTCCAATTTCTTTTATAGGAATAAAAGATCATGAAAAAGACTTTAGCTGCTGTTGCTGTCTTGGGTGCCTTTGCCGGTACCGCTTTGGCTGCCGACGTTACCCTCTACGGTAAGATCGACGCAGGTTTGAACTATACGCACGTTTCTGAAGACGGTAGCGCCAGTACCGATGACTTCACCATGAAGTCCGGCCAAAACTCCGGTTCTCGTTTCGGTTTGAAGGGCACGGAACAAATCTCTGAAGGTTTGACGGTTGGTTTCCAATTGGAAAACGGCTTCTCTATTGATGACGGCCAAGATGGTCAAGGCGATCGTCTCTTCGGTCGTGAAGCTCGCCTCTTCGTGCAAACCGACTTCGGTGAATTCGGCTTTGGTCGTATCGGTGGTATCGACTCCGGTGTTGGTTCCTACGACTTGATCGGTGATGCCTCTGTGTTCGGCACGGGTTGGGGTGAATTCACCGGTGCTATGGCTCCGTACTTCAAGGGCAAGAGCGATCGTTATGACAACATGATCACCTATAAGTCTCCGACATTTGCCGGTTTGACGTTGGTTGCTCAAGCTTCCTTGAAGAAGGACTCCAGCGGCGAAGGTGATGAAGGTACCCACTTGGCTGACCGCTACTATGCATTGGGTTTGGGCGCTGACTACGGTGCCTTGACCGGTGCTTTGACCGTTAGCATGCAAGATTATTCCGGTTTTGCTAAACGTTATACGGGTGCCTTGGATCCTACTGATACTGTTGAAGCCGTTAACAAGGACAATGCCAATGACTCTGACGGTTATGCAGTGACTGCTTTTGCCGCTTATGACTTTGGTGTGACGAAGGTCAGCTTGGGTGCCCAATATTTTGACAATGTTGCTCAAGCCCGTGGTTCGCTGGCTTCTTCTCTTAAGTTCGACAAGGATGCACATGAACTTTATGAAGAGTTCGGTGAAGTTGACTTTGGCTTAACTGGTTACGGCGTTATGTTGGGTGCTATTACTCCGGTTGGAGCAGGTAGTTTGTTTACCTCTGTCGGTTACGCTGACTACGAAGCTTCTGACTTGCCGACCGATGCTCTTGCCACGACTGAAAAGGCTGATTACAAAGTCTATGGCGTTGGCGTTGGCTATCAATATCCGTTGAGCAAGCGTACGTATGTTTATACGGCTGCCAGCTACACGAAGACCACCGAAAATGAAGGTCTTGCTGCATCCAAGGATGTTGATACTGATGTTACAGAAGTTATGGCCGGTATCGTTCACAACTTCTAATCTGAGAAGTCTTCTAATCTGAGTTAGACAGTTTTCTACTACCTTCTGTCTGATTTAGAGTTAGTTGAGGGGCGGGTTCAAGAGCAGAAATGCTTTTGGATCCGCTTTTTGTTGTAAAAAAACAACTAATTGTTTGTTAAGCTGTTTGATCTGAAAAATTTAATAAATACAAATAGATAAGTGATATTTAGCTTGGATGCTTTGAGGTTGAGAATTAACGGTATGCTTATTCAAATGTTTGACTTAACTCTTTAATGCGAGCAACAATGCAACTCAAGCAGAAGGTTTTCTGCGTTTTCCTCTAGAGGAAAAACAATCTGTTTTTTCATATAAAAAGGTAGTAATTATGAAAAAGACTTTAGCTGCAGTCGCCGTGCTCGGCGCTTTTGCCGGCTCCGCTTTCGCTGCCGACGTTACTCTCTACGGTAAGATCGACCTTGGTTTGCAATATCAAAATGTTGAAAACAAGGGTTATGTTGACGGTGTGGACACTGATTCCTTCGGTATGAAGTCCGGTATCAATAGCGGTTCTCGCTGGGGTATCAAGGGCACAGAACAAATCTCCGAAGGTTTGACTGTTGGCTTCCAATTGGAAAGCGGCTTTGAAGCTGATGACGGTTCCTTGAAGTATGGCAAGGGTGACAACGATCGTATGTTTGGTCGTGAAGCTCGTCTCTACGTTCAAACTGACTTCGGTGAGTTAGGCTTTGGCCGTATGGGTGGCTTGGATTCAGGCTCTGGCTCTTACGACATCTTCGGTGGTAATGCTGGTGTGTTCGGAGGCGGTTGGTCTGGCATTGGCTCTGACAATAAGATCTTCCGTGGTATGAGCGACCGTTATGACAACATGATCACCTATAAGTCTCCGGAATTCAGCGGTGTTACGGTCTACGCTCAAGCTTCTTTGAGCACGGATAATGCTCTTGAATACGAAGATGGCGTTGAAGGTTCTTCTGATGTGAACCGTTACTATGCCATCGGTGCTACCGGTAAGTGGGGTGCTTTGTCTTCTGCTTTAGTTTTCAGCACGACTGACTACGCTCGCGATTTCGTGAACGAAAAGACTGGCGGTCAAGAAGAAGATTCTTCCAAGGTTGTGTCTGGCTATGTTGCTTATGACTTTGGCGTCGTGAAGACAACGTTAGGTGCTCAGTACTTCGATAAGGTTGCAAAGACCGAAAATACCGAACTGACATTTGATACCGACAAACTTGTTATGCCGAAGGCTAAGCTTGGTACTCTGCAAGAAGGTTACGGCGTGATGTTGGGTGCCACAGCCCCGATTGGCGCTGGTACGTTGTACGCTTCCTTGGGCTATACGGACTACGAAGATTCTGAAAAGAATGCTTCTGGTGTCAAAAACGAATACGATGCCTACCAATTCGGTATTGGTTACACGTATCCGTTGAGCAAGCGCACCTACCTCTACACGGCCGCTGGTTACACGGTTGAAGGTAAGGACGACAATAAGAAGACCGACTACGAAGATCAAAAGACGACCGAAGTCGTTGCCGGTATCGTTCACAACTTCTAATCTGATTGCGTAAGTTTCAACTTACTTAATTAGTTAAAAGTTTGGCCCTGGTGGTTTTCCATCGGGGCCTTTTAGCATCTAATTACGAGAGATAAACGAAAAAACTGTAAGTTGCTATACTTAACGCCCATTTTTGATTAACAACAATTTGTTTTAAAAGAACAAATTTTCTTTTGTGCAACGGACGTAAACCGTGACCGCGAAAAAAATTTATCTTCGCAGCTTTGGCTGCCAAATGAATGAGTACGACTCTGAAAAAATTGTGGACCTGATGGTCGCTAACGGTTATGAGCGTACTGAAAAAGTTGAGGACGCAGACCTCGTTGTTTTAAATACCTGCTCTATCCGAGAAAAGTCTCAGGAAAAAGTCTTTTCTGAATTGGGACGTATCCGTGATACGAAAAAAGAAGTTCACAAAGACGATATGCTGATTGCTGTAGGGGGCTGCGTCGCAAGCCAGGAAGGCAAAAAGATTTTGTCTCGTGCTCCCTATGTGGATATTGTCTTTGGACCGCAGACTTTGCATCGATTGCCTGCGATGGTTCAAAAGGTTGAAGAAACGCATCGCCCCCAGGTGGATATTCGATTCCCCGAAATTGAAAAGTTTGACCATCTGGCAGAACCCCAAGCCCGAGGCGCAACAGCATTTGTCTCCATCATGGAAGGCTGCAGCAAGTATTGCTCTTATTGCGTGGTGCCTTATACGCGCGGTGAGGAAATCTCCCGCCCCATGGCAGACGTTTTAATTGAAGTGGCAAAACTGGCCGCGCAAGGTGTCAAAGAAGTGACGCTTTTGGGACAAAACGTCAATGCCTATCGAGGCTTGACGCCCGATGGAGATATCGCAGACTTTGCGATGCTCTTGGAATACGTGGCTGAAATTGATGGTATTGAACGCATTCGCTATACCACCTCTCACCCCAAAGAATTCACGCAGCGCTTAATTGACGCCTACGGCAAAATTGACAAACTGGTCAATCACGTGCATTTGCCTGTACAGTCGGGTTCTGACAAGATTCTTGCCGCCATGAAGCGCGGCTACACAGTCTTGGAATACAAGTCCATCATTAAACGTTTGAAAGCTGTGCGTCCCGATATCTCAATCGCAACAGATATCATTGTTGGCTTCCCCGGAGAGACAGAAGAAGATTTCCAGGCGACATTAAAACTCATGGATGATGTGGGTTTTGATGCGAGTTTTTCTTTTGTTTACAGCCGTCGTCCCGGCACCCCTGCGGCTTATCTCAAAGACGACACGCCCCAGGAAGTTAAACTCAAGCGCCTTCAGATTTTGCAGGCTAAAAACGATGCCAAGGCAACCGAGATTGCCCAATCCATGTTGGGAACAGTACAGCGTGTTTTAGTGATCGGCCCGTCTCGTCGCGGTCGCGGCATGATGGCTGCCCGCACCGACAATAACCGTATTGTGAATTTTGTGGGCGATGAGTCATTAACCGATACAATGGTCAATGTCAGGATTACGGAAGTCAATCCTCATACGCTTTTGGGTGAAAAGGTATAAGAAATCAAGATGGCTCTTGAAGAAAAAGTATTGTCGCTGAATTTGGATTTGAGCAATACGGCGTTGGCAAGTCTTGTCGGGCCGATGGACGCCAATCTTCGCCAAATTGAGGTGATTTTGGATGTCTCCATTTCCCGCCGCAATAATCAATTCCGGATTGCCGGCGAGCAGGAAAAGGCTCGAGAAGCACTAAATGCTTTAGAAACACTTGCGCATCGAGCGGAAAATTCATCCGAAGAACTCACAACCGATGATGTGCAGCTCTTTTTTGTCGGAGAAAACGCTAAAAAAGTAGACGGTGATTCACCCACGTCTCCCGTGTTGCACACGAAGCGTCGCGAGCTTCAAGGCAGAACGCCTCGTCAAAATGACTATATCCAAGCCATATTGGATAATGACATTGCCTTTGGGATTGGCCCTGCCGGTACCGGTAAAACCTATTTAGCTGTGGCGGCCGCGGTGGACGCTTATGAACGAGACCGTGTGGAGCGCATCATCTTGACGCGCCCCGCGGTGGAGGCCGGTGAACGCTTGGGCTTTTTGCCGGGCGACCTTTCTCAAAAGGTTGATCCTTATCTGCGGCCGCTTTACGATGCGCTTTTTGATTTGTTGGGTTTTGATAAAACTCAGCGCTTGCTTGAAAGGCAGACCATTGAAATTGCGCCTTTGGCCTATATGAGAGGTCGCACGCTTAACAACGCTTTTGTCATTTTGGATGAAGCGCAAAATACGACGCCAGAGCAAATGAAGATGTTCTTAACCCGTATTGGGTTTGGCTCTAAAGCGGTGATTACGGGTGACGTCACACAGATTGACCTGCCCAGAGGAACGCGTTCCGGGTTGGTCGAAGCTCAAAATGTATTAAGCGGCGTCAGAGGGATCGCAATGACTTACTTTACGGCTTCTGACGTTGTGCGTCATCCCCTTGTCGCGCGCATTGTAGAGGCGTACGCTAAGGCTGATGAGCGAAGACACTTGGCAAAACTTGCCAAAGAGGAAAACGAATAACATGTCCAAATCGAAACTTAAGCTCAATATTTTTGAGCACGGCGAATTCAAGCTTCCTTCCAAAAAGAAGATGAAAAAATGGGTGAAGGCAGCGATTGAACGGGACACGGAATTAAACGTCATGTTTGTGGGCGAAGAAGAGGGGCGTGAGATGAACGCTCAATATCGCCACAAGGATTACGCAACGAATGTCCTGACCTTTGACTATCAGCATGAGCCGGTTGCTATTGCTGATCTTGTTATTTGTGTGCCGGTTCTTATTAAAGAAGCTAAAAATCAGAATAAGTCCTTTGATGAGCATCTGGCTCACTTGCTTATTCACGGGACATTGCATGCGCACGGTTACGATCACATGGAATATAACGAAGCCAACGTGATGGAAGATAAGGAAGTCGGTGCGCTTTTAGAGCTTGGCTTTGATAATCCGTATGAAGACCGAATTTTAATTAAGGGTAAAAAGCGGAAGTTTAACTTTAAGAAAAACACTAATTAATGACAGATTGCTATTAAATGAATAAGACTAGAGATGTTTTTTTATCAACAGATGAAATTGAGATTATTAAGTTAACTCAAGATATCATCAAGCGTATGGCAGATAATTCGTCACGAACGAAAACGATTTTCATTGCAGTAACGACCGCTATAGTTACTTTTTCTGAAGTACAAATATCTCTGTGGACAATTGTTTTGTTGATTGCCTACCTCTTAATAACCTGCGCCTTGTGGCAAGTTGACGCTCTGTATTTGAGACAGGAACGCTTATTTCGCCAACATTATGTGGCAATAGTTAATAAGGAAATTTCAATAAAAGAAGCTTGGAATTTGAATGTATCGCGATACGAAACCGAAAAAGTATCCCACATAATGTTCCGAAACTACACTATGTGGATATATCAGCTCTCTTTATTGTTTACTTTTGTATTAATCGTGTATTGCTTTTTTCATCTTCCCGCTCGTTGACAAGCATCTTCAATCCAACTAGGCAGTAACTCGTAAGGGTTTGAAAACGCTGTCCAATGGTACTGTCTTATCAGGTATAAATTGGGAGACGGGATTGCGCTATACATTCCATGATATGCAAATGGATCTATTCCTAATCCACACACTCTGCCGTATAAATCCTTCATTCCATCTAGAAAAATCACTAATATGCCCAAGTTTAGTTGGCAGGCTAACTCCATTTCATAGTGTATCCACCTACTTAAATAAGTTCTCTCTCCGACAAACAAAACATAACATGAGCAACCATTCATGTTTTTAGTAATCCAGTTGGCAATGGCTTCGTCGGACTTTTTAATTTCTTCATTAGGGACATTTTTCATGAAACCTGCATTTTCAACACCGACAATTTTGGGGTAGTTAATAATTTGATTTACATAGGCGACATCTTCATCCCAGTCATAGGAGGGAAATATTTTTCTATATAGCATAATTAAATTCTTTAATAAAATAAGATCAAATTCCGATCTTAACAATTATATATTAATACAATTGATTTTAATTAATTGATTGTTTATTAATGTCATAAGAAAATACAATGTAACGACAATGTCTTTCGTTGCATAAGACTTGTAGATTTGCAGTTGATAGAGGAAGAGAAATCATTTTGAATTTAAAATTTATACAAATTTTGTAGCTACAAAGTTTTTAGCTACAAAATTTGTATAATTTCTGAAAAAGAGTTTAAGAGAGCAGAAAATGAAGTTCTACGGTCGTCAAGAAGAAATGGATTCCTTGCGTTGGCAATTTCAGACCACTCAAGTAACGAAAGTCGCTCGCATGGCAGTGGTGACAGGGCGACGACGCATTGGCAAAACCACTCTTATTCAAAAAGCGTTTCAAGGTATTCCAGCCCCCTTTTTATATTATTTTGTGACGGGGATGAGTAGTGAAGAAGCGATGACTCGTTCATTGGTGACAATGGCTTCTGAACATCTATCGATTCGGTTTCCGCCTGCGTTATCTAAATTAGCCGATGCCATTGGCTGGTTGTTGGAGTGTTCTAAAACTCAACCTTTGGTTTTGGTTTTAGATGAATGCCAGGCGCTTGAGAAACAGGCGGAGAATTTTTGGGCTGAATTACAGCGTGTGTGGGATTTAGGAAAGTCAGGCGCTCAACTTCTTCTTATTATGAGCGGATCCATTCAATCGGCCATGGAAAGAATCTTTGGTAGCCATAGTGAGCCTCTTTTTGGTCGTGCAGACCAGCTGATGACGATCCGTCCGTTTAATACGTCTCTGATGGGGCAAATTTTTGAGGATTATCGCCCAAAAGGTACGAAAAAAGATTTATTGCTCTTTTATGCGCTCACAGGAGGCGTGGCTCGTTATGTGGAGCTTTTGGTGGACGCCGAGGCATTGACAGAAAAGGAAATGCTTCAATTTCTTTATTCGGAAAGAGGATCGTGGCTGCGTGCTGAAGGCCAAACAATGTTGGCAAATGAATTTCGCTTTTCGGCCCCCGTTTATCACGAAATTTTAAAAGAGCTTATTTCAGGGCGAAGCAAGCGAACAGAACTTCAAAATGGGATTGACACAGATATTTCTCCGTACCTTAACCGTTTGGAAACTCTTTTTGGTCTGGTATCCCGTGTCAATCCCTTTCTTGAAGAGAAGAATTCAAGGTTAACCCGCTATCGAATAAAGGATCCTTATATTCGCTTTTGGTTAACTTTTTTGTGCGATGAAGAAAATCAGGCTCGAATGGAATTACAACAGTGGCCAGCTTTGATCGAATCGACACAAAAGGCACTGCCAACTTATTTAGGTCGAACGCTTGAAGACTGGTTTCGGCAGAGACTGTTGGAAAGCGGAGATTGGAACCCTGTTGGAGGCTGGTGGGATCGTCGTGGCGAAAACGAAATTGATCTGGTAGCACTGGATCGCTTAAAAAAGCGTGTTTTGTTTGCAGAAGTTAAAACCAACGCAAAAAAATGCGATGAACTTCGCTTACGCATGAAATCGGAGACTTTTTTGAACGCTCACAATGAGATTAAAAACTGGGAAAAAGTATTTTTGGGCTTATCCCCAAAGGATATGCTTGGTAGCTTTTAGTCAGCGGAAAGTCAAAAATCCTCAGTGAACTGAGGTTTTTTGATACAATAATCCTCAGTTGAGTGAGGATTTTCGTATGGGTATTAAATTTATCAATCGGGATTTGGGCCAGGAGCTTTTGAGAGACACTCCACCTCGGGCCGTTGTTCTCTATGGACCAAGACGGATTGGGAAAAGTACTTTATTGGAGCACATTGTTAGTGACTCATCTGCCCGTTGGTTCAATGGCGATTTGCCTGGAGTGGCCGAAGAGTTAGATTTTCAAACTCAGGGTGATGTTTTGAACGCGTTGCTGCAAGCCAAAGCTATTGTGATTGATGAAGCTCATAAAGTTCCGAATATTGGTGGCATTGTTAAATTATTGGTTGATGCGAACGAAAAACTGGACGAACCCAGGCAAATTTTTATTACGAGCTCTTCAGCTTTTTATCTGATTGCCATTAAAGAGTCTGCACTGGGACGTGTGGTATCCAGACAGATGTGGCCATTTTCCCTTAATGAAATAGCCTCTGATTGTGGTTGGGGGAAACTGAGCGAAAATATTGAACATCGTATTGTTTACGGCATGATGCCTCCGGTCTATCAACAGCCCGAACAGGCAAGGGCTTACTTGTTGGATTATTGCGAGGGGTATTTGTTGCGGGATTTTTTTGAGGAAAACGTGATTAAACATCCTGCCAAACTGAGAAATTTGCTGAAAATTTTGGCTTATCACGTGGGCTCGGAAGTCTCTTACGATAATCTTGCCAAGGAAGTTGGCCTTAACCGTTTGACTGTAGAAGACTATGTTGATCGGCTTCAAAAGGCTTCTCTTATTCGAGTCTGTCCGTCGCTGTCTCGTAATTTGGCCAACGAAATGAAGAAAGGCAAGAAGATTTACTTCTTTGATACCGGAGTAAGAAACGCTTTAATTAATGATTTTTCTCCTTTAACAGCCCGTGCTGATGCAGGCGCTTTGTGGGAGAACTTCTTTTTCATGGAAAGGGTCAAGCTTCACGATAATCGGCGAGATTTCACTGAAATGTATTTTTGGAGAACCACGGACCGAAAGCCCAAAGAATTGGACTTTGTAGAGATTTTGGATGGGAAAATCCAAGCTTTTGAATGTAAGCTTTCTCCAGCTGTTAAAACGACCCCTCATGCGAAAAGTTTCCTAGATGCTTATCCTGATGCAAAGGTTGACGTTGTATCGCCAAAGGATTGTTTTAAGATTTTTTCTAGCGTCCAATAAGAAAAGACTTGTGCGTTTGAGTATTTGTTGCCGATGGGCAATAGCGTTGGCTGTGCTGTGCAAGAAGGCGAAATCCCTGATAACATTAAATTTCTTGTTGTTTAATTCACTGAAAATACATGAGTACAGAACCACCGCTTAAGGCGGGAGCTTCCAAACACCGCACATTCTTTGAGCGCCTCTCCGGCGTTTTTCATACTCCCACGCGTGAAGACTTTATCGACACGCTTCACGAAGCCAACGAACAAAAGCTCATTGACGATTCCGCTCTGAAGATGATGGAAGGCGTCATGCAGTTTTCCAACTTGAGAGCGTGTGACCTAATGGTGCCCCGCTCTCAGATGCAGATTGTGGATTTAAGTGAAAGTAAGGCCGTTTGGTTGCCTCGGATGATCGAAGCTGGTCACTCGCGTTTCCCAGTCATTTTGGATGATGACCGTGACAACGTGATCGGCATTTTGCATGCCAAGACCATTTTGCGCGTCTTGATTGATCCGACCTTTAAAGCTCGTGAGCATCTGCGCCCGGCTAAATTTATTCCGGAGAGCATGCCGTTAAATGATCTTTTGCGCGACTTCAAACTCGAGCGCAATCATATGGCCATTGTGGTTGATGAATTTGGCAGCGTCTCCGGGTTGATTACGATTGAAGATGTGCTCGAGCAAATCGTGGGCGAAATCGATGATGAATTCGATGAAGTCGATGAGGATGCCGACAATATCTTGGAAGATACCAAGCACGGATGCTGGCGTGTGAAGGCGCTCACGGAAATTGAACAATTCAACGAATTCTTCTCCACTGAAATCAATACGGATGAAGATTGTCACTGCGAAACGATTGGCGGATTGATTGCTGACCGCTTGGAACATATGCCCAAGGTCGGCGAGACAATTGTCATTGAGGGCTTCCGCTTTACCGTGTTGCGCGCCGATGAACGTCAAGTCAGACTTTTGAAAGTCGAAAAAGTGCCCGCGCAGGAAGCCGCTACAAAAGAAGAATAAAACGTGATGCTGTTATCCCCTGAGAAAAAATACTATGTTTATCGGCTGGGCTTGAGTCTGGCAAGCGGTGCGTCGCTTGCGAGCGCCTTTGCGCCGGCCAACACGCCCTTATTTGCGTTAGCCGCCCTCATTTTGATTTTCTATATCGTGGGCGTCACGGAAAAAGTCTCGCATGCCGTGCTTTGGGGGGTGGCTTTCGGTTTCGGTTGGTTTGTGACCGGCATCAGCTGGGTCTATTACAGCATGTACCATTATGGCTATATGCCGTTGGAATGGACCTATGTGACCACATGCGTCTTTTCTTTAGCCCTGGCGCTTTTTCCAACCGTTGCCTTTGCGTTAGTGGTTAAGTTTGTTTCCAACCCTATTGTTCGTATGGCGCTGGCTCTTCCCGCTGCCTTTACGTTATTGGAGTGGGTGCGTGGGTGGTTGCTTACGGGATTCCCGTGGCTTAATCCCGCCTATGCGATCGTCGATTGGCCGCTTGCCGGTTTAGCTCCTTTTATCGGAAGCTTTGGTGTGCTCTTGGGGCTTGTGTGGATCGCTGGCTTAATTGGAGCTATTTGGGCGCTTAAAGGTAAGTGGATTTATGTGGCAGCCTGCGGCATTACGATTTTCTCCGTATTGCTTTTGTCGATGGCAGGCAAACAAATCGTTTGGAGCGAACCTTCGGGAGAGATGACCGTTCGCTTGGTGCAACCCAATTTAGAGCCGCGCCTTTTGCAGCAGTCAATGAGTGAACGCTTTGACGAAATGTATTTTTACTTGGATAACGTCAAAGTGGAAAAGGCTTCGGTAGACGCGGTGATTCTCC
>ERZ780228.717-NODE-717-length-27234-cov-10.537621_pt1 | contig 27234 bp, 19 predicted proteins | sample MGYA00511015_ERZ780228 | MGnify/ENA primary metagenome ERZ780228 (study PRJEB29588, sample SAMEA2161897) | human gut metagenome | biome: human gut; feature: human-associated habitat; material: faeces | place: Denmark | collected 2008/2010 ...
GCGCCAGCGGCGAGCCCGTCTACTTCTCGGTAGGCCCCATGGCTCCCGCTGCCATCCGCTGGATGATCAACACTGTGTTCATGGCCGTTATGTCCATGATCCTTACCTGCCTGACCGCCGCCATGGCCGGTTATGCGCTGGCCAAAAAGCGCTTTGTGGGCCGCAAGCTGCTGTTCACCCTCATCGTCTGCGCTATGGCACTGCCCAAGCAGGTCATCCTGATCCCCCTGCTGCGGGAGATGAGCGCACTGAACCTGTACAACACCATCTGGGCGGTCATCTTCCCCATCGTGGGCTGGCCGTTCGGCGTGTTCCTGATGAAGCAGTTCAGTGAGGGCATCCCCACAGAAATGCTGGAAGCTGCCCGCATCGACGGTGCCAGCGAGGCACGCACCTTTGTCAAGATCGTGCTGCCCATGGTCAAGCCCGGTATCGGTGCACTGGCCATCTTTACCTTCATCAACAGCTGGAACGACTACTTCATGCAGTTGATCATGCTGTCCAGCACCAGCAACCTGACCATCTCGCTGGGCATTGCAAAACTGCAGGCAGAGAACAGCACCGACTTCGGCCTGATCATGGCCGGTGCCGCACTGGCCGCAGTGCCGATCATCATCATCTTCCTCATCTTCCAGAAGTACTTCACCAAGGGCATCGCAATGGGTGCGGTCAAGGGCTAAAATTGCGACAGCGGCAAGAGGGCAAAAATACCCCCCGCCCGGAGCAAAAAGCCTCAGAACCTGATACGAACGACTATTTTATCTTGAATTATTACTGATTGCAAAGAAGGGCTTGAAACATGAAAGATATCAAAAAATATCAGGGTGTCATCCCTGCCTTTTACGCCTGCTATGACGCAGAGGGCAACATTTCGGTGGAGGGGGTCAAGGCGCTGACCCGTCACCTGATCGCCAAGGGCGTCAAGGGCGTGTATGTGGGCGGCTCCTCCGGCGAGTGCATCTACCAGCACGTCGAGGAGCGCAAGACGGTGCTGGAAGCCGTGATGAGCGAAGCCAAGGGCAAGCTGACCGTGATTGCCCACGTTGGCTGTAACAACACCGCCGACAGCATGGAGCTGGCACGCCACGCCGAGAGCGTGGGCGTGGACGCCATTGCCTCCATCCCGCCCATCTACTTCCACCTGCCGGAGTACGCCATTGCCAAGTACTGGAACGATATGTCCGCAGCAGCACCCAACACCGAGTTCGTCATCTACAACATCCCGCAGCTGGCAGGCACCGGCCTGACCATGAGCCTGCTGAAGGAAATGCTGAAGAACCCCAACGTGATCGCAGTGAAGAACAGCTCCATGCCCACCCAGGACATCCAGATGTTCAAGGATGCCGGTATCGCCGCCCGCGGCGAGGGAAACTTTGTGGTGTTCAACGGCCCGGACGAGCAGTTCGTTTCCGGCCGCGTCATCGGTGCAGACGGCGGCATCGGCGGTACTTATGCCGTAATGCCGGAGCTGTATCTGGCCATGAATGCCCATCTGGAAAAGGGCGAGATCGCAAAGGCACGCGCTATCCAGTACGAGGCCAACCGCATCATCTACAAGATGTGCTCTGCCCACGGCAACCTGTATGCCGTGCAAAAGGAGATTCTGCGCCGGATGTATGGTCTGGAGCTGGGCAGCGTGCGCGCCCCGATGCCCGGCCTGATCCCCGAGGATGAGCCCATCGTTGCCGAGGCACAGGCCATGATCGAAGCTGCCATCGCAAAGCTGTAACAGGATAAAAGCGCCCCTCTCCGTCTCTTTTTCAGAGGGGAGGCGGGCGCTTCTTTTATTGGAGGAAACGCGAATGATCTGCGATACCTTGCAGCATCTGGGCCGGTACAGGGGACTGCACCCCAACTTGGATACCGCCATTGACTATCTGCTTACCCACGACCTTGCCGCCCTGCCGCTGGGACGCACCGAGGTGGACGGCGATAAGGTGTTCATCAACCTGATGGATGCCACATTGCACCCAGACGCGGGCTACCACCCGGAGTACCACAAGCTTTATGCTGATTTACAGGTGGATCTTACCGGCAGCGAGGGCTGGGGCTACACCAATCTGCCCGGCGCGGAGATCGGGGAGTTTACCGGGGACTGCGGCTTTCAGGACAGTGCCAGCGTAGTGACCGGTGCACTGGGCGAAGGACGCTTTGTACTGTTCTTTCCGGAGGAACTGCATAAACCCGGCCTTGTACAGCACGGCTGCGTCAGCGTGCGCAAGGCCGTTGTCAAGATCAGAATGGAGGAGTAAGAATGGATAAGGAAAAGCTGTTTGCACAGATCAAGGGCGGACTCATCGTGTCCTGTCAGGCACTGGAGCACGAGCCGCTGTATACCAAGGAGGGCGGGGTCATGCCCCTGATGGCGAAAGCTGCCGCCATGAGCGGGGCTGTGGGCATCCGCGCCAACACCGTGCGGGACATTACCCAGATCAAGCAGGTGGTGGACCTGCCGGTCATCGGCATCATCAAAAAGGATTACCCCGGCACGCCCATGTACATTACCGTCACCATGAAGGAAGTGGACGAGCTGGTGGCCTGCGGCGTGGATATCCTTGCCGTGCAGGGCACCGGTGCGCTGCGCCCGGACGGCTCTACCTCCGCGCAGTTCATCCGCGCCATCAAGGCAAAGTACCCCGAACAGCTGGTGATGGCTGATTGCGATAACCTTGAAAATGCCATGCTCTGCGCCGAAGCCGGTGCCGACTTTGTAGGCACCACCATGCGCGGCTACACCCCGGAGACCACCGGCATTGATGATATCGACTTTGACTTCATCCGCAAGCTGTCCGCAGAGTGCCCGGCAAAGATCATTGCCGAGGGTCATATCCACTACCCGGAGCAGGCGGTCAAGGCGCTGGAAGCCGGTGCCTTTGCGCTGGTGGTGGGCGGTGCCATTACCCGCCCGGCAGAGATCACCGCACGCTTTACCGGTGCCATCAACGCCGCAAAGAAATAACACAGGGGAGTGCCTGCTATGAAACACTATCTTGGTATCGACATCGGCGGCACCGCCGTCAAGCTGGGCATCGTGGACGAAGCCGGTGCAGTGCTGGCGAAAGCCGAAGAGAGCGTAAGCTTTGACGGCTACCGCACCCCCATCCTGATCACCGTGCTGAAGGCTGCACAAGCTTTCCTTGCCGCGCAGAGCGTCCCGGCGGAAAGCCTTGCGGGCATCGGCGTTTCTGCCACCGGGCAGATCGACAGCCGCAAGGGCATCGTGGCGGGTACCTGCGGCAATCTGCCCAACTACATCGGCGCACCCATCAAGGCGGAGCTGGAAAAGACCTTTGGTCTGCCGGTCACGGTAGCCAACGACGCCAACTGCATGACACTGGGCGAGGTGTGGGTCGGCGGTGCACAGGGCTATACGGACGTCATCGGCGTGACGCTGGGCACCGGCGTGGGCGGAGGCATCCTGACCGGCGGCCGTCTGCTGGAAGGTGCGCGGGGTCTGGGCGGTGAGTTGGGCCACTACCGCACCCATGCGCTGGACGGCGTGGACTGCACCTGCGGCGCAAAGGGCTGCTGGGAGCGCTACGCTGCCACCACTGCTCTGGTGCGCGCCGCGCAGGAGGAAAACCCGGCATGGAAGGATGGCCGCGCCATCTTTGCCGCCGCAGAAGCGGGCAACGAGACCGTGCTGGCGCTGCTGGACGCATGGACGGACGAGATCGCGCAGGGGCTTGCAGGCATGGTGCATATCTTCAACCCGCAGCTGATCCTGATCGGCGGCGGCGTCAGCGCGCAGCAGGCGCTGCTGATCGACCCGCTGGCCGCGCAGGTGCGCAAAAGCATCATGCCCGCCTTCGCCGAGGGCCTTGAGGTCAGGGCCGCAGCCCTCCAGAACGACGCCGGCCTTGTCGGCGCAGTGTATTATTTTAAGCAGCAGTAAGGCGGACGGCCCGGGTCGCCGAGGGCGCCGCCTCCCTACAGCTCCACCATGAAAATCCCCCCGCCGCACCCCGGCGGGGGGAATTTTTTTGCGGAAATACAGTATGTAAAATCTGGCACGCAAAAGCGCAAAAAATGTGCGGATGACGGCCTTTTGTGGGTTCTGGACAAAAATATTGACTTTGAACCGATGATTTTGGCACGACGCAGACGGGCGTAAATTGTTGCAATTACAGAGAGTGTGTGTTATACTGTTCATTATGAATAAGTGTGTAAATTTGCCCAAACGAGGCGGAGCGCACGGGACAAAAACCGGTCGTCGACGGACTGACCGGCTCACAAAACAATAAAGGAGCGCACTATGAAAGTAGTAATTCTGGCTGGCGGCCTTGGCACGCGCATCAGCGAAGAAAGCGTCTACAAGCCCAAGCCGATGATCGAAATCGGCAACATGCCCATCCTGTGGCATATCATGAAGGAATATTCCTACTACGGCTTTCACGACTTTGTCATCTGCGCGGGCTACAAGCAGCACATGATCAAGGAGTGGTTCGCGGATTACTTCCTGCATACCAGCGATATTACGTTTGATTTCACCCGCGGCCAGAACGAGATGATCGTCCACAACCACCACACCGAGCCGTGGAAGGTCACCGTTGTGGACACCGGCCTCAACACGATGACCGGCGGGCGCATCAAACGCATTCGTCCCTACATCGGCAATGAGACCTTCATGATGACCTACGGCGACGGCGTCTGCGATGTGGACATTGCCAAGCTGGCGGCATTCCACCGCGAGAACGGCAAGATCGCCACGCTGACCGCCGTTCAGCAGGAGCAGCAGAAGGGCGTTCTGGATATTGCCGAGGATAATTCTGTCCGTTCTTTCCGTGAAAAGAAGGCCAGCGACGGCGCGCTCATCAACGCGGGCTATATGGTGCTGGAGCCGCAGATTTTCGACTATCTGGACGGCGACGCCTGCGTCTTTGAGCAGAAGCCGCTGCAGAAGCTGGCCGAGGAGGGCCAGCTGATGAGCTATATCCACAAGGGTTTCTGGCAGTGCATGGACACCGCCCGCGAGAAGCAGGTCCTGGAGAAAATGCTTGCCACCGGCAACGCGCCCTGGAAAAAATGGGAGGATTGATGATGGTACATTACGATCCTGAATTTTACCGCGGCAAGCGGGTGTTCGTCACCGGTCACACCGGCTTCAAGGGCAGCTGGCTCTGCAAGATGCTGCTGATGGCCGGGGCCGAGGTCACGGGCTACAGCCTGCAGCCGCCGACGCAGCCGAACCTTTTCTCCATCGCCGGCGTGGAGGACAAGATGCACAGCGTCATCGGCGACATCCGCGACTTTGACGCGCTGAAGGCCGCTTTTGACGCGGCGCAGCCCGACATTGTGCTGCACCTGGCCGCGCAGCCCATCGTGCGCGACAGCTACAAGGACCCGCGCTACACCTATGAGACGAATGTTATGGGTACGGTCAACCTGCTGGAATGTGTGCGGCTGGCCCGGCAGCAGGGCAGAGCGCCCCGCTCGGTGCTGAACGTCACCACCGACAAGGTCTACCACAACAACGAGTGGGCCTGGGGCTACCGCGAGAACGAGCCGCTGGACGGCTTTGACCCCTACTCCAACAGCAAGAGCTGCTCGGAGTTGGCGACACACTCCTACATCAACAGCTTTTTTGCCGATAAGACCGTGGCTGTCTCGACGGCCCGCGCGGGCAATGTCATCGGCGGCGGCGACTTTGCCAATGACCGCATCATCCCCGACTGCGTCCGCGCCATGGCCGCGGGCCGTAAGATCGGCGTGCGCAACCCCTACTCGACCCGCCCGTACCAGCATGTGCTGGAGCCGCTGGCGGCCTACCTGCTGATTGCCCAGCGCCAGTACGAGGACAGCCGCTTTGCGGGCTACTATAATGTAGGCCCCGACGACTGCGACTGCGTCACCACCGGCACGCTGGTGGATCTGTTCTGCCGGGCCTGGGGCGGCGACGCCGCCTGGGAGAATCAGGCCGAGGCCAATGCCCCGCACGAGGCCAACTTCCTGAAGCTGGACTGCAGCAAGCTGAAAACGACCTTCGGCTGGACGCCGCGCTGGCACATGGCCGAGTGCATGGAAAAGACCGTCGCCTTCAGCAAGATCTGGCTTGCCAACGGCGACGTCCCGGCGGAGATGGAAAAGGAAATCAATATTTTTTTGGAGGAGCAATAATTATGTGGAAGAACGAGGCAGAAGCCCGCGAGCAGATCAAGGCGATGGTCGCCGAGTATTATCACGACTTCAAGGAGAAAAAGACCCCCTATCAGGAGGGTGATCGCATCACCTACGCAGCCCGCGTCTTTGACGAGAAGGAGATGTGCGCTCTGACCGATGCCACGCTGGACTTCTGGCTGACGACGGGCCGCTTTGCCGACCAGTTCGAGAAGGAGTTCGCTAAGTGGATCGGCGTTAAGTTCGCCCATCTGGTCAACAGCGGTTCCTCCGCCAACCTGATCGCCTTCATGGCGCTGACCGCCCCCGAGCTGGGTGACCGCCAGATCAGGAAGGGCGACGAGATCATCACCGTGGCCTGCGGCTTCCCCACCACCGTGACCCCGGCCATCCAGTACGGCGCGGTGCCCGTGTTTGTGGACGTGACCGTGCCCCAGTACAACATCGACGTCACCAAGCTCGAGGCCGCCCTCTCCCCCAAGACGAAGGCTGTCATGATCGCCCACACGCTGGGCAATCCGTTTGACTTGTCCGCCGTCAAGGCGTTCTGCGATGCACATAATCTGTGGTTGGTTGAAGACAACTGCGACGCGCTGGGCACCCAGTACACCATCAACGGCGAGACCCGCTTTACCGGTACCTGGGGCGACATCGGCACGTCCAGCTTCTACCCGCCGCACCACATGACGATGGGCGAGGGCGGCTGCGTTTACACCAACAACCCGCTGCTGAACCGCCTGATCCTCTCCTTCCGCGACTGGGGCCGCGACTGCATCTGCCCCTCCGGCCAGGATAACTTCTGCGGCCACCGCTTTGACGGTCAGTTCGGCGAGCTGCCCAAGGGCTACGACCACAAGTACGTCTACAGCCACTTTGGCTATAACCTCAAGGTCACCGACATGCAGGCCGCCATCGGCTGCGAGCAGCTGAAGAAGTTCCCCACCTTCATCGAGCGCCGCCGCCACAACTGGGACCGCCTGCGCGCCGCGCTGGAGCCCGCCGCCGACAAGCTGATCCTGCCGGAGCCGGCTGCCAACAGCCGCCCGTCCTGGTTCGGCTTCCTGATCTCCGTCAAGCCGGAGAGCGGTCTGGACCGCAACGCCGTGACCCGCTATGTGGAGAGCCACAACGTGCAGACCCGTCTGCTGTTCAGCGGCAACCTCATCAAGCACCCCTGCTTTGACCAGATCCGCGGCACCGACGCCTACCGCGTGGCGGGCGAGCTGACCAACACCGACTTTATCATGAACAACACCTTCTGGGTCGGCGTTTACCCCGGCATGACCGACGAGATGATCGACTACATGGCCAAGATGATTATCGAGGCTGTGAATCAGTAAGACAGAAAGGCCGAACCATAGGACAAAAAGCAAAGCCGTGCTGCGCGGAAGCATCAAGACCGACTTTGCTTTTTGATTGTTCATAAGAAAATAAAAAGGAATGGACCCATGCAGAAATTGTTAGCCCTGTTGGGCGCGAAAAGCAAAGAGGAATTTTTGGCGCTGCTTGCCCAGTTTATCAAGTTTGGCCTTGTAGGCGTGAGCAACACGGCGGTATCCATGGCGGTATACTATATCTTTTTGTGGATCGACCCGGGCCTGTACATGGTAGGCAGCATATTGGGCACGATTTTGAGCATTGCCAATGCCTTTTTTTGGAACGATAAGTTTGTGTTTACCGGAAATGCAAACGACTGGCGCAGCAAGCTGAAGCGGTTGGGCAAGACCTATGTCAGCTACGGCGGTACATCGATCCTTTCCAATGTTTTGCTTTGGATAGAGGTTACGTTCTTCGGCGTGAGCAAAACGATTGCACCGATTGTGAATTTGCTGGTTACGATTCCGCTGAATTTCATTATCAATAAGCTGTGGACATTTAAGGAAAAGTGAGGTTAAAGTAAGTGGAAAAGCTGAAAGAACGAAACTTTCAGGCAAAAATGAATAGATTGCGCAGAGAGGATAAGCTGTTCTATCTGTTTATGTTCGTCGCAGTGTTTGCGGCGGCTTTATATGTCGCATTGGGGCACAGTAAAACGATGCCCTTTGCCGAAGGCTGGTATACCTACTACGCACAGCTTATCAATGAAAAGGGACTGCTGCCGTACCGTGACTTTGAGTACCTGTTTTCGCCGCTTTATATTTATTTTATTGCCTTTGTTACCCGTATTTTTGGATACGACATCATTGTACTGCGCCGTTTGGGCATTCTGATGTTTGCGGTGATTGCGCTGGGCGTCTACCTTTTTATAACAGAAATCGTAGGGCGGAAAAAGGCATGGATTGCGGCAGTGGCAACAGTCACGGCCACACTGTACCTACAGTCGGAGGTTGTACAGATTTTTTACGACTATATCCGATTGATGGATATTTTTGCTGTGTTTACCGTGCTGTTCCTGATGCGGGCAGTCAAGGCGATGCAGCAGGAGGACGACCAAAAGAAAAAAATAAATCTGATATTCTGCGGATTGCTTAACGGATTCTTCATCAACGTAAAGCAAAATGTGGGCTTGATTTTTTGGGCTTATACGGTGGTGCTGCTGATTTATCTGGGAATCTATTTTCATCACTCCGCCAAGAGGATTGTAAAAGATCTTTTGGCGTATTTGATTCCGCTGGCGGTGGTCACTGTGGTAATTTACCTGCTGCTGGCTGTGACGGGTGGCTTGACGGGCTACCTTTCTATGACGGGCGGGGGCGCAATCAGTGCCAAGGGCGGCATATTGGCAATCCTTTTCAACTGGGTGCCGAATAATATGCTCTCGTTTAAGCAGGCACTGCCGCAGGCACTGCCGATGCTGCTGGGACTTGTGATTCTGGTTGTGGGCCGTGAGGTTGGCAGACTGAAGGATAAAACAGGTAATGGCTGCTGGGAAAAGCTCGCTGACGCGATGGGCGCTTTGTACTTGCTGGGCATCATTGCACTGTTTATCCTGGAGGCACGCCACGCGTCTGCGGCATACTACTTTGTCAACTGGAGCACACCGACGACCTATTGGTTCTTTGAAATCGTGTTCCCGGTGTTTTTAGCGTTTGGCTTCTGGTTCCTGTACAACATTATTAAAAAGACGAATAAGGCAGATGACTATACCCTTTGGTTTGCGCTTTCGGGAGCTTATGTCGCCATTTCGTGGGGCTGCGGCAATTCCGGCGGTTTGGCAGAAGGCCAGGCTACAACAGGTGTGGCGTTTGTTGTGGCATTGACGCTGTATTGCCTGAGCTATTACCGATGGATTAAGGTACTGCAGGTTGCAGTGGTTGCGGCCTGTGCTGGCGTGACGATACAGTCTGCCTCCAAGAAAATGGTAAAAACCTACTACTGGTGGGGCGCGGATGAAGCCGACTTCTGGAATAGCAAGGAAGAAATCGAGACGATTCCGCTTCTGCGCGGAATCCATGTATCCAACGATACCAAGGAAGTCTATGAGGAAATCTACAAGGAAATCACGGAAAACACAGATACAGACGATACGATTTACTGCTTCCCGCAGATTCCTATTTTTTACAGCCTGTGTGACCGTTACGACCCGGGGGTGCGTTCAAAGGTCGAGTGGTTTGACGTTTCAACGGACAGCTCTGTTGAGGCAGACATTGACGTTCTGACGGAAAACCCGCCCAAAGCAATTTTGATGTACGATGTGGGCGCAAATGTGTATGATTCCCACGAGCGTATCTTCCGCAACGGCGGAATTTCCGGCACGCGCAAAATGCGTGAGTTCCTGTATAATTATGTCTATGCCAATGACTACACCTTTGTAGGCATCTATAAGACGGGAACCAATGTGCTGCAGCTCTGGATCAAGGAAGAGGACGCGGAAAACAAAGAAACAGCAGTTTTCGACAGCGGCGACGGTACGTTTGAAAATCCGTATACGCTGCACACCGCAGAGCAATTGGTTCTGTTCAGTAAGATGGTCAACGACGGACGCACCTTTGAGGGCCAGTATATTGAGCAGACCACTGACATTGATATGAGCGGCATTGCGTTTACGCCTATCGGTGAGTTCGATGGGGAAAGCTACTTTAGCGGCACCTACAATGGCAAGGGACATGTTATCCACAATCTGAGCATTCAGGGCAAGGCTACAGAGGATGTCGGTCTGTTTGGACGTCTCGAAGGGGCTGTTTACAATCTGGGGCTTGAAGCGGGCAGCCTGACTGGCGACTGTGTTGGAGCAATTGCCAGCTATGCAGTTAACCCGGAGGCAGAGATTGTGAACTGCTTTACGGATGTGAATGTCACGGGCTCGCGCGCTGGTGGCATTACCGATAACTTCGTTGGTAGTGTTGTAAACTGTGTTAGTGCCGGTGCGCTGACCGGTGGCGAAAACGCGGATGCAATCGCCTATAATAGCTCAATTATGGTAGAGAATGTTTATCAGCTGACGGGTCAAAAGACAAGCCTGCTTGATAGACCCTCTATTCAAGAAAATCGTGTCAGCTATGCCGACGAAGATGTTTTCAACAGTGATTTCCTGGTGAAGCGTCTGAATGCCGCAGTAAGAGAAAAGAATAAAGCAAACGGCGAGAGCGGCGCAGAAGAAGCGATTACGCTTGTCGAATGGACAAAGGGAACGGACGGCCACCCGGTATTGGTCCCTGAAAATTGACTGAATGGAAAAGGAGCAACCCAATGAAACAGCGTTTAGCGGATTATGTGGCGGACTTTCTGGCGGCGCGCGGCGTGACGGATGTTTTCTCCGTCGTGGGTGGCGGCGCTATGCACCTGAACGATGCGCTGGGCCATAACCCCCGGCTGCATGTGACCTACAACCACCATGAGCAGGCCTGCGCCATTGCGGCGGAAGCCTACGCCCGGCTGGAAAATAAGATCGCGGCGGTCTGCGTGACCACCGGCCCCGGCGGCACCAACGCGCTGACCGGTGTCGTGGGCGGCTGGCTGGACTCCATCCCCATGTTCATTGTCTCCGGCCAGGTGCGCTATGACACCACGGCCCGGTACGCCTTGCAGTACACCGGTACGCCGCTGCGCGCCATGGGCGACCAGGAGTACGACATCACCAAGTCCGTCCAGTACATGACGAAGTTCGCCGCCATGCTGGAGGACCCCAAGGACATTCGCTACCTGCTGGAAAAGGCGTGGCATCTGGCTACAACGGGCCGCCCCGGCCCGGTCTGGCTGGACATCCCGGTCAACTTCCAGGGCGGCTACATCGAGACTGACGAGCTGCGCGACTACGACCCCGCCGAGGATGACGCCCAGCTGCCCCCGTCGGTGGACGACGCCACAATCCGGACGATTCTGGAAAAAATCAAGAACGCCAAACGACCCGTGTTCCACGCGGGCTATGGCATCCGCCTGTCCGGCGGGTATGCGGCGTTCCGCTCCGTGGCGGAAAAGCTCAACATCCCCATCGTCACCTACTGGAACGCCGTGGACCTCATCGAGGATGACAATCCGCTGTACTGCGGGCGCGCCGGCAACATGGGTGACCGCCCGGGCAACTGGGCTATCCAAAACGCAGACCTGATTCTGGCCGTAGGCACGCGAATTTCTATCCGCCAGGTCGGCTACAACTGGAAGACTTGGGCCCGCGCGGCAGAGGTCATCATGGTGGACATTGACCAGGCCGAGCTGAAAAAGCCGACTCTGCACGTCGAAATGCCGGTCTGGGCTGACGCGAAGGACTTTTTGACCAAGCTGGATAAGGTCGCCGCGGCCCCCGTGAACGCGGGTGGCGAGTGGCTGGCCACCTGCCAGCGCTGGAAACGCGACTACCCCGCCGTGTTGCCCCGCCAGTGGGAGGAAAACGGCGAGACTGCCAACGTCTACGCCTTTGTGCGCTATTTAAGCAGTCGCCTGCCGGAGAACAGCCTGACCGCGGTCTCCAACGGTGCGTGCTGTGTCGTCGGTAACCAGGCGTATGTCATCCAGAAGGGCAGCCGGATGGCAAACAACAGCGCCATTGCCAGCATGGGTTACGGTCTGCCCGCAGCCATTGGCACCTGCATCGGCGGCGGACGCCGCCAGACGATCTGCCTTGAGGGCGACGGCTCCATCATGATGAACCTGCAGGAACTGCAGACCATCCTGACGAACAAGCTGCCGATCAAAATCTTCCTCATCAACAACAACGGTTACCACTCTATCCGCCTGACGCAGAACAACCTTTTCAAGGAACACTGCAAGGTCGGCATCGGCCCCGAGAGCGGCGACCTGTCCTTCCCGGAGTTTGAAAAGATTGCAAAGGCGTTTGGCTACCCCTACTACAGCGCCCACAGCAACGCCGAGATGAAGCAGGCCGTGGACACGGTGCTGGCACTGGACGGCCCGGCTTTCTGCGAGATTTTCACCGACACGAAACAGGTCTGGGAGCCCAAGAGCAGCACCAAGCGCCTGCCCGACGGCACGCTGGTCAGTCCCCCGTTGGAGGACCTGGCCCCCTTCCTGCCGCGTGAGGAGCTGGAAAAGCAGATGTTCATCCCGCTGATGCCGGAAGTGTAAGGGAGTGCGTGATTCAAAAATGGCAAGCATTCAAAGACAAATCCACACCGCCATCATCACCGGTCCTACGGGGGCAATCGGGATGGCACTGTGTGCAAAGCTGCTGGCGGAGGGCGTGACGGTCTACGCGGTCACCCACCCGGGCAGTGCACGGGCGGCGCTGCTGCCGCAGGACGCGCGGCTGCATGTGGTGCCCTGTGATGCGGCGGAGCTGGCCGCGCTGCCGGAGCTGATCCCGGAAAAGGCCGATGCGTTCTTCCACTTTGCGTGGGCGCACACGATCGGCCCGGGCCGCAACGACATGCCGGCGCAGGTCGAGAACATCCGCTACACCATTGCGGCCTGCCGCGCCGCAGCGCAGCTGGGCTGCCAGGTCTTTATCGGGGCTGGCAGCCAGGCCGAGTATGGCCGCGTGGAGGGTGTGCTGACCGCGCAGACCCCCTGCTTCCCGGAGAACGGCTACGGCATGGCCAAGCTGTGCGCCGGCCAGATGAGCCGCGTCGAGTGCCAGACGCTGGGCGTGGCCCACATCTGGACGCGCATTTTGAGCGTCTACGGCCCGCACGACGGTCCGGCCACGATGATCAGCGGCACCATCCGTAAGCTGCTGCACGGCGAGAAGCCCGCTCTGACCGCGGGCATCCAGCAGTGGGACTACCTGTACGCCGCCGACGCGGCAGCTGCGTTCTACGCGCTGGCCGTCAGCGGGCAGGACGGCAGGGTCTACCCGCTGGGCAGCGGCACGGCCCGCCCGCTGAAGGACTACATCGAGGCGCTGCGCGACGCCATCGACCCGGCGCTGCCGCTGGGCTTGGGGGAGGTCCCCTACGGCCCGCTGCAGGTCATGCACCTGCAGGCGGACACTTCGGCCTTACAGGAGGACACCGGCTGGCGGCCCGCGACCCCGTTTGAAGAAGGAATCCGCGAAACCATTGAGTGGGTAAGGAAAGAGACAAAATGAGTGAGAAAAAGACGATTTCGGTAATGATCCCCTGCTACAACGAGGAGCAGAACGCCCGCCCCATCTATGAGGCTGTGCGCGATGAGCTGGTCAAGAACTGCCCGAACTACGACTATGAGATTTTGTTCATCGACAATAAGAGTGAGGACGGCACCCGTGCCATCATCCGGCAGATCTGCGCCGAGGACAAGCACGTCAAGGCCATCTTCAACGTTAAGAACTTCGGACAGTTCAACAGCCCGTACTACGGCATGATCCACACCTCCGGCGATTGCACGATCACGATGTGCGCCGACTTCCAGGACCCTGTGGAGATGATCCCCAGGTTTGTGGCTGAGTGGGAAAAGGGCTACAAAATCGTCATTGGCCGCAAGACCCAGAGCAAGGAAAACCCGGTCATGTACTGGCTGCGCGGCTGCTACTACAAGCTCATCAAGAAGATGAGCAGCTGCGAGCAGATCGAGCAGTTCACCGGCTTTGGCTTGTACGACAAGAGCTTTATCCAGACGCTGCGCAACCTGAAGGACCCGACGCCCTTCATCCGCGGCATTGTGGCCGAGCTGGGCCCCGAGCGCAAGGAAATCGAGTACACCCAGCCCCAGCGCCGCGCGGGCAAGACCCACAACAACTGGTACAGCCTGTACGACGCCGCCATGCTGAGCTTTACCAGCTACACCAAGGCCGGTATGCGCATTGCAACGTTCGCGGGCTTCCTGGTGGCGGGGCTGAGCTTTCTGGTCGGCCTGTTCTATCTGATTGCCAAGCTGCTGTTCTGGCAGAGCTTCCGCGCCGGGTACGCGCCGACGATGATTGCCATCTTCTTTATGGGCGGTATTCAGCTGGCGTTCCTGGGCTTTTTGGGTGAGTACGTCATGGCTATGAACACCCGCATCATGAACCGCCCGCTCGTTGTGGAGGAAGAACGCCTCAACTTTGGGCCGGACGACCAATGACCGGCATGAAGCAGGAGCTTGGGTATTTCCTGAAAAACGCGAAATTCCGCGCGGCGCTGGGGCTGACCCTGCTGCTCAGCTACGGCTATGCCATCGCCACGACACGGGTCAGCATTGACTCGCTGGAAGGGGACCGCTACATCGGCACGGGCGGCGTCATGCTGTCCACCGGACGGTTCGGTATGAACCTCTGGGCCGCGGTGCTGGGCTACGGCAGGGCTGAGCCGAGCTATGCCTTTGGCATTGACCTGCTGGCGGCGCTGCTGCTGGCGCTGGCGGCGGTGAGCTTCTGTGTGCTGCTGCGCAAGGCCGCGCAGGATCGCATCAGCATGTTCGGCTATGGACTGTTTGCCTGCCTGTTTGTCTCCTACCCGCTGATGAATGAAATTTGGGAGTACAGCGGCGCGAATGTCTGCGTCTGCGGCGGCTATTTGCTGGATGCCGCTGCGCTGAATCTGCTGTGGGACGCGCGCCAGCCCGGCGTGCCGTGGCGCGGCAGGGCTCTGCGCATGGGCGCGGCGGCGCTCTGCCTGATGGTGGTCTGCTCGTCCTATGAGTCACTGGCGGCGGTGTTTGTGCTGGCTGTCTTTGCGCTTTTAACGCTGGAGCAGCTGTTGGCCGCCGAGCGCCCGCGGCTTGCGGCGGTCCTGACCGAGGGACTGTGGTACGCGGCGGCGCTGGTCGGCGGGCTCTGCCTGCGCGTGCTGGTGACGTCGGGCATCCATCTTGTGCTGCCGCAGGCTGCGGCCAACGGCGCCACCGAAATTTTGTGGGCGTTCTACCCATTTGTCTATCTTGCAAAGCTGCTTGTCAAGAGCATTCTGATTAACTACGCACTGCGCGGCTGCTTCTACCTGCCCATTGCTGAATTGGCGGTGGCGGCGCTTGTATTTATCGTACTGGTTATCGCGCTTGCTGTGCGCAAAAAGCGGCCTTTGCTGCTGCTCACCGGTGCGGGAATCCTGCTCTCACTGGTGCTGCTGTCGTTTGTGCAGGGGAAGTGCTCGCCCTACCGCACCTGTCAGGTGTTTGCGCTGTTTGTGGCGCTGGCGGGGCTGGCCGTGTATGAGCTGCTGCGCCGCGCTGCGGCCCGGCGGGCTGTGCTGCTGGGCAGCGTGCAGCTGCTGGCGGTGCTGCTCTGTCTGCACCAGGCCATGTACCTGAACCATCTGCTGGCCGTCGATTACCAGCGTTCCGAGCAGGAGGCCGCCGTGGTGCGCACTCTGGGCACTGAGCTTGTGCGCGACTACGGCACCGACAAGCCCGTGGTGCTGGTGGGCCGTTACGCGCTGGGGGAGAATATCACCCGGTACACGACGGCTGACCCGATGCAGCACCCGCTGTACCGCTTTTTCCGTGAGCACACGAGCTGGGAGAGCGGCGACACCGTCAAGTACGTCGACACCAACTGCAACTCGGTGCTGAACTGGTCGGTCACGGCCTTCTCCGAGGTGGACGACGTCTACGGTCAGGCAGCGGAGCACCTGTTCCGCTACTATGGCTTTGCTTTGGACATGACCCACAGCGCTGCCCTGCATGAGCAGGCGCAGACCTACGCCGACGCCCACGACCTGCCGGGATACCCCCGGGCGGGGGCGATTGTCGATTGCGGGGACTATGTGCTGGTAAATCTGCAATAAGAATACCGCGGAAAAGTTTGCGCTTCTCCGCGGTTTTTGCTTTCTTTCTGTATTTTGCCGATGCTTTCAGCCGGTCACGGTCTCAAAGGGCTTCGTCAGGTGCCCGTTCCTGTCGGCTTCGCAGGCGCAGCGGGCCTACTTCAAATACTCCACCAAAAACGCCACGGTCGTCTCCCGCAGCGCTTTGTCCAGCGCGGCGGCGGTGGCGGCGTCCTCGGATAGATAGTTGTGGTTCCCCTCGGCAAACGGCTCCAGCACGACCCTGCCGTCGGGCAGGCTCTCGACGGCGGCTATCGTCTCGGCCTGGGTCGTGTCGCTCAAAATGCCCTCATGGCCGGTGTAGGTCAAAAGTGTCGGCAGGGCGCTCTCCCGCAGGGCAGCGTTCGGGTCGGAATCGCGCATCTCGGTGAACAGCGTTCCGCTGACATCGACGCCCCAGGTGCTGATCCTGCCGCTCGCCTCGGCCTCAGCGGCCAGCGCTTCCACGGCGGAAAAGTCGTCGATGTTCAAAAACTCCATGCCGCGCAGGCCCGCGCCGTTGGCGGGGCTCCACAGCGCCAGCGCCGTGATGCCGCCCCTGCGCTGCGGGTAGAGGCTGGCCAGCCGTCCGCCCATGCTGTGGCCCACCAGCGCTGTGCGGCCCGTGCCGTAGGTCTGCTGCATGTAGGTGATGGCGCTCTCGACGTCGTCGGTCATGTTGGACAGCGTGTAGGCCGTGAACGGCTCGGTGCTGTTGCCGCAGCCGGGAAAATCCAGCCGCACCGTCGCAATGCCCTGGGCGGCCAGGTCGGCGGCCAGCGGCGCAAAGTGGCCGTCGCCGCTGCGGCTGCCGGTAAAGCCGTGGCAGAGCACGACGAGCGGCAGCTCCTCCCCGCGGGCCAGCTTGCCGGGCAGCTGTACCGTGGCGTAAATGTCCCCGCGCGTGCCGGGTATGGTGACGTCCTGCGCTTTCGGTGCGGGCGTCAGCAGAAAAAGCGATGCCGCCACGCAGAGCGCCAGCGCGGCAATGCAGCCTGCAAGGGTATAAAAAGCGCGTTTATGCGTTTGTTTGTGCATAGAATTACCTCCGTAATGCCTCTATTAAAACCTATGCGGGGCAAAAAGTCAAGACGCACAGAATACACACAAAAAAACAGGTGACAAACCCGGGGCAGATGTGGTATACTAAAGATTACAAATTGGTTAAAAAGTCAGACCCGGGGCGCAGGCGCAGCCTTGCCCCGGCTTTGTCCTGTTTTACCGGAGGTGCTTGACTACGAATTCTATAGCGAACCGTATGCCCCGCCTGCTGGCTATGCTGTTTGTGCTGCTGGGGCTGTTCTGCGCGGCGGCACTGCCTGCCCATGCGGAGGACTACGACACGGTGCTGGACCGCCTGTCCCGCCTGCAGGCGCTGGCGCAGGAGTACTCGGCCGGTCAGGCCGACACGCCCGACCCGATCGAGCTGACGCTGGCCTACACCCGCACGGGGGAGTACAACTCCACGATCTGGCAGCTGACCGCCGGTGTGCGCGATGCCGGGTTTGAGAGCTACGTCAACAGCAGTGACCCCGAGCTGGCGTCGCTGCAGAATATGAACACCGTCGTCCTGCCCAACGGAGAGAGCATCGACTTTGGGCACCTGCTGGCGTCGATGAACCTTGTTTACAACGGCATACCCATCACGGGCAGCTGGGGCGGCGACTGTGAGGAGCTGGCCAGGCAGTATTACGGCCAGGCCGGCGATGCCGCGGGCTACGCCGAGGCGATGCGCGCTTCCTTTAATATAGACGATGACGGCACGCTGAGCCGCTTCAGCAACGGGGACCTGCGGGCGGACCTCGACTCCGTCGTCGTCGGCTCCAAGGTGACAAAGGACACCGACCTGGCCGAGGCGCTGCGCAGCTACTACGCGAATCTGACCGAGTATGACCGCGTCAAGGAGTTCATCTCACTGAGCTTCGGCACGGTGGATACCTCGAGCACGGCCTTTGCGGACGCCGTGTACAGCGCTCTGCTGGAGGATTCCGGTATGCAGCTGCTGTTCTACATGAACGGTATGTGGACCGTCAAGGGCTGGCAGATCAAGGACGACTACGCCCCCGCCGTGCGCGGCGCAACAGACCTGTTTGCCGAGTACCTGGCCAACGCGGTCAATCACGAGAAGATCAAGAGCGAGACGAATGACCGTCTGGTTGCCATGGGCGGGCAGGCGCTGGCCGACGCGCTGGAGGCGTTGGGCGACACCGACGCCGCCCAGGCCGCACTGACCGCCGCCGAGGAGATGGCCAATAACGCCCAATCGACGGTTTCCTCCGGCTCGGATGTGGTCTCCGCCGCGCGGGAGAATTTGCAGACAAATTTTAACGTGAAGGTCTTCCAGCTGATTTTGCTGATTGCGGCAGGGCTGGCAGCGTTCATGCTGGTGTTCAGCATGGTGATGTTTGTGGTGCACAGGAAAGAAAATTGAGTTTGGACTGCGTGCCGCTCTCTTGTGGGAAAGAGAGCGGCACGCTTTTTTTGGTTGGGCGCGGGGCAGGCGGGCAGACCGCTTTTTCTGTTCACACCCCGTTCACATTCCGTATATTCACCCCGAGTTATCCACGGCGTATAACGGTTATCCACCGTGGAAATGTTGAAAACCCCGTGGAAAGCGTGGAAAACTCTGCCGCCCGGACCCGTTCAAAAGCGGAAAACCGGGAAAATCTACGTAGAAAAAACGTTTATTTTCCACATTTTCCACAGCGGCGCTGTTGAAAACTGTGGAAAGCCGGGGAAAACGCGAATTGCGCTTTTTGCAACACAAAATACACATTTTGTAAATAAGGGCTTGCGCTCGCCGCGCGACAGCGCTATAATAAACCTAACCATCACCCGCACTGCTGTGCGGCGGTGCGCTTGAATATAAAAGGGAGAGTGTGAAATTATGTTGGACATTAAAATCACCAAAACGACCCATCCGAAGGAAAAGCCGCAGGACGAGTCGAAGCTCGGCTTCGGCAAGCAGTTCAGCGACCACATGTTCCTGATGGACTATACCGCGGGCGAGGGCTGGCATGACGCCCGCATCGTCCCCTATGGCCCGTGGGAGATGGATCCGGCTACCACCGTGTTCCACTACGCACAGGAAATTTTTGAGGGCATGAAGGCCTACCGCACCGCGGACGGCAAGATCCAGCTGTTCCGCCCCGACTGCAACGCGAACCGTTTCAACGATTCCGCGGACCGTCTCGGCATGCCCCCCATCCCGCCGGAGGACTTCGTGCAGGCGGTCAAGGCGCTGGTCGATGTGGACCGCGACTGGGTGCCCCACTCCGACGGTGCGTCCCTGTACATCCGCCCGTTCTGCATCGCTACCGATGTGGGCCTGGGCGTTCATGCCGCTAAGCATTACCGCTTTGCCATCATCTGCGCGCCCTCCGGTGCCTACTACGCCGAGGGCCTCGACCCCGTCCGCATCTATGTTGAGGATGAGTACATCCGCGCCGCCCCGGGCCTGACCGGCTTTACGAAGTGCGGCGGCAACTACGCCGCGTCCATCAAGGCTGGCGAGCTGGCCGAGGAGCGCGGCTTCTCCCAGGTGCTGTGGCTGGACGGCGTTGAGAAGAAGTACGTCGAGGAAGTCGGCTCCATGAACATCATGTTCAAGATCGACGGCGAGATCTACACTGCCCCCTGCGTGGGCACCGTTCTGCCCGGCGTCACCCGCCGCTCCATCATCGAGCTGCTGAAGGACTGGGGCTACAAGGTGCATGAGGAGCGTGTTGCCATTGCCGACATCATGAAGGCTGCCGACGAGGGCAAGCTGGAGGAAGTCTTTGGCACCGGCACGGCTGCCGTTGTCTCCCCTGTCAAGGAGCTGGATTGGGAGGGCAAGGTTGCCCACATCAGCGGCGGCCACATCGGCGAGCTGACCCAGAAGCTGTATGACACGCTGACCGGCATCCAGTGGGGCAAGCTGCCCGACACCAAGGGCTGGATCGTTCCTGTGGAATAAGCGGAGAAATCCCGCTTTTCCGGTCTGAAAACAGTATATTTCTTGCGCCCGGGGCTTTGAACGCTCCGGGCGCTATTTGTATGAATTATCCGTGAACGATTGTGCAAACTGTACAAAACAAGGCAGGGTAAATGTAGCATGTTGTACAAGTACGCATCTTGCAAATTCGACAAAAATAGTGTACTATAAGTACATCGAAAGCGAGAGCTTCCGAGCGACAGCTAAAGAGGAAGAATACCAGAGCGCCCTGCCGAATCCGTAGGGAGGGTATCACTTGTAGAGGGGTGGTTCCGTTCGCATTCAGGCGCCGGCGAGACGTTCTGTTTTTCTCCTTCTTTTTAAGAAAAAACGAGACGGGGCAGTGGCCGTCTCGTTTTTTTGTTTTTGTGGGGCTGAACGGGAGAGGCTGCCACCCGCGCGTCCCTTTCGTGCGCGACCCGTTCACAGTAGTCCGTAGGGGCCGGGCATGCCCGGCCCGCAGCCTTGCCATTGTATCCCCTTTAGCGGTTTGCATCGTAGGGAGGGGTCTTGACCCCTCCGTAACTTCACGTCAAATCCCGTCAACGTTCCGCCTGTAGGGGAGGGATTCATCCCTCCCGGGTTGTTCGCGCCGCCGCTCATTCCGCGGGGCGTCGGGGACGCCGCCCCCTACAACATTCACCGCAAACCTTCCATAACAACCATCCTACCCCCACCGCAAGGAGCCACCCATGCAAGATCTGCGCAAAATCTTCCGTTATGCCCGCCCGTACCGGCGCGATCTGTTCGCGGCGGTGGGGCTGATCTTTATTGAATGTATCTTTGAAATGGTCATCCCCGTCCTGATGTCCACCCTTGTGGATGACGGTGTGCCCGCCCATAATATGGCCGTCATCTTCCGGCAGGGCGGGCTGATGATTTTGTGCGCGGTGCTCGCGCTCATCACGGGGCTGCTGTATGCGCGGTACGCGGCGCGGTTCGCAAACGGGTTCGCGGCAGAGCTGCGCATGGCGGAGTATGCCGCCGTGCAGAAATTCGACTTCGCCAACCTAGACCGCTTCTCGGACGCGTCCCTCGTCACCCGCATGACCACCGACGTCACGGTCATGCTCAACGCCGTCAACGCAGGTCTGCGTCCGCTGGTGCGCAGCCCGGTCATGCTCTGCATGGGGCTGGCGATGGCCTGCGTGCTCAGCCCGCGGCTGACGATTGTATTCCTCGTCACAACGCCGATCCTGGCCGCCGTCCTCGCCTGGATCGTCACAAAGGTCGGTCCGCTCTATGGCCGCCAGCAGAGCGCCGTGGATCACCTGAATGGCCGCATCCAAGAGTCCCTGACCGCCATCCGCGCCATCAAGGCGTTCGTCCGCGGCGACTACGAGAACGCCCAGTTCGACACCGTCAACACGGAATTGAGCGATGCTTCGACGGAAACCTTCCGCTATGCCGTCCTCAACCTGCCTGCGTTCCAGACCGTCATGTATACGGCCATCGTCTGCATCCTTTGGTTCGGCGGCAATTATATCCTCGTCGGCACGATGTCCGTCGGCCAGCTGACGGCGTTTTTGAGCTATGTTTTGCAGGTGCTCAACTCGGTCATGATGTTCTCCGGCGTCTTTCTGCAGATGTCCCGCTCGCTGGCCAGCGCCCGCCGCATCCGTGAGGTCCTGACCGAGACGCCCGACCTTGCAAATGCCTCCGCGCCGGTGGACACCATCCCCGACGGCCAAATCGACTTTGACCACGTCAGCTTCAAATACAACGCCAAGGCGGAGAAAAATGCCCTCTCCGACATCACGCTCCACATCCCGGCAGGTGCGACGGTGGGCATCATCGGCGGCACGGGCGCGGCCAAAACGACGCTCGTCCAGCTCATTCCGCGCCTGTACGACGCCACCGAGGGCACGGTCCGGGTCGGCGGGCGCGACGTCCGCTGCTACGACGTGAACGCCCTGCGGGACGCCGTCGGCATCGTGCTGCAAAAGAACCTGCTGTTCTCCGGCACGATCCGCGACAACCTGAAATGGGGCGATCCCGACGCGACGGACGACGACCTCTGGGCCGCCTGCCGCGCCGCCCATGCGGACGAATTTTTGTCCCGGATGCCCGACGGCCTTGACACAGACCTGGGCCAGGGCGGGTGCAACGTCTCGGGCGGGCAGAAGCAGCGCCTCTGCATCGCGCGGACGCTGCTCAAGCACCCAAAGGTGCTGATTTTCGACGACTCCACCAGCGCCGTGGACACGGCGACGGAGTCGGGCATCCGCCATGCGCTGGCCGGACTGGGCAGCGTGACCAAGCTCATCATTGCCCAGCGCATCACGTCGGTGCAGAGCGCCGACCTCATCGTCATTCTGGACGACGGGCGGCTGCATGCCGTGGGCACGCATGACGAGTTGCTGGCAAAAGATACGATCTATCAGGAAATTTACCATTCCCAGATGAAAGGGGGCGACGCAGATGGCGAAGCCATTCGGCGGTAAGCGCCCGCAGGACCTGCGGCACACGCTGCGCCGCTTCATGGACTATCTGGGCCGCCACAAAATCATGCTCGGCGTCGTCGGCCTGCTGGCGGCGGTCAGTGCGCTGGCCGCGCTGCTGGGCACCTACATGATCCGCCCCATCGTCAACGGCGTGCTGGAAAACGGCAGCGCCGCCTATCTGGCCGGTGTTGTGGCGCTGACCGCGGGCATCTACATCGTCGGCGCACTGTCTACCTTGGGCTACACCCAGCTCATGGTCCGTGCCGCGCAGAAGATTTTGCAGGACATCCGCCGCGACCTGTTCGCACATCTGCAGACGCTGCCGCTGCACTACTTTGACACGAACCGCAAGGGCGATCTGATGAGCCTGTTCACGAACGACGTGGACACGATCTCGGACGCGCTGAACAACAGCTTTGCGGTGGTCATCCAGACCTTCATTCAGGTCGCAGGCACGCTGCTTTTGCTGTTCATCCTCAACTGGCGGCTCTCGCTGCTGGTCGTCGTTGGCTATATTGCCATGTTCTGGTATATCAACTACTCGACACAGCGCAGCCGCGCCTTTTATGCGCGCCAGCAGGCCAGCCTCGGTGAGCTGGACGCCTACATGGAGGAGATGATCGCCGGGCAGAAGGTCGTCAAGGTGTTCAACCACCAGCAGGCCGACATGGCCGCCTTTGCCGCCCGCAACGAAAAGCTGCGCGAGGCCGGCACCGGCGCGCAGAGCTACGCCGCCACGATGATTCCCGCCGTCGTCAGCATTGGCTACCTGAACTACGCGGTTATTGCGGTGGTCGGCGGCCTCATGGTCATGTGGGGCTGGTCCGACCTCGGCAGCCTGGCCAGCTATCTGGTCTTTGTGCGCCAGACGACGCTGCCCATCAACCAGCTGACCCAGCAGGGCAACTTCCTGCTGGCGGCGCTGGCGGGCGCGGAGCGTATCTTCACGGTCATGGAGGAAAAGCCGGAGATCGACGAGGGCACGGTGGAGCTGGTCAGCGTGCGGGAAAACAGCGACGGTACGCTGACCGAGTGCGCCGGGAACACAGGCCGCTGGGCCTGGTGTGACCGCCGCCGCCCCGACGTCCCGCTCGAGCCGCTGCACGGCGACGTGCGGTTCCACGACGTCAGCTTTGGCTATACGCCGGACCGGATGATTCTGCAGAACCTCTCGCTCTACGCCAAGCCGGGGCAAAAAATTGCCTTTGTCGGCTCCACGGGCGCGGGCAAGACCACGATTACCAACCTCATCAACCGCTTTTATGAGGTGTCGGGCGGGTCCATCACCTACGACGGCATGGATGTGCGGCTCATCAAGAAAAACGACCTGCGCCGCTCGCTGGGCGTCGTCTTGCAGGACACCCACCTGTTCACTGGCACGGTGGCGGACAACATCCGCTTCGGCAAGCTGGGCGCGACGCAGGCGGAAATTGAAAAGGCGGCCAAAATTGCGAACGCCGACTCCTTCATCCGCCGCCTGCCGCAGGGCTACAACACGATGGTGACGAGCGACGGTGCAAACCTGAGCCAGGGACAGCGCCAGCTGCTGGCCATCGCCCGCGCCGCCGTCGCCGACCCGCCGGTGCTGATTTTGGACGAGGCCACGTCGAGCATCGACACCCGAACCGAGGCGCTGATCCAGAAGGGCATGGACGGCCTGATGGAGGGCCGCACGGTGTTTGTCATCGCGCACCGGCTTTCCACGGTGCGCAACGCGGACGCCATCATCGTGCTGGAGCATGGCCATATCATCGAGCGCGGCACCCACGACGAGCTGCTGGCCAAAAAGGGCGAGTATTACCAGCTGTATCACGGGATGTTTGAGCTGGCGTAAGCGTTCTTGCCTCCCTCTGCGAGGGAGGTGCCCCGTAGGGGCGGAGGGAGAGAACCTTGCCATAGCCCGAAATATTTCGGATTGCCGCAAGGTTCTCTCCCCCACCGCCTGCGGGCGGAGCCCTTCGGGCCCGGGCCCCTCTGTCGCTTCGCGACATCTCCCCACACCGTGGGGAGTCACCCTCGCAGAGGGGGCCAAGAGAAGAACACCTCCCCCGGAGAGATCTGTGAAAGGTAAACCTTGCGAAAGGAGCATTTACAAATGGAAAAGATCAGGAAAAATTTCGGCTTTGGCTGTATGCGCCTGCCCATGATCGGCGAGGACGTCGATATGGAGCAGACAAAACAGATGGTGGACTGCTTTTTGGAGCAGGGCTTCAATTATTTTGACACGGCCCACGGCTACCTTCAGGGCAAGAGCGAGCTGGCCCTGAAGGAGTGCCTGACCAGCCGTTACCCGCGGGAGGACTATGTCCTGACCGACAAGCTGAGCGGGTCCTATTTTAAAAAGGAAGAGGACATCCGCCCGCTCTTTGAGAGCCAGCTTGCAGCTTGCGGTGTGGATTACTTTGACTTTTATTTAATGCACTCCCAGAGCACGACAAACTACCAGCACTACAGGGACTGCCGCGCCTATGAGACGGCCTTCGCCCTCAAGGCCGAGGGCAAGGTCCGCCATGTGGGCATCTCGTTCCATGACCGCGCCGCCGTGCTGGAGCAGATTCTGACCGACTATCCGGCCATCGAGGTCGTGCAGATCCAGTTCAATTATCTGGACTATGACGACGTGGCCGTCCAGAGCCGCAAGTGCTATGAAGTCTGCCGCAGGCATGGCAAGCCCGTGCTGGTCATGGAGCCGGTCAAGGGCGGCAGCCTTGTCAACCTGCCCGACGACGCAAAAGCCGTGCTGGACGCCCTGCACGGCGGCAGCCCCGCCAGCTATGCCATCCGGTTTGCCGCGGGCTTCCCCGGTATGCTGATGGTGCTGTCCGGCATGAGCAGCATGGAGCAGATGCAGGACAACCTGAGCTACATGAAGGACTTTACCCCGCTGAACGATGCCGAGCGTACCGCCGTTTCCAAGGTGGTGGAGATCTTCCGCAAGCAGGATCTGATCCCCTGCACGTCCTGTCGCTACTGCACCGACGGCTGCCCGAAGCATATCTCCATCCCGGACCTGTTTGCCATCATGAACACGAAGCACACCCACCACGACTGGAACGCGGACTACTACTATGAGGATGTCCACACCGGGCCCGGCTCCCGCGCCTCGGACTGCATCCGCTGCGGCCAGTGCGAGCGCGTCTGCCCCCAGCACCTGCCCATCAGACAGCTGCTGCAGGATGTGGCGAAGGAGTTTGAGAAGGGGTAAAACAACATATCAGAAACAACGCCGCCTTCATTCGGAATTCTCCCGAATGAAGGCGGCGTTTGTTAATATGGCGAATGTATGTTGCACAACAGTATCATAAGACTGCAACATATAAACAAAAAAGGTCACTTGCAATCGCAAGTGACCTTGTCTCTATGTTACAAAAAAGATACCCTATAAAAAGGCTTAGACAAGGCCGCTGTTTTATAAAACATTGATTTGATGACCGAAAATTTTGTATTAGAATACCGCCTCTAAAGACTGCCTATGGCAAGGGAAGATATTGGTATTCTTCCGGTAGGGTAAGAGCCGTCCAATCAATTTTTTTGGCCGTGTATACGATTTCTGTATAGAGCGCGTCTCCGCGCTGCTTTCGATATGTAATGACGATTCTATCTGCGCTGCCTTTAACCATGCTTCGGATATCGCCTTCCAATACGGTGTTGGGAACAAAACGCCCCTTGCCGCCATTGCGGACAAAGCCCATACAAGCACCAACTGATCCGGCGAGCTTGTCAGTGTATAATTTCGGCTGGGATAAATTGTAATCACCGACCATCTTAGCAGAAAGATGTTTCTGCACCAATCCGGGAAGAACGCGCATTTTCATTTCGGTCGTGCCGTCTGCTGCAAACTCAAAATCTGACTCAGACAAGCGCTTGTCGCAGCACATACTAAAGAAGTTGTTTGCACTGATTTCCTTCTTGTTCAGCTTAAAGCCTGTCATGTGCAGAAAATTGCTGCCGTCAAATGAAACTTCCAGACACCGAACGGTCTTATGCTTGTCAGTCGTAACAAATAAAAGGCTTCTTCCCGCTAGGTTTTCCTTATAGGAAGCTGCGCAGGAGAAAACGATTTGCAAGGCTTCTTTTTTCGTCATGATAAACTACCTGTTGCATTCTATATTTTACAAAAAGAAAGGGACACCTACAACACCGCAGTGCTGTCCGATGTCCCTTGTGGCTAGTTTTATCGTTGTCCGCCAACCGACAGGTCCTTACGCCCTGCATCGCTTTCGGGTTTTATCGTTGCCCGCCAACCACAGGTTCTTACGTCCTGCATCAGATCGGATTTTAGGTGCTAGCCCACCAGCAGAATGTCGTCTGCTTTCCTACTTATAGTATACACAAGACGAACGAAAATAGCAACAGATCTAGCAATCAATTTTATGAATTTTTTGCAAATAAACGCACAAAAACAAAAATGAGATTAACTACCCCAAAAACCGACCAACCGCCGTGAGGCAATTAGCGATTTCGGCAAAGCATACATTGAAAATCGACCACTGATTTTGCCAATTTTGTGCGATACAAGAAAGTGGCCTATATTTAATTTATTGGAGTTGCCACTCTAAAAATCACCACACTGACAATTTGGATTTAAATATCTTACTGTGTAATGCTTTAGCTTCTGAACTACCAGCGTTTTTTGTGCTGGCGTCGCTCGTCTTCCAAAACC
>ERZ780228.734-NODE-734-length-26816-cov-7.629461_pt1 | contig 26816 bp, 22 predicted proteins | sample MGYA00511015_ERZ780228 | MGnify/ENA primary metagenome ERZ780228 (study PRJEB29588, sample SAMEA2161897) | human gut metagenome | biome: human gut; feature: human-associated habitat; material: faeces | place: Denmark | collected 2008/2010 ...
CGGGCGGCCTGCCTTTTACAAGGAGAAAAACTATGCGAATGTACGATATTATCGCCAAGAAGCGCGACGGCGGTACACTGAACCATGAAGAACTGTCCTTCGCCGTCAACGGCTATGTGGCAGGCGATGTGCCCGACTACCAGATGTCGGCGCTTCTCATGGCCATCTACCTGCGCGGCATGACTGACGAGGAGACCGCCATGCTGACCGACGTCATGGCCCACTCCGGCGACATGGTCGATCTGTCTGCCATCGCGGGCATCAAGGCCGACAAGCACTCCACCGGCGGCGTCGGTGACAAGACGACGCTGGTCATTGCGCCCATCGTGGCGGCCTGCGGTGTCAAGATCGCCAAGATGAGCGGGCGCGGCCTCGGCCACACGGGCGGTACGATTGACAAGATGGAGGCTGTCCCCGGCACCCGCACGAGTCTGACGCAGGAAGAATTTTTCAGGCAGGTCAACGAGATCGGCATTTCGGTCATCGGCCAAAGCGGCAAGATCGCCGTCGCCGACAAGAAGATGTACGCCCTGCGCGATGTGACCGCCACCGTCGGCTGCATCCCGCTGATCGCGTCCTCCATTATGTCCAAGAAGCTGGCCGCCGGTTCGGACGCGATCCTGCTCGATGTCACGATGGGCGACGGCGCGTTCATGAAGGACCTGGACGGTGCGCTGGAGCTGGCCCGCCAGATGGTCGCCATCGGCACGGCACATGGCCGCAAGGTCGCGGCGCTCATCACCGATATGGACAAGCCTCTCGGCCACAACATCGGCAATGCGCTGGAGGTCGCCGAGAGCATGGCCGTCCTGCAGGGTAAGGGCCCCGCGGACCTGACCGAGGTCTGCCTGCAGCTGGCCAGCAACATGCTGGTGCTGGCGGGCAAGGGCGATATGCCTACCTGCCGTAAGCTGGCCGAGAGCGTCATTGCCGACGGCTCCGCGTTTGAAAAGTGCTGCCAGATGTTTGCCGCGCAGGGCGGCGACATCAGCGTACTGCGCGACGCCGACAAGTTCCAAAAGGCAAAGTACAGCTATGAGCTGACCGCCCCCGCCGACGGCTATATTTACAAAAACGACGTCGAGAAAATCGGCAACGCCAGCGTGCTGCTGGGCGCGGGCCGCATCAAGAAGGAGGACAGCATCGACTTTGCCGCGGGCATTACGATGCACAAAAAGCTGGGCGACTACGTCAAGGCAGGGGAGAGCATCTGCACGTTCTATGCCGACGACGAGAGCCTGTTTGCCGCAGCCGAGGAAATGTACCGCGGCGGCCTTGTCATCCGTGATGAGCCGCCGACGCTTCCGCCCCTCGTCTACGCGCGCGTAACGAGTGATGGCGTGGAGCGGTTCTAAATTGAAACACCCGGGAGAGATTCATCCTTCCCGGGTGTTTTATTTTTACGCACTGTTTGCTATGGAATAACGGTTCAGGTGTCCGCCAACTCCACCACCAATTTGGCTTCGGTGGCGGCAATGGCAAGCTGGAGCTTATTCTCTAAGTTCGTCTTTTGCAGCATATTGATGACGTGGAACTTCACGGTGGATGGCTCGATGCCGAGTTCTTTTGCAATCTCGTTATAGGACAGCCCGCGCACGAGACAGCGCAGGACCTTCATCTCGCCTTTGGTGAACTCGGCGCTCATGGCCGTGCCGATCTCCACGCTGGGCGGTGCATCGGGGAAGATATGCTCCCCCGCCATCGTGCGGCGCACGACCTCCATCAGGGTCCCTTCATCGCCGTCCTTATACCACAGGCTGTCCGCGCCCACAGCTTTTGCGCGTGCCAGGACCTGTGTGTCAATAAGCGAGGTCGCCACCACGATCTTGATTGAGGGGTGCGCTTCTCGTATCTTTTTGGCGGCGGCCAAACCGTTTTCGCGGTGTTCGGTCTGCACATCCATCAGCACAAGGTCGATGTCCTCGGTATCGCACAGAATCGGTGCCTCTGCAGCGCCGGGGATAGACACAGCCAGTTGATACCCGTCCTCGTTCTGAATATAGCTTTCAAGCAGGCTCCGGACCAGCTTTTGGTCCTCAACGATCATAACGCGTATCATAAATGCTCTCCTTATCAGGCAGGGTGACTTCCAGAACAAACACAGGCAGGGAGTGTACGGTTACCGTACCCCCTGCTTTTTCAATACGGCGGCGGAGCGAGGAAAGCCCGCCGCCTTCCTTTATCTCCGTCCTGGGCGGTGTGCCGTTGTTCGTGATGCAAAGGTGCCATGCCTGCAGCCGATGCTCGGAATCGGCGTACAATTCCGTGGCGCCAGCATGCCGCACCCCGTTGGAGGTACATTCCCGCAGGATCAGTGCGTAGAGCTCGCGGGTGGCGCGTGCCGCAGGGTACGCACCGCGCAGCTGTACGGCTGCGCCCAGAACAGCCGCCCGCCTTTGCATACAGGTCAGCGGGTCCTCGGCAGCATCCTCCTGCCGGGCGCGGCACAGCAGGGAGATGGAGCTTTCCCATTCCGCAGCCTCGCTTTTGATCCGGGCAAGGTCATGCTCATGCCGCAGTGCGCGCCGTGCGGCAAGCAGGGTATGGCCGATGTCGTCATGCACCTGCATCTTCATTTTCAGGATTTCTTCCTCCCGCACAATGTCGGGCATATTGTCATATAAGCGCTTTGCGCGGCGGTTCGCATCGGCAAGGCGCTCGTTTTCCTGCTGCAGCGCAGCGTGCAATGCAGCCAGACGGCTGACATCGGTGGCCATCACCTCGGTGTACGGTATGCCGTATTTGTCCTGCACAGGGCGCACCGCAAAATGGTACACCGTCCCGTCCGGGAATGCGTAGATGCGGGCGGCCTCATCGCGCAGCTCCACACCGCCGCCGGGACTGCGCAGCGCCTGCTCCAGATCCGTAAGGGTCTGCAGATCGCAGCCGCAGAGGACTGCGGCGATCTCCTGCATCCTGTGATTGATCAGACGCAGCAGACCGTTGCGGTCAAAGTAGCAGATGGCCGCCGGCAGCATGTCAAAGCCTTCCTTGACAGCGTTGCGGGAAATCCGGGAAATCATAGGCTGCCTCCTTCTGCCGGAAACATCGTGAAATACAAAAGTCCGTCCTCATCCCGTTCAAGCTGCATCTGCGGCAGGCCGGGCAGCGCAGCGGGCGCGTCGGTGCATTGAACGCTGCAGTGCAGTCCCCAGCCCTGCGCCGTATGCTCGGCGCAGAAAAGGATCTCCTGCAATCCCGGCAGGGTCGCTTCTATGATGGCTTCAAAGGCGTCATAGATCGCCACGGCGGACGCAGAGGAAATCTTTGCTGTGTCGGTGATCTGTACGGCGCAGCGTATATCACTCAGGCGCAGGCTCTCTGCTGATTCAAACAGGCTCAGCCGCAGCTCTGTGGTGTCGATGTCCTCCGCTTTGTCGCAAACAAAAACAAGGTTGCTGCGCCGCTTGATATAGGTTCCCAAAATGACGATGTGCTTCAGCAGCCGGCGGGCGGTATCGACATCGTCCGTGGCCCTGAGCGCAATCAGATATTCCTGTATCCGTGCCAACTGGCGGGCTGTGACGGTCTCGATTTTGTCATACAGCCGGTTCTGCTCGCTCAGCTTCAGCCATTGTGCCTTCTGGGCTGTTTCCGCCTGTATGATGTCCCCGATGTCATGCAATTCCTCCTGCGTGAGGCGCAGCTCCTCCAGCAGTGCCACCAATTCGGTGATGTCCTCCTGCCAGAAAATATACCCTTTCCGGATCGGGTGGCCGTGAAGCTGGGTCGTGGCGTCCAGCTGGACACTGCCGGTGAGCGCCTGACGCAGCTGCTCCTCGCGGAGCGGCGCTGCCTGCATCGAGGATTGCACAGGCACAAACGCCCGGTCCGTGATCAGACCCTTGGCCATAGATACCTCAAACAGCGTGGCATACCCCATGTTGGATTGGATAAGCCCGCACTGGATGCACGCCTCAAAGGTCGCTGTAAAGGTCAGGCATTGCACCACGGTCATATCACCGGCGATCGCATGCATCCACGGCACATTCAAAATATGCTTGTACAGTAAAGCATAGAGGGTGGCAAAAAAAATCGGCACAAGCGGCAGCCAGAGGATGCGCTTTGTATGCGGAATACGGCAGCGCCGTACAAGGTACACCACCGTGAACACGGCACAGGAAAATATCCACAGCAGACAGAGGTAATATACGAACCGATAGGTGTAATCGGGGCTGCCCAGTACCTCCTGCCCGGGTGGGAACGCAAACGCAAGCTGATGGCAGTCGTTTGTCAGCACCAGGCTGAACAGCACCACAGGGAATACAAAGATCAGATGCCGATATTTGTACAGCGGGGCGGACTGCCCCCGATCTAAAAAGAAAAGCGTATAAAGTGCAAGGGTCGGGATCAGCAGCATCGGGATATAGTACGCATACCACAATCGCCGCAGCATCTCCGACGTCTGGGCAAAGTCATAGCGGATCAGGCGTATATCCAGCCAGAACAGCATCAGGGCGGCAGCGCCCAGCAGGCAGCGGCGGGTCTGTGCGTGCAGGATACGCCACCAGACCGATACCGCCCAGGAAAAGATCAGAATATTATACAGCACCGTGCGCCAAAAGCCGGAATACGGCATATAAAATGCCCGCATCAGGACAGCGCAGAGAATCACCCCTGCAACCGCAGCGGCTAAATACAGATTGCCAAGCCGTACTTTTGTCATAGCGTCTGTCCTTTCCCCAAAAGGGTCAGCGTGTCGAAAAACACCGGCTTTGCCATATAGAGAATGTAGGGGCGACCATTGGTCGCCCGCCAGCTTGGCGCAGCAACGCGCTTTCCGAGATGGCTTTCTTACAAGGCATACGGGCACGGGCGAGCAATGCTCGCCCCTACAGGAGTTTTTCGACAGTCTGCCCAAAAAGGGTATCGTGCTGCCTTTTCACACTATTATTATGACGCAATCCGCCTTATTTTGCAATAGTGTTGAAAAAAGCAGTAAAAAGTTCAAAAAAACTATCCAAATGGTGGGGGCGGAAATCGTCCGATTCCTGTATGATGAAGTTGACAAATAGTATTCTTTGCAGGGAAGGAGGGCTGCGCCGTGCGAAGGATCGTTTTGGACGCGCAATACTCTGTGATGACGAGCGCATTGACAATGGCACTGAAACACGGCAGACCGGATTTCCAGGTGCAAAACGCCGGCCCTAAGACAAAGGATATTGTAAAGCTATGCCGTTCCTGCAGGGCGGATGTCCTGCTGCTGGAGGTCTGTCCGCATCCGCCGCGCACCCTGCAGGACAGACTGCTGCTGGCAAACGACCTGCGGGATGTCTGCCCGCACTGCAAAACGGTACTGCTTGTGGATGAGGCCGAATATCCCGAGCTGGCCACCGCCGTGTGCCTGGCAAAAAAGGACCACATTGTCGATGATTTCGTCTACGCTTCCGTCTCGCCTGCCTATCTGAGCGCTATGATGGACACTTTATGACCAAAAGGAGGACAGCTATGAAAAAAGTACAACGAACGCTCGCTGCCGCATTGGCAGCCATGATGCTTATGGCTTTGGCCGGTTGCTCCAAGGGGGATGTAACCAAAGAGGTCAATTCCGGCTTATCCGACCTGAAAGCGCAGGCCGCCGAACCGGCTGTTGAACCCCAGACGGAGACCCCGGCAGAGCCCAAGACCGACGCGGCATCCGAACCTGCATCCGAGCCTGCATCGGAGCCTGCTGCGGAGCCGGAGCCGGAAGCCACCGCCGAACCGGCTCCTGCTTCCGCGCCTGCGGACAATCCTGATTATCCATCGGCTGCCGGCCTGAACACCCAGACTTTGGAGGCATTCGGCACGGACTTTACGCTGGTGCTCAACGTAACCTGCCCCGATCAGGGCTGGTACAAGTCCGCGACCAGTTTCGGGGATCTCAAGCTGTTCCCGACCGATGACCCCAGCCATATCTTCTCCGGCGACCCGCGCATAACCTTTGAGCTGAAAAGCGGTCTGGACAAGATCAACTACTATTACGACGACTTCGAAAATGTGGAGGAGCTTACCCCGCGCACCATCGGCGGCGTGGAGATGGCCGGACGCACCTACAAAAACGTGGGCATGTGGTGGACGGAATACTACGGCGAGATGCCCACCGGCGGCTGGCTGGCCATCAAGATCTCCGGTGTAGACATCGACCCCGGCACCGAGGGCGACACCATTCTGAACAGCGTCACCTTTGGCTAAACACAGGCAGTTTGCCGCACTCTCAACCGAAAGGCGGGTGAACCAACCATGAAAAGAAGCTGTGCCGTACTATTGGCGGCGGCGATGCTGCTGTCGGCGGCAGGCTGCGCACAGGACAGCAAGCGGCCCGAACCGACCGAACCGGCTGCAAGCGCAGTGAGCGAGACCTCCGTTGAAAATGTGGAAGCCGCGGAGGATACCCCGCAAAAACCGCAGTCCTCCCGCAGGCTTGATGATTCACGCATCTCTACGCTGTATGACGAGCGGTTTACCTACACCGACCCCTACGGCATCGAGGACACCTACTTTTACCAGGTGCCGCAGATCGACGACGACACCGAGGGCGCAAGGAACATCAACGAGATGATTGGCTACCGCTTCGGCTATCTGGTGGAGCGCGCGCTGGACGCCCGTTCCCGCAATGACTTTATCGACACAAGCTACATCATCTGGGTCAGCAACTGGGACGGTCCCCTGCTGAGCCTGCAAATCACCAGCTCTGACGCGATGTACAACCACGATGTAGGTTCGTACCATTACAATTTTGCCACCGGGCAGGAGCTTTCCAACCCGGAGATGCTGGCGCATCTGGGCTACACCGACAACGCCAAGGTGATGCACGCGCTGGAACGCGTAGTAGCGCAGCATTTTGACACCTACTACGGCTACATCGACCCCGACCAGACCGCCATGCTGTACATGATGCGCGCGCAGAGCCTGAGCAATCTGGACGGACTGTACAGCTACTATTCCCTGTATCCGAAATACAGCCACGGTTTTGTTGCCACGGTTCCGATGTACACCCCCGCCGGGTCGGGAATGTACTGGACGGATGTTCAGGTCGACCCCGACAAGCGCCAAGGCAGCGGCCAGATCCTGCACGGGCAGGATGAATGGTTCACCTGCGATGTAAGTGCCGACGGCGCTGTGACGGTGCGCGCCTTGACCGACTATGTTACCCCTGACGGCGCTATGACCTATCAGACCATGAAGGAATGGTACGAGTTGGGCGACAAGACCGAGTTCGCGGTCAGCGGCTGCTACGGCGACTATATAAAGATGCTGATGACCAGCATCGGGCAGGACTACGCCCCCTATGTTTTCCTTCTGACCGAGAACGGCAATGTCGAATACATTGATGTCATCAGCGGCGCACAGTGCGGCACGATGGTCAACGGCGGTCCTCTCTTCGGTATCAACGGCATTGTCCGGTTTGAGACCGGCACGGCCTACGATGCGGAGTACGGCGCCGAGTACGCGACTGTGTACGGCGTTTCCCGCGATAATGAAAAATTCAATCTGATGGAGGCTGTCTGGAACACCGCCCCGCTGAGCATCCCGAGCATGGTCGGCTCCTTTGTGAGTGAGGAGACCGGCACCTGGTTTGAAATCTGCGAGGATCAGCCAAACTTCTACACCGGTGCATACACCAACGGCCAGATGGTTCCGGCCACATGGGACAGCAGCATCTCCTACCTTGGTATGGATGACCGCGGCTGGATCTGCTCCGTTTCGCTGTTCCGTATGGATTCAGGGCGCACACAGCGCGAAACGCTGGCTATGATGCCCGCTGATTACGGCGGCGTCAATGTAATGCACATCGGTGGGGAATCCCTTCTGAACCTGCCGCAGCAGGAAGCTGTATGGTTTGAAATGACACAGGAATAAGCAAGGTTCTAAAATATTACTTTATAAAAGGAGGCAGACACTATGGCAACATGTACGCAATGTGGTGCCGAGTTAAAGCCCGGTACTAAATTCTGCGAGAATTGCGGTGCAAAAGTATCCGTACCGCAGCCCGCCGCACAGCCCGCAGCTGTGCCCCAGCCCCCGGTTCAGCCTACCCAGGCTGCACCGCCGCCCCCGCAGCCGCAGGCAGGCGGCGGCAATCCCTATGCAGGCAGCGCACCTGCCGCCCCGCAGCCGCAGACGAACGCAGCGAATCCTTACGCAGGCAATGCGCCCGGCACACCGCCGCAGACCGGCGCAGGCGCACCGCTTTACGCCAGAAACACACCCCCGCCTGCGTCCACACCGCCGGATGCTCCCCATGCTGTCACGCCGCCGCCACCCGGCGGCACGGGCGGCAACCCTTACGGTAATGTAGCCCCCGGCGGCAAGCCCAAGCGCCCCCGCGCACCAATGACCCCCAAGCGGATGATCCTGATCGCCATTCCGGTGATATTCCTGCTTATGATCATCGTAACAATGATCAGCGGCTCCATCCGCACCGGCAAGCCGAACGCCAGCGACCCGAACCAGGGCACCTGGGAAGCAGCCTACGCCGAGGTCGGCGGCTCCGTGACGCAGGTCGAGGATGCCTTCGGCAGCGGGTTCCTGATGGACCTGAATGATAAGGGCAAGTGCGTTGTAACGGTGGACGGCACCAAGTCCTACGGCAAGTGGACGCTGAACGGCGGGGCCTTCCAACTGGATTGCGGCGGCCTGAGCTGCACCGGCACCCTGCAAGACGAGATCCTGACCCTGAACGATGTGCAGGGACAGGGCGTAACGCTCTACTTCGTCAAGTCCGGCAGCACCATGCAGCAGCCTCTGGACGGTGACAACATGACCCAGGGCACCACCGCAGGCAGCGATACCGATGTGGGCATCTATGTGCTGGAATCCGCCTCCGACAGCGAGTACACCCTCTCCAAAGAGGAGCTTGCCCTCGTCGATATGGAGAACTTCTACATTGAGCTGCGTGCGGACGGCACCGGCGAAACCTACATGGAGGATTTTGTCACCTTCCAATGGAAGGACGGCAACTTCTATGCGCTGACCGACCCCAATACCCCGGCCATGACCTACACCCGCGAGGGTGACCTGCTGACCATTGAGTTTGACGGTATGACCATGGTCTTTAAGCGCAGCGACACCAAGCCTGAAATCGACCCCGCTTTGCTGGACGGCGGTGATGACGAATATGACATCGACGGCACGGATGAGCCGGACCCGCCCTACACCTACGATGACGGCAACACCTACGATGATTTGGGCAACACCAACTGGTACGGCTGGTTCCGGATGGAAAACTACAAGAATGTGCCGAACCGCGACTACTTTGACACCGACACCTACGATTGCTGGGGCTACATCGGTGAGAGCGATGACGGCAGCCACTACTTTGAGGTTTACCGTGACGGTATGCCCGATGACCCGGTCATCACGATGTGGGTCAATGTCTATGATGACCATATCGAGCCTATCCTGGACGGCAACGACTGGGTGCTTGACCAGAACATAACCGAGAGCGATGCATATAAGTTCAACCTGTACCCGTATAACGACAATATCTCGCTGTTCATGTATGACTACGAGGGCGACGACGGCACGGCCTGTGCGGTCAGCTTCTATATGAGGCTGGACGGCACCGAGTGGAACGAGGAGCTCGAGGAGCTGCCGCCCCGCTATGAGGAGTACAAGGCCGCCCTGGCCAACAAATGACGACCTGATTTATCTGTAACAAAACGGGGTGGGTCCTGCCCGCCCCTGACATAGGAGGATCACTATGGGACTTATCAGAGCTGCAATGGGCGCTGCTGGCGGCGTTATGGCCGACCAGTGGAAGGAATACTTTTATTGTGAAGCCATGCCGGCTGACCTGTTGGCCACCCGCGGCTGGAAACGCCAGAGCGGACGCAGCGCCAACACAAAGGGCAGCGACAACATCATTACAAACGGCTCCATTGTGGCCGTTGCCGACGGCCAGTGTGCCATGATCGTGGAGCAGGGCAAGGTCGTGGATATGTGCGCCGAGCCGGGTGAGTACACCTACGACACCGGCAGCGCTCCCTCGCTCTTCAGCGGCGACCTGTCCGACTCTATCGGCGCAGTGTTCCAGAACATCGGCAAGCGCTTTACCTTCGGCGGCGAGGCCCCGATGGATCAGCGCATCTATTACTTCAACACCAAGGAGCTGGTGGGCAACAAATACGGCACGCCCAGCCCGGTGCCCTTCCGCGTGGTGGATCAGCGCGCCGGCATCGACATCGACATTGCCATCCGCTGCTTCGGTGAGTACAGCTACCGCATCACCAACCCCATTTTGTTCTACACCAATGTCTGCGGCAATGTGGAGGAAGGCTACACCCGCGATGAAATCGACGGGCAGCTGAAATCCGAGCTGATGACCGCCCTGCAGCCCGCCTTTGCCAAGATCAGCGATATGGGCATCCGCTATTCCGCACTGCCCGGCCATACGATGGAGCTTGCCGAGGCCCTCAACGATGTGCTCTCCGCCAAGTGGGGCAAGCTGCGCGGCATTGAGATCGTATCCTTCGGCGTGTCCAGCGTGAAGGCCAGCGAGGAAGACGAGCAGATGCTCAAGGAAATGCAGCGCAACGCAGCCTTTATGGACCCGACCCGCGCCGCTGCGCATCTTGTCGGCGCACAGGCCAGTGCCATGCAGACCGCAGCCGGCAATCAGGGCGCAGGCCCCGCCATGGCCTTTATGGGCATGAATATGGCCGGTGCAGCCGGAGGTATGAACGCCCAGAACCTGTACCAGATGGGCGCGCAGCAGGCCGCCGCACAGCCCGCCCCAGCCCCGGCACCTGCCCCCGCCGGGTGGACCTGCAGCTGCGGCCAGACCGGCAACACCGGCAAATTCTGCGCAAACTGCGGCAGCCCCAAGCCTGCCCCGGCCCCCGCAGCCGGCAGCTGGGTATGCAGCTGCGGCACCTCCAACACCGGTAAGTTCTGCAGCAACTGCGGCAGCCCCAAGCCCGCCCCGGCACCCGCCAAGTGCAGCCAGTGTGGTTGGACCCCGGATGACCCGGCCCATCCGCCCAAGTTCTGCCCGGAGTGCGGTAAGCCGTTTGGCCAGTGATGCGCAAAAAAATTGCTGCTGTGCTTTGCGCCGCAGCCGCTTTTCTGACAATGTCCGGCTGTAAAAAAGCGCCGCCCGGCACACTGACCGGTATCAGCATCAGTTATTCCGGCATGTGCTATGACGACACCTATGGGTTCAGCATAAGAAACGACCCGGCTGACGGCTGCCTTTTCAGCTGTAATTACAAGGAGGATGAATGGGTGGAGCTGGAAAATATCCCTGTTGAGGACACCCATTGGCAAGAAGCCCTGGCTCTGGCAGAAAAGCTGGGGCTGGAAAGCCTGCCGGACGAAAAGAAAAATTCTCCCGGCTTATTTATCACCGATGAAACGTTAGATAGCGTTTGCCTGATTTACAAAACCCCGGATGACGAGATCATCTACCGTTATCTGGATGCCGATGGCAATACGCGCAGCGCCCTGCGTGATTTTTTTGAGGCTCTGGCAGGGCAGCTGCAAACCGAAGGAAAGAGAGGTGACGCATAATGGCAACACAGCTTACCAACTACCAATGCCCTGCCTGTACCGGTCCGCTTCACTTTGACGGTGCCAGCGGAAAGCTGGTCTGTGACTTCTGCGGCAGCAGCTACGATACTGCCGAGATCGAAGCGCTCTATGCCGAAAAAGAAGCCGCTGCCGAAACCGCGGCACAGAATAAACAGGCACCGCCGCCCGACTCCGTCTGGAGCGAAAACGAGGCCGCCGGGCTGCGCAGCTATTCCTGCCCGTCCTGCGGCGCAGAGCTGATCTGTGACGAGACGACTGCCGCGACAAGCTGCCCGTACTGCGGCAACCCAACGGTCATTGCGGGGCAGTTCAGCGGTATGCAGCGGCCCGAGCTTGTCCTGCCGTTTGTGCTGGATAAGAACGCCGCCAAGGCCGCGCTGAAAAAATACTATCGCGGCAAGAGGTTCCTGCCCAATGCCTTCTCCTCGCAGAACCATATCGAGGAGATCAAGGGCGTGTATGTCCCGTTCTGGCTGTTCGATGCCAACGCCTCCGGCTCGGGCCTATACGAAGCCACGACCAGCTCCAGCCACCGCAACGGCGATTACGTCATCACCACGACCAAGCACTATGATGTCCGCCGCGCCGGTACCACGCAGTTTATGGGTGTGCCGGTGGACGGCTCGACCAAGATGCCCAACGGCCACATGGACGCCATCGAGCCGTATGACTACCGCGCCTTCCAGCCCTTCTCGACCGCCTATCTGCCGGGCTACATGGCCGACAAATACGACGAGGACGCCGACACCTGCCAGGCCCGCGCCCACAGCCGGATGCAGAATTCGGTCAGCAGCGAGCTTTCGGCCAGCATTACCGGTTACAACAGCGTAAGCACCCTGAGCGAGAATATCAGCATAGATTACACCGCCAAGCACTACGCACTGCTGCCGGTCTGGATGCTGCACACCAAGTGGCAGGGCAAGGATTACCTGTTCGCCATGAACGGGCAGACCGGCAAGCTGGTCGGAGACCTGCCGGTTGATAAGCGAAAGGTGGCCGCCTGGTTTGCGGGCATCAGTGTTCCGCTGATGATCCTGCTTGCATTCCTGCTTTGAAAGGGGGAAACAGAGTATGAAAAAGAAACTGTTTTCTCTGCTTACGGCACTGGTGCTGTGCTTGCTCTGCGCCGTGCCGGCGTTTGCCGAAATGCCGCTGGTGATGGACACCTACGAGCTGTTCAAACCCGAAGCGACCGCTGAATTGGAGCAAAAGGCGCAGGATGCCAGCGCCGGACACGGTGTCAACGTCTACCTGCTGACGGTGGCTGACATCGGCGGGCAGAACGTGCGCGAGTTTGCCAAGGACTGGTACCGCAACTATGACCTTGGCTACGGCGAGGGCAAAAGCGGCATCCTGTTTTTGATTGCGCTGGATTCCCGCGATTATGTGACCATCACCTACGGTGGCGGCGTGACCGCCTTTACCGACTACCGCATCGCGCAGATCGAGGATAAGATCGTGCCGATGCTCTCGGACGGAACGTATTACAAGGCCTCCGACACCTACATAGAAATGTGCGCTGACACGCTGGATTTCTATGCAGAAAAGGGTGCGCCGCTTGACAGCGGCAACGACCCCGCCAAGGGTTGGATCAAGTGGGTGTTTGTGTTTGTCATTCCGCTGGCTGTGGCGAGCATTGTCTGCGGCATCTTCTATGCGCAGATGAAAACTGCCAACGAGCAGACCCATGCCAACGCCTACATGCCCGCCGAGGGTCTGGCGCTGTCCGTGGTGGAGGACACCTACACCCACACCACCGAGACCGAAACGTACGACCCCGTTAAGGACGACAGCTCGAGCAGCTCGAGCGGCTCGAGTACCGACAGCGACGGTTTTGGCGGCAGTTCGGGCGGAAAATTCTAAGAATACTCATTCTGACAACAGCGGCGGCTTTCGTAAAGAAAGCCGCCGCTGGCCTTTTATCGGAATTTTTCGTTATGGCTTTGGGAAATGTTCTGCTGTTTAGGGGTGCTGCAAACACAAAAAAGCTCCTGCAGCGTTTAATTCACGCTGCAGGAGCCTTTTTTACTTTTTCCTTTTCAGCCAGAACACCTTAAACTTCCCGTATCCGTTGGGCTTGTCCTCGTCGAATTCCTCGGTCTTGACGTAGCGCTTGAAGGCACCGTCAAACTGCAGGGCGTTCCCGTCCTCCTGAATGTCGGTCAGCACGCGGGGAATGGCGGTTTTCTGGCTCTCAAACTCCGGTTCGCGGTCCCATAAAATGTTCCCGTCAGCGTCAAAGCCGTGGGCCCAGACGCTGAACACCAGACAGGCGGCCTCGCCGTAGCAGTAGCGCTCAAAGCGGATGCGGCCATCCAGATAAAACAGCAGACAATCGCGAAAATGGGTCTCCAGCTCTTTCTCATAACGGCGTCCGCACCCGGACCCGGCAAAATCGGCAGCATTGGCAGTCATGGCATGCCCTCCTGTTTGTTGATGCTTTTATTATACAGCAGGGCAGGGCGTTTCGCAAGCAGAAATATAGGGCGAGGCGGTAGAGGCCGGGCATGACCGGCTCGGTGCTCTCCCGCAAATGCCCACCCGCCATATACCGCCGGGCCGCCTATATGCGGCCCCTGCTGCGCGGTAAAACATTACGCTTTCACATCCATTTTTTCCAGCAGCACTTTTGCGGTCAAAAGCACCACCGCCAGCCAGCCCGCACACGCCAGCAAAAACGGCAGCACATTCCCGGCCAGTACGTCGGTGCTGCGGTTGGCGTTCATGCCCTGCTGCATCAGGCAGTAGGGCCACAGCAGGGCATAGCCCTTGTTGCCGATCAGCATTCCCGCAATGCCGCCGACCAGCCCTAAGAAAATCGGCACCGCAAAGCTGCGGATCAGCATGGCCAGCAAAAGCTGCACCGCCGCCACAGCCAGACCGCCGAAAACGCCGCGCACCAGATAGAAAACGATGCTCACCGGCGGCCAATCGCTGAATCCGGCAAACAGCCGCCCGCACGCCACGTACAGCACAAAGACAAAGCATTGTGTAAAGCACATCAGCTTTACAACAACAAGGAGCTTTGCCGCAAACAGCGCAAAGGGCCGCACGGGTGCTGCCATGATCAGGTTCCAGTTGTGGCCAAGGTGCTCAAGCCGCCAAAGGTAGGCTGCATACGCCGACACCATCGCGGGAAAGAACAGCATCGAGTAAAACAGCGTGTGCTGCGTCCACAGGCTGTACCACCGCTCGGTCAGGATTTCCAGATTTTGCAGATAGTTGAATGTCCCGTACCCGGCGGAAATCAACGGCAGCACAAAGAAGATCACCCAGATGGGCGACGCATGCAGTTTGCGGTTCTCGGCAATTATACAACGCTTCAGCATTCGTTATACCTCCTTATCGCGCATCATGCGCCAGGCGGCGGCAAACAAAGCCGCAGCCAGTACCACGGTAAACGCCAGCAGTCCCCAGTTGTAGGGCAGCAGGCCGAAGGTCACAGTGCGGGTGGCCCGGTCCCAGAGGGCAATCTCATAGCAGGACAGCGGGACAAAGTAGCCCCACGGCACAAAATAACTGACAAGGGGCGGCATGAACGCCGAAAACAGCCCGATCAGTGCCCCCACAATGCCGACACAAAGCGCAGGCAGCGGGTTGTCAAAAATCAACATCAGCAGAAGCTCCGAGAAAAACAGCATGACATCGACAGCCAGCGTGCAAATGCCCGTGTACACAAACGGCCCGGCGGGGAGCGCCTCGGTATAGCCCTGCACCCGCCCCAGCAGGATGGATACGGCCATTTCCAGCGTGACCATCAGCAGGACCTCGCCCGTGCCCAGCAGCGCCTTGCCCGCAAACAGACTGCGGCGGCTTTGCAGCGTGTACAGCAGTTTTGTGGTGCTGCCCTTGACCTCCATGTCCCACAGGCGGCTGGCGATCAGTGCCATCACAATGGGCATTAAAACGGCGTTCAGAACGGGCAGCGCGTACAAAAGCGCGCTGTAGGCGTTGGCCAGCTCGTCCGCGCCGGTGGGGGCCTGCGCCCCGGCCCAGAGATACACGACCACCGGCACGGCCAGGCAGATTAGCAAATCGTGGCGGCGGCGGGCCTTTTGCAGCTCCGCATGCAGTGCTTTGCCCATCTCAGTCCGCCTCCTCGCTCGTCAGGCTCAGGAAAATCTCCTCCAGCGTCTTGGTGTGGGGCGTCAGTTCCACAACGCCCGCGCCGCAGGCAGCCAGTTTTTGCACGAGGTCGGCCAGCAGGGAGTCCCGCAGGGGCGGCAGCGTCACAACGCAGCTGTCGCTGTGCGCGGTCAGACCGTTGGCGCGCAGGATCGGCGCGGCCTTGGCCGGGTCCAGCAGCCGCAGCGTGACATTGCCGCGGCTGTGGCGCTGCAATTCGGTCAGCGGTCCCTCAAACAGTATATGGCCGTGGTCGATGATGCCGACCTGCTCGACCATCTGCTCCATCTCGCCCAAAAGATGGCTCGAGATCAGCACCGTCGCGCCCGTGGCGGCGGGCATGTTCCGGATGAGCGCGCGCATCTCCTGAATGCCCGCGGGGTCCAGACCGTTCGTCGGCTCATCCAGGATCAGCAGCTTCGGGCTGCCCAGCAGCGCCATGGCAATGCCGAGCCGCTGCTTCATGCCGAGCGAATACTGCCCGACCCTGCGGCTGCGGTCCTGCGTCAGATGCACAATGTCCAGCACGCGGCCAATGTCCTTATGGGGCACACCCTTTAAGTCGGCCACGATCTCCAGATTCTCCTGTGCGGTCAGATGCAGATACCCGGCGGGGGACTCAATCAGGCTGCCGGTCTGGCGCAGCAGCGGCAGGCGGCTTTTCTCGGTCAGCTCCTGCCCGAGCAGGCGCACCCGGCCCGCCGTGGGGTGGATGAGCCCCAGCAGCATCTTCATGGTGGTGGATTTGCCCGCGCCGTTCGGCCCGATGAACCCGTACACGCACCCCTGCGGTACGTGCAGCTCCACATGGTCCACGGCTGTATGCGGCCCGTACTGCTTGCACAGGGCCTTTGTCTCGATTACGGTTTGCATAATGCACACTCCTTTGCTTTCGGTATGGCCCTATGCTACACCCTGCGCCTTAAACGAACTGTAAGAGCAGCTTAATTTTGCCTTAATTTTGGGGTCGTGCCATGGTGGGCGGGGGTGAATCGTAGTATGATAAGCAGGGGCCGTATATGGGCGGCCCCTACAAGCTCAAAAAAGGGGAAAACCTATGACCACCATCTACGACGCCGCCATCCTTCTGGTCGATGACAACCCAGACCTGCTTACCCTAGTCACGGACAACCTGCGCACGGCAGGCTACAAAACCGTATGCACCGCCGCAGACTGCGCCGCTGCACGGGCGGCCTTCGCCGCGCACCGCCCGGACCTGATGATTCTGGACATCAACCTGCCGGACGGCGACGGCTTCGGGTTGTTCCGCACCCTACGGACAGAATCGGACGTCCCGGCGCTGTTTCTCTCGGCGCGGGACGCCGACGCGGACAGGCTGTTCGGGCTGGGGCTTGGCGCGGACGACTATCTGACCAAGCCGTTCCTGATGCAGGAACTGCTTTTGCGCGTGCAGCACCTTTTGCAGCGCGCCTACCGCACCGAGCTGCGCCGCAGCCGGGTGCTGACGCTGGGGGATTGCACGGTCAATTTGCAGGACGCCGCCGTCCGCCGCGCCGACGGCACAACGCTGGCCCTGACCGCCACCGAGCGCGCCCTGCTGCAAAGGCTGGCCGATGACCGCGGGCACATCGTAACCTATGATGCCGTTTGCGAAGCCGTCTGGGGCGCAGACTATTACGGGTACGAGAACAGCCTGAACGTGCATATCCGCCATCTGCGGGAGAAAATCGAGCCTGACCCCGGGCATCCGCAGTGGCTTCTCACGGTGCGGGGCATCGGCTACCGGCTGACTGGGGAGGTGTGAAGTTGAAAACCTTTACACGAATGATCGGGCGCTATGTGCTGGCCACGGCGGCGGTGGTGCTGCTGGTGGTGGGTCTGCTGCTGGGGGCGGTGGTCTATCTGGGGCTGCACTACGGCGAGGCCACGGACAGCCGCGTCCGCATCGGCACGCTGGCAGAGGCCCTGACCCCTACCGCCGACGGCCTGCAGCTGGACCCCGCCCGCACACCCGCGGACTGGCTGCAGGGCTACGCCTGGGCGATGGCGCTGGACGACGACGGCAGTGTGATCTGGCAGCATGACCTGCCGCAGAACTTGAATAAACACTACACAGCGTCGGAAATCGCCTCGTTCTCGCGGTGGTATCTTGACGACTGGCCGGTGTTCTGCTGGACGGCAGACTACGGCCTGTTTGTTGCCGCCATGCCGCGCGGTTCGGTCTGGAAGTACAATATTTACAACAATGAGCAGCTTATGAACGCCATGGCAGCGGGTATGCTGCCCGCGCTGGCGCTGCTGCTGGGTGTGGCAGCTGCATGCTGTCTGCTGTTCAGCTGGCGCGGTGCGCGGCGCTTGCAGATGATTGCCGCAGGGCTGGCCACCGTAGCCGATGGCGGTACGATCCGGCTGCCGACAGACGGCTTTGCGGGGGAGCTGGCCGACACGGTCAACCGCACGAGTGAGCAGCTGCGCCGCCGCAATGAGATCATCGCCCGGCGGGACGATGCCCGCACAAGTTGGATCGCGGGGGTCAGCCATGATGTGCGCACACCGCTGGCGCTGATTCTGGGCTGGGCCGAGCAGCTCGAGCAGGACACCGCCCTGCCCGCCGCGGCGCGGCAGAAGGCGTGCGGCATCCGCACCCAGAGCGAGAAGCTGCGCGCTTTGATCGAGGATCTGAACCTGACCAGCAAGCTGCAATACGGCGCGCAGCCGCTGCGCTGCCGGCCAACCCAGGCCGGACCGCTGCTGCGCAGGCTGGCCGCCGAGTTCTGTGACAGCCCGCTGGCGGCCCGCTGCACGGTGGCGTTGGAAATTGCACCCGACGCCGACAAGGCAATTCTGGACGCGGACGCCGCGCTGCTGGCCCGCGCAGTGGAAAACCTGCTGCACAATGCGGCCTGCCACAACCCCGGCCCCGTGCAGGTGCAGCTTTCCGCGGTGCACACAGGAAAAACACTGAGGATCACGATAGCCGACGACGGCGCGGGCTACCCGCCCGCCGTGCTGCACGCCCTGCAGACCGGTGAAGCGGGGGAGAATACGCCCCACATTCTGGGTCTGCACGTCGTCGAGCAGATCATCCGCGCCCACGGCGGCACGGCGGCCTTTGCCCGGAACGCACCGCGCGGGGCAAAGGCGGTGCTGGTGCTGCCGGTGACGGAAGATCCTGCCGCACGGTAGGGGTGGGAGATGTCCCGCCCGCGGCCTTTCCGCAAAATCGCGTTTTCCGCAGGGCTGCGGGCCGGGTGTGCCCGGCCCCTGCGGAGAATGCGATATTTTTTTATTCTCACAAAAAAATCATCCTGATTTTAGTGGATTTTCTTGGCATAACCCTGTATAATGTTTATTATAAATAGGTAAAGGGGGCAGTGTGCCCATGGCACAACCGAATCTTCCCGCCGTGACCGCCATTGTGGTGGCGGCAGGGGCATCCCGCCGTATGGGCTTTGACAAATTGAGCTACCGTCTGCCGGATGGCCGCACCGTGCTGGAGACAAGCTGTGCCGCACTGGCTGCGCACCCGGCAATTACCCAGCTTGTGCTGGTCTGCGGCGGCAACCGCGCCGCCTGCGAGGCTATCGCCGCCGCCTGTCCCAAGCCCTGCGCCATCGTACAGGGCGGTGAGACCCGCGCCGACAGCGTGCGCAACGGTCTGGCCGCGGCGACGGGCGAGCTTGTTGCCATCCACGACGCCGCCCGCCCCTTTGTCAGCGAGAGCGTCATCACCGCCGCACTGACCGCTGCCGCCGAGACCGGCGCAGCCGCGCCCGCAGTGCCCGTCAAGGATACGGTGAAGGTCGCAGACCCGTCGGGCCGCGTGCTGGACACGCCGGACCGCGCCACGCTCTACGCCGTGCAGACGCCGCAGTGCTTCCGCCGCGCACTCTACACCCAGGCGCTTGCCGCCGTCACGGGGGAAAAAGCCCGCCTTGTCACCGATGATTGCAGCCTGTTTGAGCTGGCCGGTCTGCCCGTCAGGCTGACCGAGGGCGATTACGCCAACTATAAAATCACTACAAAAGAAGATCTGCAAAAGGAGAAAACCATGCGCATTGGTCACGGATACGACGTTCACCGCTTAGTGGAGGATCGCAAGCTCATTATGGGCGGCGTGGAGATCCCGTATGAGAAGGGCCTGCTCGGCCACTCCGACGCGGATGTGCTGCTGCACGCCGTAATGGACGCTGTGCTGGGCGCGGCGGCGCTGGGCGACATCGGCCAGCACTTCCCGGATAACGACCCCGCCTACAAGGGCGCGGACTCGCTGGCCCTGACCCGCGAGGTCGCCCGCATCATCGCCGAGCACGGCTATAAGGTCGGCAACATCGACGCCACGATCCTCTGCCAGCGCCCGAAGCTGGCCCCGCATATCCCGGCCATGCGCCGGAACATTGCCGACGCCTTCGGTCTGCCTGTGGACGCCGTCAGCGTCAAGGCCACGACGGAGGAGCACCTCGGCTTCACCGGCGAGGGCCTCGGCATTGCCGCCCATGCGGTGGCGCTGATCGAGTGATTTTGTCAGTCTCCCGGCAGGGGCGGGACATGTCCCGCCCGCGGCTTTGCCATGTGCGTCCGTTTGCGGGAAACCTGCGGGCCGGGCATGCCCGGCCTCTATACCTGTTCTAATGCCTATTTTGACCCAGAAAGGGGGCTGCGGTGCCCATGCTGCCCAACCAGATGTTCAATGCCGTTTTAAGCAGCCTGCGTACATTTGACCCGCTGTCCGATACGCTGGACATCCTTATTATCTCCTTTGTCTTTTACCAGCTGCTGCAATTCGCGCGCAAATCCCGCGCGGGCCAGCTGGTCAAGGGCATCATCCTGATTCTGGTTTTCTACGGTCTGGCCGTCATGCTCAACCTGAAAACCGTCACCTGGGTGCTCAACAACGTCATCACCATCGGCTTTATGGCCGCCGTCGTCATCTTCCAGCCGGAGCTGCGCCGCACGCTCGAGCGCATGGGTCAGTCCACAATGTGGGCCAACCTTCTGGTCGGGAACCGCCGCAGTGACCCGTCGCTGCGAGGCGCGTGGCAAAGCGCCGTTGTGGCCATCTGCGACGCGGCGGAGCAGCTGTCCGACACGCGCACCGGCGCGCTGATGGTGCTGGAGCGCAACAATAATCTGGATGAGATCATCCGCACCGGTACGCCGATGCACGCCGATGTCATCCCCGAAATGCTCGGCACGATCTTCTATGAAGGCACGCCCCTGCACGACGGCGCTGTCGTCATCCGCGACGGCGTCATTGTGGCGGCGGGCTGCGTGCTGCCGCTGTCCAACAACCTCGAGATGGGCAAGGACATGGGCACCCGCCACCGCGCGGGCCTCGGCATGAGCGAGAACTCCGACGCCATCGTCGTCATCGTCAGCGAGGAGACCGGCATCATCTCGATGGCGAAGAACGGCGTGCTCATCCGCCGCCTGGACCGCCAGAACCTCTTCAACCTTCTGCAGGAGGAGATCGTTCCCCCCGCCGAGGACGAGGAGGCCGATATCTCGCCGCTGCAAAAGCTGCTGCGCAAGGGAGGCGCACTGAACCATGGCAAACCCGAATAACCCTCTCGCGCCGGGGCTGAACGGCGCCGCGCCCAAGGGCCCGCGCACGATCTGGAATAACCCGGTGTTTTCCGCCGTCCTGGCAATCATCATGGGCTTTGCCATGTGGATCATCGTTACGGTCTACATCGACCCCCAGGGCTCCACGACGGTGACCGGCGTGCCGATCAACTACACGAGCGGCGCGTCTACCTACACGGCCCAAGGTCTGGACATTGTGGAAAAGCCAGACATTGAGGGCGTGACCGTAAAAGTTGAGGGCAACAGCACGATCATCGGCAACATTCGCAGCGCTGACATCATGGTCTACCCAAGCTACGCCGGTGTCAGCGGCGCGGGCAAGGTCACGCTGCGCCTGCAGGCCCGTGTGACGAACACAACAGACTTCCCCGGCGACATTGAGTGTACGGTGGAAAGCCCGAGCACCATCGACGTCGTCTTTGACGAGGTCAGCGAAAAGACCGTTCCCGTCACGGTGGACGCCTCCGCGGTGACGATCTCCAGCGGCTATATGCTGAACAAGACCACCGCCGTGCCCGCCGAGATCACGCTGCGCGGCCCGACGAGTGAGCTGGATCAGGTGTCCAGCATCGTCGCCCCGGTCCAGATGGACGGCGAGCTGGCCGACACCACGACGGTGCCTGCTACGCTGGAGCTGCGCGACGAGGAGGGCAACGCCTTCACGCCGCAGTATATCTCGATGGACAGCGACTCCGCCAACGTCACGCTGACGGTCTATCAGGTGCGGGAGCTGCCGCTGGAGGTGGACTTCATCGGCGCGCCGAACGGCTTCGACGTCGAGAGTCTGCACTATTCGCTGAGCCAGCAGACCCTGTGCGTGGCCGGCCCTGCCCGCACGATCAGCGCCTTGGAGGCCCTGACCGTGACGGACTTTGACCTGGCCCGTGAGTTTGAGCCGGGCCGCGACTACCAGCGCCTTATCGAGCTGCCCGCGGGCATCGTCTCGCTGGACGGCGTCACGAACGTCACGCTGGACTTTGACACGTCGGAGATGGCCTCGACAAAGCTGAACGTCTCGAACATCCGCGCCATCAACGTGCCCAGCAACTACGAGTTGCAGATCTTGTCCAGCATCGTCAGCGGTGTGACGCTCTACGGCCCGGCGGATGAAATCGAGAAGCTGTCCGCCGACAGCATCGTCGCGCAGATCGACTGCCAGAGCCTGAACCTGACCGTCGGCCAGCAGACGATTGCCGTCAGCATCCAGATCCCGTCGTCCAGCCGTATTTTTGCCACCGGCAGCTATACAGTCCAGTGCGAGGTCACGTCGAAGTAACGCGACGCAGTAGGGGCCGGGCATGCCCGGCCCGCAGCCTACGGGAAACCGCCCTATAACGGGAAAGCCGAGGGCCGGACATGTCCGGCCCCTACATGGCGCATACAAAATACCATCGTTTAAGGAACCTTATCTATGCTTTTAGTCCGCAACATCCGCCTGCCGCTGACCTGCCCCGACCCGGACGCCGAGGCAGCGGCGAAGGCGCTGGCCATTCTCCGCGTGCCCGCCCGCCGGGCGGCGCACTGCGGTGTGGCAAAACTCAGCGTGGACGCCCGGCACGGTACGCCGGTGCTTGTCTACACCATCGCAGTCACACTCAAGGACGAGGGTGAGGAATCGGCATTGGCCGGGGCCTCGCCCTGTGTCTGTTATACACAGCCGCCGAAATTCGACTTTACAACGGGGAAAACGCCGCTGACCCATCGCCCGGTGGTCGTCGGTCTTGGCCCGGCGGGCCTGTTCGCGGCGCTGCTGCTGGCCCGCAGAGGCTACCGCCCGCTGGTGCTCGAGCGCGGCCCCGCGCTGGACGAACGGATTCGGGCCGTCGAGCATTTTGAGAAAACCGGCACACTGGACCCCAACGCCAACATTCAGTTTGGTGAGGGCGGCGCGGGCACCTTCTCGGACGGCAAGCTGACGACCCGCGTCGGTGACCCGCTGTGCGCGTTCGTGACCGGGGCGTTTCTTGACCACGGCGCGCCCGCCGATATTGCGTGGCGGCAGAAGCCCCATGTCGGCACCGACCTGCTGCGCGGCGTCATCCGCAGCATCCGCGGCGAGATCGAGGCTCTGGGCGGCGAGGTGCGGTTCAACACGGCGCTGACCGGCCTGCACACCCGGAACGGTGCGCTGACCGGCATCGAAACGACGGCGGGCCCCGTGCCCTGCGAGCAGATGATCTTAGCCGTCGGGCACAGCGCACGGGATACGTTTGCCATGCTGCACGGCCTGGGTCTGCCGCTGGAATGCAAGCCGTTCTCCGTCGGCTTCCGCGCCGAGCACCTGCAAACCGAGATCGACAAAAGCCTCTACCACGGCGCGGCGGGTCACCCGGCGCTGCCGAAGGGGGAGTACCAGCTGAGCCAGCACGTCTCCGGCGGGCGGTGCGTTTACACCTTCTGCATGTGCCCGGGCGGCACGGTCTGCGCCGCCGCCAGCGAGGCGGGCGGCGTTGTCACCAACGGCATGAGCCTGCACGCCCGCGATGGCCGCAACGCCAACGCGGCGGTGGTCGTCAGTGTGGACGGCGGCGACTTCGACAACGACCCGGCGAAGGCCGTCGCGTTCCAACGTCGGCTGGAGCAGGCCGCTTACCGCGCGGGCGGCGGGAATTATCTTGCCCCGGCGGAGACCGTCGGCAGCTTTCTGGCCGGGCGCGGTGCGCTGGAGCTGGGGGCAGTGCAGCCGACCTACCCGCGCGGTGTGACGCCCTGCGACCTCGGCAGCCTGCTGCCCGATGATTTGAGCGGTGCCCTGCGCGAGGGATTGACCGCCTTTGGCCGCAAGCTGGCGGCCTATCGCGCCCCCGACGCCGTGCTGACGGGTCTGGAGACCCGCACCAGCAGCCCCGTGCGCCTGCTGCGCGATAAAGAAAACCTGCAATGCACCGGCCTGGCCGGGCTTTACCCCTGCGGCGAGGGTGCGGGCTACGCGGGCGGCATCATGACCGCCGCCGTCGACGGTGTGCGCTGCGCCGCCGAGCTGATGAAGAATTGGGGACCGATGGCGGACTGATGCGTCCGCAGGGGCCGGACATGCCCGGCCCGCAGCCTACAGGAAACCGCCCTATAACCGCAAAGCCGAGAGCCGGACATGCCCGGCCCCTACATGCAGAGACAACAGATTGGACAACCAAATGCCTGACAATAAAACTCCCAAATATCAATACGATCACTACGACTTCGGCGATATGCTGGACAGCGCCGTTGAGGCGGGCAGCAAAATCGGCTCGTCGGTGCTGGGCAGCATTGCAGACGCCCTTGCACAGGCGGGCGATGCCATGAGCAGGCCGCAGCCCGACAGCTTCGCCGCATGGAAGCGCCGTCTGGAGCACAAATGGAAAAACGGCGGCCAGACTGTCGGCATTGCGCTGACGGCAGTCGGCTGGACCTTCACGGGCTGCTTCGGCATCACGGCACTCGTCATGGGCATCCTGACCGCCGTCGGTGCAGGGCCGCTGGGGCTGACCCACAATGAATTTATGGCTATCCCGATTTTGTTTGGGGTATTCACGCCGGTCACGCTGGGCTTTCTCTTTATGGCCGTTGTGGGCACGAAGCAGATGACCTATTTCAGCCGCCTGCGCAGGCTGCTGCGCGCCGCCAATGACTGGACCTGCGACCTGCCGTCGCTGGCCCGCAAGGCGCAGATCAAGCAGGAAACAGCCTATGCCACTGTGACGCGGGCTGTCGGCAGCGGCGACCTGCCCAATGCCGCCATTTCCGATGATTACAGCACGCTTTACCTGGACGATTCGCTCATGCCGACGGCGGCAAAGCCCGCCGCAGCGCCGCAGGCCGAGCCTGCCCAACCCCTGACCGATGCCGAACAGTTCCGCCGCGAGGGCATGGACTTTTTGAACTACTTGAAAGTCTGCCGCGGCAAACTGGGCACCGATGCGGACGAAGAGCTTGCCGCAATGCAGAAAACCTGCGCGTCGATCATGGGCTTTGTCCACAACCACCCGGAGCAGCTGAACCGCGTGCGCCGCTTCCGGGAGTATTACCTGCCAACGACCCGCAAGCTGCTGGACACGGCGCAGGGCCTGGGCGATACGGACAGCGCGAACGCGGCGGAGATCCGCCGCGACATCACCGGCATCCTGCACACGCTGAACCAAGCGTATGAAAAGCTGTACGACACCCTTCTGCAGGACGTCAGCATGGACGTTTCCACCGAGATCGACACGTTGGAGGCTATGCTGCGGCAGGATGGCCTGACCCACGATTTTGAAGCTGATTTTAACACAAGGAGCTAAACTGTATGAATTACCCTGCGTGGCAACTGAAAAAGGCGGACCCCGCGGCGGAAACCTCGCTGGCCGGGGCCGGGTGCGGCGTACTGCTGCGCCGGGTGCTGGCCGCCCGCGGCTGCACGGACCCCGCCGCTGCGCAGGCCCTGCTGGGCCAGGGCGAACCGCTGAGCGACCCGTTCCTGCTCACCGATATGGACAAGGCTGTCGTCCGTATCCAGGAGGCCATCGAAAATGAGGAGCTCATGGTCATCTACGGTGACTATGACGTCGATGGCATCTCGGCCACGGCCATTTTGTACGAATGTCTCACCAGCCAGGGCGCACACGTCCGCTGCAAGCTGCCTACCCGCGGCTCCGGCTACGGTCTGACACGCGCGGCGCTGGAATCGCTGGCCTCCAAGGGCTTCAAGCTCGTCGTGACGGTAGACAACGGCATTTCCGCCGTCGAGGAAGCTGCCTGCGCAAAGGAGCTGGGCCTTGACCTCATCATCACGGATCACCACCTGCCTGGCGACACGCTGCCGGACGCCATCGCCGTTGTCGACCCCAAGCGCCCCGACGACGAAAGCCCGTTCAAGGACCTGTGCGGCGCGGGCGTGGCGTTCAAGCTCTGTGCCGCGCTCGAGGGCTGCGACCCCGCCGAGCTGTTGGAAATGTACGGTGAGCTGGCGGCGCTGGGTACGGTGGCCGACGTCATGCCGCTGGTGGGGGAGAACCGCACGATTGTCCGCGAGGGTCTGTCCCTTTTGCAGGACACGATGCGCCCCGGCCTGCATGCGCTTTTGGAGAGCGCCGGCTGCGGCGGCAAGCCCGTCACGGCGGACACGGTCAGCTACAGTTTGGCCCCGCGCCTGAACGCTGCGGGCCGCATGGACAACGCCGCGGTAGCGCTCAAACTGCTGCTCTGCGGCGACGAGGATCAGGCCACCGGCATAGCTGAACGCCTGGCCGAGATCAACACCGAGCGCCAGCAGACCGAACAGCAGGTCTTTGCCGCTGCTTTGCAGGCGTTGGAGGCCGACCCCGCCCGCACCCGGGACCGCGTGCTCGTCGTCAGCGGCGAGGATTGGCACCCCGGCGTCATCGGCATCGTGGCGGCGCGGCTCATGGAGCGGTTCAGCCGCCCGGTCATCGTCATCTCGATGCACGAGGGCGAGGGCCGCGGCAGCGGGCGCGCACCGGACCCGTTCGACCTGCACAGTGCGCTCGCAGACTGCGCACAATATCTGACGCGGTTCGGCGGCCACGCCGCCGCGGCGGGCGTTGAGATAGAGGAAGAAAATCTTGCCGCGTTCCGGCAGACCATCAATGCGTGGGCCGCGGCCCACGCCGCCCCGCCCGAGGCCGTCAGCCTGCGGCTGGGCGCCGCCGCCACGC
>ERZ780228.738-NODE-738-length-26747-cov-3.765660_pt1 | contig 26747 bp, 20 predicted proteins | sample MGYA00511015_ERZ780228 | MGnify/ENA primary metagenome ERZ780228 (study PRJEB29588, sample SAMEA2161897) | human gut metagenome | biome: human gut; feature: human-associated habitat; material: faeces | place: Denmark | collected 2008/2010 ...
GGGTTTGTGGGGATGTTTAAATATGAAAAGTGTAAACTATGTCCTTGTATAAACTGTAAACTATGTGATTGTACAATTCAAAATACAACGATATTTTGTAGCATAAACAATAGTAATTTATATATCGTATTGTGGCTCACCGGTGTAGGGGCGAACATCGTTCGCCCGTTAAAAAGTGTGATACCTATGGGATTATTGTCCTGTTTACAGACTATAAATTATAATTTACTACACAAGACAAAGTACCTATAAAGAGGTTAATTTGCTCGGTCCAACGATGTTGGGCCCTACAACTGTAACTCATAATTTTCTTATACTTTGTAGTTAGAAATAGAGGAAAGTTTCAGCCATGATGATATTTTAAACAAGTTTAAAATATCAACCACTCCTTTCGTCACCATTCGGTGACACTTCCCTCAGCGAGGGAAGCAAAATAATTTGTACAAATATAAAATTAGTACGCAATTTTTAAATAGTACAGACTTTATAAATTAATACAATTTATAGTAAAAACAAAGGCTCCCTCAGACGAGGGAGCTGTCATTCGTGAATTGCAGAGCAATTCACCTTTTAAAGAATGACTGAAGGAGGGAAAAACTATAAATTAGATGAATTAATCGGTTACTATCTAATTTATCTACATTACATAAACAACTCTACAAACCCTAATTTATCTAACTAACCTTTACCTACAGACAAAATTGAAAAACCCTAATTTACCAAATTAATCATAACGCACAGACAAAATTGAAAATACAAATATCAATACCAATGAATATAACACCTATAAAATGTAAAAATAATGATATGTATATGCAATATTTACTATATGAAAATAAACAAATGTGCAGTAATATATATAAAAGAATTTTAAATTAGATAACTAATTTGTTATTTGTTTTCTTTTTAGTGTGATAACATTGACACCTAAATAGATATTTGTTAACATAGTGATGTAAAATTGTTTACTATGTAAAAGGAAGAGTGGCTTATGATGGACGAAAAATTTTTACATGATACCGGTGTAGAGGTTATGCATGTTGTAAAAACAACACTAAAGGCTTACCGTACATTCAGCAAACTTGCTGTAGAAGGGGAAAAGGTAAGCGTTTGTGGTTTACAGGTTTTAACAACACTAAGATACTATCCGGAGTTAAACACAGTTAGTGACCTTGCAGATAGCCTAGAGTTTAGCAAAGGCCTAATTTCAAGAGAAGTAGAAACTTTGAGAAAAGGTAACTATGTAACTACCTCAGTTGATGAAAAGGATAGAAGAGTTCTAAGAATTTTCATTAATAAAGAAGTTGCAGAACCGGTTATTCTTAAGCAAAAGAAAAAGTTATTTAATCTAATTCATCAGGTTACAGATGGTATTGCTGATGAAGATATTAAAAAGTATAGAGAATTAAATAAGATTTTCCTTGAAAAGGTAACTGAAGTTGATTTTGATAAAGAAGTTGATACTTCTAACTTTGATTTACAAAAGTTTATTTAAAATTAATAATTTTTTCAAACAAAAAAGGAGTGACCGTTTTGGCCACTCCTTAATTCTTTTGTTTAGTCAACAGTAGGTGTTGTATTATCGGTTACAACATTTTGATTATTTGCTACTGTTGTACTTGTTGTATTGTTTGAGTTGTTACTTTGATTTGTACTGAACTCAGTTTGGTTACTGTTTGTATTACTGTTGTTTCTCTTTTGAGAATAGTTTGTTGTAGGGTAGAAACAAGAATATGTTTCGCCATTTTTCATAGTTGTGTTTCTGTAGTAAGCAAGTTCAGAAACAGTAACTAGCTGATAACCCTTTTTATCAAGATACTTAACAATGTTTGCAACTGCCTTTGGTGTTGAGTCTTGAATATCATGCATTAGAACAATGTCTCCATCAAGGTTTTGACCTTTCTTAAATACACTCTTAATTGCATTAAATGTAGCCTGACTGTTCTTTGTACTCCAGTCTAGAGTATCAATTGACCATAGAATAATAGGGTTAATATTTTCAGTTTCATATACATTAGAAGTAATACCACCGGGACAACGGAAAACAGTAGGATATTCACCGATTACTTTCTTAATAGCATCATTTGTTTTGTTCATTTCAGCTCTTTGCTTTTTCTCACTGATGTTACTTGCATATTGGTGATCCCAAGAGTGATTACCGATTTCATGACCGGCATTAAATTCTTGCTGAATAATATCTTCTTCACCCTCAATTCTAGAACCAACAAGGAAGAATGTTGCTCTACCGTTTACACTCTTTAGTGATTTTAGAATTTGCTCTGTATTACTTGCATCAGGACCATCATCAAATGTAAGTGCTACCATAGGTTTTGTTCTGTCTAGGTTCTTACGGATTTTAGCCTTTTGTTCTGTAACAATAATTTTGCAGGTAGCAGAAAGGTTGTTGTATAAAGTACAGGTAACATTAGCCTCTCCTTCTCTAAGTGCCTTTACAAGACCTTTATTATCAACAGAAACAATGTGGTCATTGTCTGTAGTGAATGTGTAGCTTGAAGTACCCTCATTTTTATTAAATTCCGGAACAATATTGATTGTACCACCAACACCCATTGTTGTGTGAGCTAAGTTTAGCTTAAAGCTGCTAGGTTCATTAAATATTTGTAGCTTAACTTTCTTTTCAATACCATTGTAGCTTGTTATTGTAATAGTTGCATTACCTTTTGATATTGCTTTGATTGTACCGGTCTTATCAATAGTAGCGACATTTTTATTATCTATATTATATGTATAGAAGTCACTTGGTGTATTTTCGCTGTCATCCGGTTTAAAGGTGTAGCTTTCACCATTAGCCATAACTACCTTTTTAGGTGCAGAGATTTTCTTAGGTGCTGATACAACGGTAATGTCAGCATAATTAGTAAGGTTATTATCTGTTGTTACTTTAATAGAACAATCACCTTTCTTAAGTGCCATAACCTTGTTGCCGGTAACTTTAACTATGCTACTGTCAGTAGAGGATAATTTATAGGTGTTTTTTGCATCCTTAGGAGAAATGACAACATCAAGAGAAGATTCTTGACCAACACCCAAGGTGATTTCTTTTGTCTTAAAACTAACGGACTGAGCATTTGTAGTTATATTCAGTAAACTTTTTGTTTCCTCAACAATGTCAACACCATAAAGTGTAAGACCGGCACAGACAACTGAAATAATAGCTAATATTACGAGTATAGTTGTGATAATAATTGATTTCGCTTTCATATATAATACTTCCTAAATCGTTTTTCTCTATGATACCACATAATTAGACAAAAATAAACATTTAACATATATTTTTTTAAATTATATTTGTTCTGTAGAAATATATGCTATTATAATTTTGTTAAAGAATTATCGCATGTATATTTACAATATGTTCATAATTAAAATTACATAAAATTTGTGCAAAATTTCTAAATGTATTAAATGGTAAATTTTGTTTGTGCATTTTGTGATAAATTGAAAATTTTTATTGTGCAACTTTACTCTTGATTTGATGATTTTGTGAATTTTTGCATAAATCGTGGCAATTTTGACTATGAAAAAGGTAGAAACTCGGACATATTGTTGAAGAAACAACTAAATTGTAGTATAATAATAGAGGTTCCGATAAATGTTCCGATAGTTTATGTACGGTTTGTGAACTATCTATTAAAAGGTGAAATAGGGTGGTGCAATGATGGATAACAAGGATGAGTTAACCTTTGAACTTCAAAAGGCTCTTGCTGAAAAAGAAATAATGGACAAAGTCAATGTGCGTGTTCGTAGAAAGACCAGTCTGGTGTTGTTATTCATTTCATTTATGAGTTTAGTCTTAGTTACATTTGCTTGGTTTACTATTAGTACCCTTGCTAATGTTGAAAAGCTGGATATGACTATTGGTACTGCACCGGACCTTAGAATCAGTACAGAGAATCACGGTAGCAACTTTAAACAATATGTAAAGACTGTTACAGGTGCTATGATTGATAAGGAACTAACCGATAGATTTAATACAACAATGAAAGACCAAGTTCTTGATCCTGTTACTTCTTCAAACGGTAGAGCATTTAAAAGCAGAAGTGGCAGAGAAATGGAAAGAAACAAAAACACTTTCCTAGAATTTGACCTTTACTTAATCTCAACTAAGGATTTAACAGTTCATATTACTAATGATGCTGACAATGAAAACAGAATCAAAGGTACTCAGGTTTCTACTAAAGAAACAGGTGATAAGGCTGATATTGTTAAGGCAGTTCGCTTTAGCTTTACTAATGAAGATGGCAGAACTATTATATATGAACCAAACAAAGGTTCAGCAGTTGCCGGTCAAACAACATTTGATTTATCAAGACCAATGACTTACGGTGATGCAAACAAAGTTTGTGACCTTAAGAAGCTAACTCCACAGAAAGTTACAGTTAGAGTTTGGTTTGAGGGTGAAGACCCTGAATGTGTTAACAAAATTCAAGAATCAACTATGGAAGCTATCCTAACATTTGGTGGAGAAGCTGACGCAGGTTAATTCATAAAAATTTACTAAGATAGGGAGGAGATAAAAGTTGTTTAAGAAAAAGAAAAATGAAAATGTGGACTTTACTCCAAGTGACCTTAGTAAATTAACCAAAAAAGGTGCTAGGGAAACCGGAAAAGAAAGTTCATATGGTGAGTTTAGACAAGCAAGAGATGCAGAGGTTCTGGACAAAACCAGAAGAAGAAAAAGACTTTTGTTTTGGTTAAGTCTACTTTTAATTGCTTTTCTACTTTGCTTGTGGTTATTAATGTTTTGGTGGACAAGAGCCGGTGACCTGGTTATTGATGTTGACCGTCTAGCTGACCAAAAAGGTATTATCCTTTCAGAAACTTCAGATTTTAAACATCCCGAAACGATTTTATCAGGTAAAGGCGTTGATAATGTAACCAACATTACTTATGCTTGGCTAACTGATAATATGACACTTAATGGTGATATTTCTTATTTAGATAAGTATGTGTCAAGTAAGGACAAGTCAATTGACGGTGGCAGTCATAACGGTGACAGTAACAACAATAAAAAGAAAATTGCCGGTACTAATAACGCCGGTGAAAATTACTTGGCTTATACATTCTATTGTAAGAATGCCGGTAATCAGTCCTTAACTTATGATGCAACTCTTATTAATAAGGGTGCTGCTAAGAGTATGGATGAAGCAGTTAGAGTTATTGTTTTCAAAAACGGTGAACCTACTGTTTATGCTCACAAAAAGCATAAAAGTAATGAACCGGAAGACGATAGTAAGTTTATTCCAAAGTCACTTAATTCTAAGGCTTGGATAAATGATAAAGAAATTATGACAACAAAAAGTGAAAACTTTAAGCCAAACCAAGTTGATAAATATACAGTCCTAATGTGGGTTGAGGGCAATGACCCTGAATGTATCAACGAAATCCTTGGTGGTCATATGAAAATGTCTATGACATTCTCAGTTGAGGATGATAAAGAGACATAAGTTGAATAGAAAACATAACAAAGACTTGATAAGAGTTGCAAAGAATCTTCGCAGTAATATGACCAAAGAAGAAAAACATCTTTGGTATGATTACTTGAAAAATTATAAAGTCCGTTTTTCAAGACAGAAAATCTTAGGCAAGTATGTTGCAGATTTTTATTGTGCAAAAGCAAACCTTGTAATTGAACTTGATGGCTCTCAACATTATCAAGAAAAAGAGTTAGATTACGATAAAGCAAGAACAGAATATCTTTCAAAATTTAATATAAAAGTTGTTAGAATACCTAATAATGAAGTAAATAAAAATTTTGATGGTGTGTGTAGATACATAGATATGACGGTTCAGCAAAATTTAAAAAATTAGTACAAACTCTCTAGCCTCCCTTGTGTAAAGGGAGGGGGACCACGTAAGTGGTGGAGGGATTGTCTAGTAGTAATTTAAAGGTAGATGATATTTAGATAGAAGATAAAACTATAAATAATATCTATCGAATGAAATTGATAAATAGGAAAGATTGTACCAAAACAATCCCTCAGTCACCTAACGGCGACAGCTCCCTTTACACAAGGGAGCCTGGATAGTTAGTACATATACTTTACAATGTAGGTTATGTAGTGGCGAACAATGTTCGCCCGTAAAGAAAGTTTAATATAGATAGTATTTTGTCTGATGTGAAAACTTATAGTTAGTACAAACCTATTAAAGTCAAAAAAGTCCATAATGTTCTATTAACCTTGAATGCTGACAAGAGGGATGGGTAGAACGTGGAATATAAGTAATTAAACCCCGGTGGTGTTTAAGGGGTAATAAATTTTAGGAGGAAATCTCTATGAAAACACATCTATTAACAAAGAAGAGAGCTCTTATCTCTTCAGTAGCAATGCTTCTAGTAGCAATCATTGCTCTAGGTACAGCAACATTCGCATGGTTCACAAGTTCAACAGAAGCATATGCAGACGGTGTATATGTAAGAACAACTAAGGTATCTAACCTAGTTCTAAACAGTAAGCTTGACGCTAGCTGGAGAACACATGTTGAATACAATGTTGGTGAAGCTGGTGCTAGAAAGAAATTAACACCTGTCTCAACAGTAAACGGTAATGACTGGTACTTTGCAAATGCAAAAGAAGGTACTTCTTTCGCAGCTGATACAGCTACAAGGGTAGATACACAGCTTGCTGAAAACAAAAACTTCAATGACTATTATTTTGCTGACCAGATTAACATTAAGAATGCCGGTAAGGCAGATTGTAAAGATGTAAAAATTACTATCGATGGTGATCTAGGTGATTATGGTAGAATTGCTGTTGTTCCTGTAACAGATAAGGGTTTAACAACTATTGCTCCTCTTGAAGAAGGTAAGACAGCATGGAAAGACTATATTATCGATAAAGATGGTGTAGGATATAAGGCTGCAACAGGTACAACACTAAGAACACTTAATGATGAAGATGGTACATACACAGATACGGATGTTGAAGCTGTAACTCCATCCACAAGTAAAACAATTAAAGTTGGTACAATAGCTCCAGACGAAGTAAAATACTTTAATGTATATGTATGGTTTGAAGGTCAGGATGAACAGTGTACAAATGCTAACTCTGGTCAGTTTATTCCTGGTTTAACACTTACAGTTGAAGGTACTGCTGTTGACGATAACGGTGCAGGAAACTAATTTATAATTTTATTAAAGTAAAATTACATAATTAATTAAGAAATGAAATGGAGACCCAGGTAAATGAAAGTTTTTAAGAAAGTGATAAACATAGTAATTGATGTGCTTGTAGTATTAATACTACTTGTATCCGCTCTAATTTTAACATTATCTTTAGCTTCTCAAGATACTGGGTCTCCTAATTTACTTGGATACACACTAAATGCTATCCAAACAGGTTCAATGGAACCTGAGTTTTATGCCGGCGACTTGCTAATAGGTAAGTCAATGGATGTTGGCGAAACTTACAACAAAGGCGACATTGTCTTTTTTGAAAGTTCCTACAAGGGGGAAGATGGTATTGAATACAAAATGGTAAAATGCCATCGTATTATAAAGATTAAGGATGAGGACGGAGTTAAGTATTACCTAACAAGAGGTGATAACAACGCAGCGTCTGATGCAAAGACAGACGGTTGGATTACTGACGGTAAGATTGTGGGTATTTATCAGACAAGTGATTACCAGGGTAAGAAGCTTAGTGGCTTTGGTTCTGTAATTGACTATTTACAGAGCTTCTGGGGATTCTTCTTCGTAATCGTTCTACCAATGATATTATTCTTTATCTATGAGCTGGTTCGTGTTATCCGTAATGTGATGGCTTATACTAAAGAAAAAGCTTTTGTTGCTGCCAAGGAAGCTGCCGAAAATGCAGAACTTTCAGAAGCACAAAAGCAAAAAGCAATAGAAGAATATTTAGCAAGTCAAAAGGCAAAGGAAGAATCTTCTGAAGAAGAAAAATCCAATGACCAAGAATAAAATTAAAAGCTTGCTAAGAGGTGAAAGTCCACTGTTGCAGAGAATTTTCACTACAATTTAGTTGGCAGTACACTAATGAAAATACTGCATATGAGGGCTAAACCGGAAAGAATTATATGGTTAAGCAAATATGTAAACATAAGCGATAAATCTTTCTAACGGGTCAGCAACGCCGGAAAGATTTGTTGTTTGTTTATGATTGAGGCGATTAGTCATAGGACTAAGGGTAAAACTTTTTTAAGAACAGAAAGAGGAGTAGATTCCTTATGGATACAGTATTCAAATTTTTATATGAATTTCTGGGACAATTCTTTACTTCACTTTGGAGTATTGTAACAGGAATTTTCAAGGGCATTGTTGGTATGTTTGATTTTCCGGCATACGGAAAGATTATTAGTGATTACACATCAGAACTTGGAGGATTAGAATGGGTAATTGCCATATTTGCAATGATTTTACTTGCAGCTGTCCTTGTATTTTTAGTAATGCTTATTGTTCTATCCTTAAAAAAGTTTTTCCGTTATAAGAAAAAGGTTAAGGATACAGGGGACTTAGTAGCAGAAGTTAATCACCTAACTAAAGAGGTTATGAGACTAAACCTTGAGAAAGATAAGATTCTATCAATGAAGGTTTCTCAGATTGGTCTTAACCCTAACGAAATTTCTGAACTTACAGGGGAAGAAATGGAAGCTCTTAATAATGGTGAAGAAGAAACAACTCAGCGTTTCTACAAGCTATGTCATATTGATGAAGTTTGGGCAGACTATCAGCCACCAATTTACAACAATACAATTACACTTGAACAGTTCTGTGACCAGTTCCGTAACTTTGCTTGTTCAAGACTTGGACTTTATTATGATACTAAGTTGATTAGATATTTTGTTGCTTCATTCGGTAGTAACAGACTTATTATCCTACAAGGTATCTCCGGTACAGGTAAAACTTCCCTTGCTCGTGCATTCGGTAAGTTTGTATGTAACGACTCAATCATCACACCTGTACAGCCATCTTGGAGAGATAGAACTGAACTATTCGGTTACTTCAATGAATTTACTAAGAGATTTAACGAAACAGAACTATTGCGTGCAATGTACGAAGCAAGTTATAACGATAATGTTTATGTTATTGTACTTGATGAAATGAATATCGCCAGAGTTGAATATTACTTTGCTGAAATGTTATCAATTCTAGAAATGCCGGATTGTGATGAATGGGTAATCTCAATGGTTCCAAATGTATGGCCTGATGACCCTAAACACTTTGACCAAGGTAACTTTAAGATACCACCAAATATGTGGTATATCGGTACTGCTAATAACGATGACTCTACTTTTGCTATTGCCGATAAGGTTTACGATAGAGCAATGCCTATTGATATTGATAGTAAGGGTACTCCATTTGATGCACCGGATACTCCACCTGTACAGATTAACTATCATTATCTGGAGAGTCTATTTGACAATGCTAAGAAGCAATATCCTGTTAGCCAAGTACTAATTGATAAACTAAACAAGCTTGATGATTATGTTATTGAACATTTCCGTATTGCTTTTGGTAACAGAATTATGCGTCAGGTAATGTCCTTTACACCATGTTATGTTGCTTGTGGTGGTAAGGAAATTGACGGTCTTGACTATGTTCTAGCAAGAAAAATCTTTAGAAAGTTTGAATCTCTAAACCTATCATATATTAGAGACGAAATTGATGGCCTGGTTGCTTATATGGATCACCTATATGGTAGAGAAAATATGGGCGAAAGTAAGGCTTATCTACATAGACTTCAAAAGCTAGTATAAAAACAATATCACCTCTTCCTTATGGGAGAGGTGGACTTATTAATTTAAGATTATTTTATTGAGAATGAGGTGTGTCCTATGGGCAAAAAATATAATAAATTGTATCGTGCATATTATGAATTGCGTGAAACCCTAAAGGATGACTACACCTTTAATTATTATATTGACGGTATGGATAGAGCCGATAACGGTGAGGATGTTCACAGTGGTGAAATCTTCTCTCGTTATATTGATATGGACTGGGTTGAAGCAATTGAATATGCATTGCCTTATATCCAAAATGCAGTTGATGAAATGCGTAGAACAATTATTTCCGAAGAAGAAGTAGTTAATGTTGCAAAAATCAAGAAGGTAGGTCCGGAAACTGTTAAACATTTGGCATCCCATGCTAACTTTATTTCAAAAATTGATGAACGTGGTGATGTTATTCCTAACAATCTACTGAATGTTAGAAAAGAAGATACATATAACATTTATGAAAACAGAATGTTGTTTACACTTCTTACCAACATTTCAAGATTTATTTCTGAAAGATTTAGAAAGTTAAGAGAAACTCCGGAAGACTCACTTTATGAAACACATATCCACAGAGATGTTGATTATCATGGTCAGAAGATAAAGTTTAACTTTGACTTTAGAGATGAAAACCATGAAGTTGAAAAAGTAGATAATAATGAAGATGTTGAAAATTTAAGTGACTTTGACAGAGTAGTTAGAATCAGACAAATTACACAGGGTATCTTAAATTCACAACTTATGAAAGAGTTAGTTGGTATTGAGCCGGTTCATTCACCACTTACAATGACGAACCTTTTGAAGAAGAACCCTAACTTTAAAGAGGCTGTTCAACTTTGGACATTCCTAGAAAAATACAAAAAACCCGGCTTTGTTGTTGAGAAAAATGCCTTTAACGGTGAAATGAGTAAGGATATTAAGCGTGATATTTACGGACTTATGAGCCTTAACCGTTTCGTTATGGAAATTGAACAAAGTCCGGCTTTGAAGGAAGCTCTACATGAAAAGTATTTAGAAGAAAAAGCTGAAGAAGAGGCTCTTGCTGACCAAGGTACAAAGTCTAGAATAGCTTTTGAGAAAAAGCTGAAAGAAGTTCGTCAGGAAGAAATGAACATTAGGCTTCAGGAAATTCGTGAAAGAGAAACTGAAATTCATAAATTAAAGGCAACAATTGAACAGTTAAATATGACTCTTGAGCTAAGAGAACAACAAATTGTTGAATTAACCAATAAGTTAAACTTAGCTTATGAACAGATTGAAGACCTAAAGAAACAGATTATGGCTCTTGAAGAAGAAATTGAAAAACTCAAGGCTGAAATCGAAAGATTATTAGGTATCATTGAAGAACAGAAAAAGAAAATTGCCGAACTGGAAGATAAGGTGGAAAAGTTAACTGCTGAACTTGAAAAGGCGAAAGCAGAAATCACAAGACTACTTGAACTTGAAAAACAGTTAAGAGCAGAGATTGATTCTTTAAATAAAGAAATCGAAAAGTTAAACGGTATTATTGCTAAGTTGAAGGAAGATATTGCTGAAAGAGATAGAATTATCGCTAACCAAAAAGCAGAAATTTCTTCTTTGAACAATGAAGTTGCAAACCTTAACAACACTATTGAAACTGAAAGAAAAGAACATAGTGCTGAAATTAGCCGTTTGAACTTAGAACATAAAAATGAAGTTGATACTTTGGTTGCAAATCATAATAATGAAATTGCTTCTATCAACACAAAGCATAGTGAAGAAATTTCTACTATCAATAGTAACCACCAAAATGAAGTTGCTGAAATTAATAGAAAGCATAGTGAAAATGTTAACTCTATTAATGCAGAGCATAAAGCAGAAGTAGAAGAAATTAATTCTAAAAATGCTGAAAATATCAACAAGTTAAATGCTAACTTTGACAAGAAAATGGCTAATGAAAAAGCTAATTTTCAAAATGAAATGTCAAAGCAACAGGCGTCTTTCCAAAAGGAAAAGGATAGCTTAAATCAGACTAATGAAAAAGAAAGAAAGATTTATGAAGCTAAACTTGTTGTACTAAAAGATGAACAAGAAAAAGAAATTAGCAAGATTAACACTAATCATTCTAAAGAAATAGAAAAGTTACACAGAAGTGCTGCTGATTCCTTAGCAAAGGAAAGAAAGATTCATCAGTCAGAAATTGCTAAGGTTAAAAAGCAGAAAGATAAGGCTTATTCTGAAGAAGAAAAGAAGTTTAATCAAAAGCTAAAAGAAGTTGAAAAAAGACTGGAAAAAGAGTATAATAAGAAAGTTAAAGAAATCAAAGAGCAAGAGGCTAAAAAGGTTAAAGCCATTAAGCTAAAAGCTAAGAAGAAAATGTTTACTGCTGAGGAACTAGAGAATATTAAATAACCTAAAAGTAGTGAGGGTAATATGAGTAAAGACCAGGAACTTGTAAAAGTAAAAAGGGATACCAAATCCCTAGTTATAAAAAACTTAATAGTTATGGCTGTGCTTATTATTATCGCACTAACCGGTGTTATCTCTTGGTTTACAAACAAGACCGAGGCAACTGCTGATGGTATCAATGTTATCTGCGAAGCACCTAAAGGTCTAAAAATTGCAGTTGTGCAACATGGTGAACCTGCTCCTGATGTTAATGATGAAACTCAATGGTCAGAAGGGGAAATTACTTTAACTAAAGAGGATTATCCTTTCTTGAAAGAACAGTCAATTATCGAAATTACAAGTGACGGTACGGATTTCTATAAACCAAAGCTTACTCAAGAAAATGGTAAGGCTAAGCCTGATACAAGTAGTGAGTGGGATGTTGCTGATAAGGATTCTTATTTATCAATTGATGTTTATATGAAAACGGGTGAAGATCATATGGTTTATTTGAATTCAGGAACAGAGATTTCTCCAATCTCTACCACATTAACAGGTGAACAATCCGGTAATAAAAGTGACGACGGTGATTTTTCAAAGGACTGTATTGTTGGAGCAGTAAGACTTTCTACTGTAAACAGTGCTGATTCAAAATTGAAAAATTTATGGATACCGGCTCCTCAAATTCACTATGACAGTGATAAAAAGGAAGTTACTTTAGGTAATACTTCCGGCGATACGTTTAAACATAAGTATTGGAAGGTAACAAAAAATTCAGATGGCAAAACGGGTAAACCTACTGGAACAGCACCGGTAGAATATAAAGATGTTATTACAAACACAAATAATGATTTTAAATTAGGTAAAAATTATGATTTTGCCATGTTAACAAAAAAACAACCTAGTGATAAATATGCTTCAGGTATGACAACAGTAAATATTTGGGTTGACGGTGAAGATGATGAAGCAAGATTTGCTATGGTTGGTGGAAAGTTTAAGGCAACAATTAAGTTATCCTTGTAATAAGGCACTAAATTGAAAGGAAGTGATATGAGTGAAAAAAGAAAAGTATGTTTCAAAACATTGTGGTAATGTTTCACATAGTTTTAAGGGTATTTCTTATTCATATATATCACTCTTTTTAGTTGTTATGGTGCTTGTTGGTACAACAGTATCTTGGTTTACAATTAAGGATAATGCAAATATTAATTCAAATATTATGAATTTTAATTCAGGTACAGGGCTTCGTGTTAATGATGGTGAAGATATTACAAATCATATTAAAGTTGATAACTTTAAAATTGATGAGGCATCAAGTGTTGATGGCAGAAATTTATTTTTTCCGAATAATAACGTAGATGGTGATAGTAATTTAACCTACTCATTGCAATATAGAGATGCTACTGTTGGTGACAAGAACCAAAGGTTTTTGTACAAAGATTTTACTGTTAGTGCAGACTCAAAGGAAACTAATGTTTATGTAAAGAGTTACACAATTAAAGTCGGTAACGAAACATTTAATGGTTCAACACAGATTTTGTTTGAAGATAAAAATAACCCTTTGAAACCAACCGGTATTGTTACTCACGATGCTTGTCCCATTAGGATTGCATTCATTACTGACAGTCAGGATAAACCAACAGTTTTTGATCCAACTGCCCTTGTTGACAGATATGCAAAGACTTATCCGGCAATTAGTTCGACTGCTTTGGATACTGGTTTGGTTATAAATACAGAAAATTCAACTTCCATTTCATTCTCTGATTACTACTACGCAGTAGGTAAGCCAATATTTACACTAGAGGGCACGACCCCAAAGAAGGTGACTATGGTTGCGTGGCTTGAGGGCACAGGTGATAATTGTGATAAATATGCAGGTAAAGATCTTTCTATCGATATAGAACTTGAAAGTAATTTTAAAGATATGGAATGGATTACTTTTGTAGATGATACTGTAGGTGATAATGATCCTTCAGTAACACATTGGATTAATAAAGACAAAGACTGTATTGTAACTATGACTTATAAAGACATTACTACAACAGGTTCACCTTATCGTACAGTTATTATGCAAGAAAACGATAAAGATGCAAAAGGAAATCCAACATGGGTTGCTCCAATTCCTGAAAAAGTTGTAACAGATATAACCTTTAATAGATACAGTCTTAACGATGAAATGATTTATAACGCATGGTATACCCGAAAAGATGTTGAAACAATGTGGGCAAAAAAGCTAAATACTGACAGAAAAAAAGCTCCACTTCAAGAGTCCAGAGAAATAAATGGTACAAGAAAAACTGTTTATACAGCTCTTGGTGGTAATGGTTATAGTACAACTGAGGATATATCAGAGAGATTATCACCTTGTTTGGGTTATTGGGATTACGAAAATATTTCCAGTGGTGGTTCTTCTTCCGGTGGTGGTTCCGGTTCAGGTGGCAGTGGCTCCGGTGGTGGAATTGTTGAAGATCCAAATGCTAAGATTAAGATAGGTATTGACTTTAACATAACTGCTAATAATAAGAATTGGATAAAAAGTAATATTAATGATAATGGTTACACAATGTATGCTAAGTTTATCGATGGAACATTGGTTCCTATGGAATTGGACAACGATGTTTGTAAGATTAATAATTATGAGATGAAAGTCAATTCGATTTTAACCAATTTTGTGCTAAAGAGCAAATCAGATACAAAGACAATTAGAATAGATCAAAATGTTATATTTAATAGAAGTATGAATATTGCAATGGAAATTTCAAATGATGATGTTGCTCATAGAACAAATTAATGAATTATTAAGATAAGGAGATGTCACAAATGAATAAGAAAAGGCCATTACATGGCAAAAAAACTGAGAAAAGTGATAATTTCCTTGGACGTGTTTCAATTAAGACAATTGTACTATCAGTTGTAGCACTTATCCAAATGATGCTTTTAATTACCGGTACAACATTTTCTTGGGTAGAAACAATTTCTTCTTTGGCACTTACCGGTGGCGGTAAAATTGACAATCCTGTTATGACAGTTGCGAATATCGGTTCCGGCAGTGGTTATAACGAAACCCTTGATTTAGACGGCTATTTCAAAAAAGCCGGTAATGTTCATTTAGCTACATGTTCCAGTGCTGACGGTCAGAACTTTTATTTTCCTATTGTTGGTGATAACAATAATTATCGTCAATCAACTGTAAATGACCGTAATGTAAACTACATTGGTTATAATCTTAAAGTAGTAAATAAAGAAAAAAATAAAAGTAAAGATTTTAAGTTTGGTAAAATACCATCAATCAAAATCGGTAATGAGGCAGTAACAGACAACAGAGTGCGAATTGCTATTACAGTTGATGGTGTTACTAAGATATTCTCTAATAAAGATGCTACTGAAAATGTTGTAGCAGCTACTAACGGTACGCCTTCAGAAACTACGGTTAACGCTTTTGATAAATATACTAATTCAGATGAAAAAGTGACTTTACCGGTATTTTCTATACCTGCAAATTCTAGTAAAGAAGTAAAAATTTCTCTTTGGCTTCAAGATTCTAACGGTGGCAATAACGGAGATGTAGCAGTAAATGACTTTACACTGGTTGTCAGCAAGAAGCGTGTAGAAGTGAAATATGGCACTGACTCAAATGAAACAATGGGTAATATTTCTATTGGTAGCAAAAATCAGAAAGTTTGTTACGGAGAAGAGGGTACTACGGTTCCTCTAAATGCTACTGCAAACCCGGGTTACAAGTTTATGGGTTGGTACAAAGATATTGATTGTACAATTAAAGCTCCTGTAACAGACGGTAAATTTAAAATAGGTAGTGACAGCAATATAACTTTATATGCGTTATTTAAGAAAACTTATACCGTTAATGTTATTGCCGTAACTGATAATGTTCAAGGTGGCACAGGCGGTACAGTTAAAATTAATTCCGGTACAGCATCTGACAGTGCAATTAAAAGTGATGTAACTGTTGGAGAAACAGTAAAACTTACTGCGACACCTAATGAAGGTTATGACTTTGTTGGTTGGTTTGACAGTGCTACCGGAGGTACTCAGATTACCGGTGAAAACCCTACTAATGTTGAGATTGACAGTGTTAATCCTACTGATAGAACTTTCTATGCCAGATTTGAGATTAAGAAATATACAGTTACTGCAAGTGCAGTTTCTGAAGATGACGATGATAACATACAAGGAAACAAAATCACCTATGGTGATGAGTCAAAAGCACAAGTTCAAGTTATTGTAAATCATGGTGGTTCTGTAACATTTAAGGCTGTTCCTGCTGATGGCTCCGGTTATGTGTTTGACGGTTGGTATAGTGATAAGGCTTGTTCTTCTGCTAATAAACTTTCAAGTGAGGAAAGTTACACAGTTAGCTCAGTAAAAGCTGACCAAAATATTTATGCAAAGTTTGTTTTGAAACGATACACGATTGATGTTTACGCATATTGTTATAATGATAAAACACCAGATTTGAGTGAACAGGTTAATTATGGTAAAATTAAATCTGATAATGAAACACTAGAAACTCATACTACACGAATTGTAAAGTATGGAACATCATTCTCATTTACAGCTGTAGGAAATGAAAACTGCGAATTTGAGGGTTGGTATAATAAAGCTGATGATACTTTAATTGATAGTGAAAATGTTACATATAGTGTTGATTCATTTAAAGGTGACCCTCAAACAAGCGAAAACAAAAAGAGTTTTTATGCTAAGTTTAAGATAAAAACAAAGACAATCAATGTTCATCCGGTAAAGAATGATACAACAGATACTTCAACAGTAAATATTAACCGTACACTTACTACTGATGTGATTAACTATGGCGAAACAGCAACAATTTCTGCTGAACCTGGTGCAAACAGTGAGTTTAAGGGTTGGTTTACTGATGAGGCTTGTACTGAGAAAGTCGGAGATAATTATCTTGACAAGAATTTGTCTGTTACTGTTAATAAAGACACACCTACTAATTATTATGCTAAGTTTGAGAAGAAAACTACGGTGACAGTTTACTTCAAGAATGTTCCGGGTTGGACACCACCTTATGCTTATGTGTGGTATGACAATACCCATAATGAATCAATTGAAATGACTAAGGTTAGCGACAACTATTACAAAGTCGATATTGATGTAAAATATACCAAAATTATTTTTAAAAACAAAGATGATTGGACAGGTCAAACTAATGGCTCTGATATTCCAAAAATCGGTGATGAAAAAAATTGTTTTATTTACGATAAAACCAATATAAAATACAAAGGTTATTGGACAAAGTATGTTGAGGAAACTCCTGCTGAAAAATATACTATTTACCTAACCAATAATATGGGCTGGGACAAAGTTTATTGTTATGCTTGGAATGCTACTATGACTACCGGTAAATTCCCGGGTGTAGAAATGACTGACACAAAATATAGAAACGACCAAGGTCAGGCAGTTTATAAGGTTGAAATTGACTCAACTTATACAAGTTTAGTATTTAGTAATGGTAACGATAAAAATCAGACAGTAGATGTTACCGGTTTTAAAAATGGTACTGCTTATTATTTAAAGGAAGATAAAGATAAAAAGGGTCATTATAATGTTGATACTTGGACTTATACTCCGAGTAATTAAGAAATAGCGAGGTGAAACTATGAGAAAAACAAGAATAATTGCAATTTTGTGCTTATCATTAATATTATGCTTTTTGTGTGTTTCAACAAACACTTTCTCATGGTTTACCCGACCTAAAGAAGGAAACGGTAATTCTTTTAGTTGGAGTAAGAATTCTTATAATCAAACTTCTAGTAAAAATTTTGAGGTTAAAACTTACGAAATGACTAGTGAAGAGGGAGTTTATGATACAACTTCTATTTCTTCAATCAGCGATCAAAAACTTTCTGCCGGTAAAAGATTGTGCTATAAAACAGAGATAAAGAATACCGGTGAACTAAAAGCTCAAACAGTTTCACTTTATCTTTCCGGTGTTGATTCTAATGACTACGCTAGTACATATGTAGGCGTTAATAATCCTATGAAAACCCATAAGCATTTACAATCTAATACCGGTAACAAGGTTATCAATGATATAAACAAGAAAAATGTTTATGTTGGATTTAATACTTCAAACAATTTTAATCCTGCTGATTTTTCAGTTCACTATTGGGGTGATGGTGTTACTCCAGGTAATTCGGTTGTGGCTTCTGATTATCCGCATGGCACAATAAATGCATTTAATTCCGAATACTTTCTTTATCATGCTGAGATTCCATATGATGCAACTTGTGTAAAACCTAGATTGAAAGATAGCGAAAATTACTACGGTGCTGATAATACTAATGTAGATACTAAAAACCTAATTGGTATTTTTAAAGGTGGATTCGGTACTAACGCTGACTATGCTTCTACAGGCAAGGGTGCAGGTATTAAGCAGTTTTATTCTTTGGCAACAGTTAGTGTTGGTAAGACTATTGACCTTTCTGCTATTGCTCAAGGAACAAGTATTAATTACAAAGTAGAAGATAGTAAAATAGCAACAGTTGATAGTAGTGGTGTAGTTACCGGTAAGTCTGTTGGTCAAACAAAATTGACATTAACTGTTACCGGTGCTCATGGAGACACTCAAACTGCAAATTGTAGACTGGTTGTTACAGATGAAACAAAAAAATTAATCAGTGTTCCGGTAGTTACTAATATGGTAACATATCCTTATAATGAAAAGACTAAAGAAAATTTAGTGACTGTATATTGGTATATTAAGAATGAAGGTTCTTCTGATATTACTGTTAGTGTTGACAAAATCAATTTGACACTATAATCTTATAGTATAAATATTATTTGGTGATAGTGTGAAGAAAGCAGTAAAAGAAAAATCAAAAAAGTATAAAACATTTGTCACAGTAAAGAACACCATCGGCTGGTTCTTAGTTGTATTACTGGGAATTGCGATGGTTATTATTGTGGTAACAAGAATAAATGGAGAAACTCCAACAGTATTTGGCTATACTATTTTTAGGGTAACAACCGGTAGTATGGAACCGGAATTGCATGTTGGAGATATTATCCTTGATAAATCGGTAGAAGAAAGTGAAATCAAAGTAGGGGACATAATTTCCTATGATGGCAGTGGTTCACTTGACGGTATGGTTATCACCCATAAGGTTATTAAAGCTCCTTATAAGGATGATAATGGCAACACAATGTTGCAAACTCAAGGTGTTGCTAACGATGCACCTGACCATCCAATAAAGATAAGCCAAGTTAAAGCAAAATTTGTGGCAAAAATACCACTTGTCAATTCTTTGTACAACTTGTTCTTGTCACCATGGGGTCTGGTAATATTCTTGCTACTGATTATACTAATCTTCCTTGATGAACTTATTAATTTCATAAGAGTTCTTACAGGTAATGCAAAACCTAAGGCCGATATTAATGATATTATTAAGCGACTTCAAGAGGAAGAAAGATTAGAAAAAGAAAAGAAAAAATCATCAGAGATTGATGACCCTAAAATGAAAAAGATTGATGATGTTTATAATCATATAGTTAAAGATGATTCGGATAAAAAATAAGAAAAGGCTGTTGCAATGAGGCAACAGCCTTTTGCTATGCCTATAAATCCTCAGATTTAAGCTGTATCAATTGATCAAGTGTTAATATAGTAAATGTATGAATACTTAGTTAAAATCAAAATAGCAAAAAAATAAGGATACCAATGATGGTATCCTTATCTAAATATTAGTGTTAAATGTGATGATTAAAAATCGTTTTCCAACTTTTAATCTCATTTAATAATTCCTTCTCAGGCAAATGCTTATCTATTAGTTTTTCTAATTGAAATACTTTTCTATGGTTTTTCATTTGATTTGCTACAAATACAGTTGCATCTTTTGAATAGTGTTCTATACAGTAGATAACTATATGACAAAACTGACTTAACTTACTTACTATAAATTAATTCATTTTCTTTACTTCTTCAAAAGTATCTACAATGTCCTGACTAGGCTTTTTAGTTAGTAAGCTAACAACAATAATTACGATTAAACCGGCTAAGAAAGCAGGTAGTAGTTCATAAATGTTTAAGAATGAAAGTTCAGGGTTAGATGCACCGATAGGAGCGATTAGGTACTTCCATACAAATACCATAGCACCACCTACAAACATACCGGAGAATGCACCGTACTTATTAGCTCTTTTCCAGAACAAAGCACATAGTACAACAGGACCAAATGCTGCACCAAAACCGGCCCAAGCAAATGATACAATTTGGAATACTGATGAGTTAGGGTCCCAAGCCATAATAACTGCTACAACTGAGATTACAAGAAGTGTAACTCTGGCAATAATCATAGCTGATTTTTTTGATGTTTTAACCTTAAATAAACCACCAACAATGTTTTCTGATACACCGGAAGATGCAGCCAGTAGCTGACTGTCAGCAGTACTCATTGTTGATGCCAAGATACCGGCCAAGATAACACCGGCTAATAATGCAAATACAATACCGTTTTTAGAAATTAGGTTTGCAATGCTTACAATGATAGTTTCGCTATCTGCTAAGTGTTCAAGAGTACCGTTATTTGTCATAGCAAGACCAACAAAACCGATAAATACTGCAATTGCAAGTGAAATAACAACCCATACAGTTGCAACTCTTCTTGATAGCTTTAACTGCTTACTGTCACCAATAGCCATAAATCTTAGTAAAATATGTGGCATACCAAAGTAACCAAGACCCCAAGCCAGTAGGGAGAATATTGAAAGTAAACTAAATGGTGTTGATGTTTTTGTAGCTGCATCAAAGCTTTCTGTTAAACTAAAGTAACCTGGTAATGACTGAGCATTTGCAATAACATTTTCAAAACCACCGGCAGAATAAGTACCAAAGCCAAGAATAACAATTAAAGCAACTGTCATAATAATACTTTGCATAAAGTCTGTTGTTGATGCTGCAAGGAAACCACCAATAGTTGTGTAGCCTACAATAACAAGTGCAGAGAGTACCATTGCCAAATGGTATTCAAGACCAAATACTGTACTGAATAGCTTACCACAAGCAGCAAAACCGGATGCAGTATATGGAACAAAGAATACAATGATTACTACTGCTGAAATTGCCATAATAACCTTATTCTTTTCACCAAATCTTTTTGAGAAAAACTCCGGAATAGTAATAGCGTCAATCTTTTGGCTATAGTTACGAAGTCTTTTAGAAACAATTAGCCAGTTAAAATATGTACCGATAGCAAGGCCTAAAGCTGTCCACACAGCTTCACTGGCACCACTTAGGTATGCAACACCTGGAAGCCCCATAAGTAGCCAAGAACTCATATCAGAGGCCTCAGCACTCATTGCAGTTACAAGTGGACCTAGTTTTCTGCCACCTAAATAAAAGTCATCTACAGAATTGTTTTGTCTAGCACATACAACACCGATTATTAGCACAAGGAAAAGATATGCTACAATGGATATTAATATGCATATGTTGGATGTTGTCATAATACCCCTCCATAATAAAAAGTCTTTATCATTTTACCACATTAAAGTGCAGTAGTCAAATAAAAAGGAGTATTTTGGCTTATAATGTAAGTTCCATTACATAGTCATCCATAATATAACCTTTGCCAATGTCAGTTTGTTCACTTCTTATTGTTTTGTAGCCACAATGGTTATACACATCAATTGTGTGCTTATTGTATTTATTTACAGTTAAGTAAACTGATTTCTTCTTTAGCTCTTTTGCTCTTGCGATAACAAAGTTCATCATTTTACTTGCATAGCCTTTACCTCTGTTTTCAAGTGTTAGGTAAAGTTTGCTTAAAAATAACTTTTCTTCTTCCGGATGAACAACAATGAAACCTATGTTTTCATTATTCATTTGCACAAAATAAAATTCATAGCCACTATTAATTTGCTTATCCATAGCCTCCTTACTAAAGAACATTTCAACCATATAGTCAATTTGCTCTTTCTCAAGAATACAAGGAAAGTACTCATGCCATACTTTGTCTGCAAGAAGATAAAAAGAATGAATTTCATCATTATTTTTAACTAATTTGTAAGCTAGTTCCTTATTCATAATAAAACCTCTTAAAGTGTAATAACATAATTATACAACTAAAATTATTAATGTACAATGAAAAAACGCACTAGCAAATGCTAATGCGTTCTATGGTGGGCCAACAGGGATTCGAACCCCGGACCAACCGGTTATGAGCCGGTGGCTCTGACCAACTGAGCTATTGGCCCCAACAGTATTTTTAATTATATCAGTGGTTCTCTAATTTGTCAATAATTAATTGTTTATTTTTTGTGCATTTTTCTGTAAAATTAAGGGTTTTTTCGCAAGAAATTTTACTTTTAAAGGTATGTGAAATTTTTGTAAAATGTGATATAATATATGTGTAAGAAATATATGAGTAATAAATCGAATTATTAAGAAACTCAGACTGAATAGTGTTATTTGAATGGAGAATGAAAGATGTATCAAGAGGGTGACAAGGTAATCAACAGCAATGGTGTTGCCTGTGTAATTGACAGAATTGAAAGAATGAAGATGCCTCATAGCAAGATTAGAAAAAATTACTATGTTATGCACGATATTCAGAAAAGTGATAATGTTTATTACATACCACAAGAAAATGAAGAGAATATGCGTTTACCAATGACTAAAGCAGAGGCAGAGGGATTGATTGACAATATTCCTCAAGTCGATCCTATTGATGTTAAATTTGATAGGTTTAGAGATGAAGCATATAGAAAATGTATGAAAGAGGCTACTCCGGAAGTACTGGTTGCTATGCTAAAGTACTTTGTCGCCAGAAAGAAAAAGCGTCAGAGAGTAGGGAAGAGCCTTTCTGCTATTGATGAAAAGTATATGAGAATTTCATCAAGAAATCTATTTTCGGAACTTTCTTGTTCAATGGATATTTCTGTTGAAGAAGCTGAAGACCTTGTGTATGGTAATTTCTCATAATTACTCAATCTAATATTAAATTAGGACTATCGTTTGATAGTCCTTTTATTTTGCATAATTTGCATAAAATTATTATATTTGGCTGAAAAGATAACCGAATAAAAATAGATATATAGATATAAAAAATAAGAACCATTCAAACGAACGGTTCTTATTGTCTATGGGCTACGAAAAAGATATTTTCGGCAGTTTTGCGTATGACTTCGAACTCTCGCAAAAACTTATATTCGGTTAATCATATATGCGACTTTTATTTTATTATTCGGGAATAAGAACATCCCCGCCGGAGATTACCACGTCAGATGCGGAAATGGCACTGTCAATGGTATTCGATTCGTCAATTTCGCCTTCGTATGTTATCTGAACATTTTCTCCCACTCGGATAGCTCCGCTTTCTGCATAACGGGAGATGCGCAGATCATTCAGAAGGATTTTGTACGTGATTCCGTCATCGGGATTGGCGCAGAGAATGGAATCGTCTAACAGAATATACTCATCGGTTATCTCCGTAATCTTACCGACAATGGTATTCTGATACGGCTCATACTCTGCTTCGGTGGAATTCTCTTTTGCATATTTGATAATCTTACTGGCTGCATCTTCTCCGATATTGAAGAGGTATTGGTAATTAAAAGCGTTTGTCCACAGATAGCCATCTACAGTAACATACATGGCAACTTTATATACGCCGAGAGTTTCAGATGTGATCGTAAAACTGTAATACTCTCTATCATGTGCAACCCATTTCTCATCCTCAACAAATGGTGCATTTTCGCATCCGGCAAGAACTTCCCATACATAGTCATCATTGCTCAGTGTATAGTGTTTTTTGTTCGGACTGTCGCCGTTTACAGAGAACCGCTTCAATTCAATTGCTTTTGGGAGGTCTACCAGCTTGAAGAGCTCACCGAGCGTGTGCGGAGGTTCATAATTATCCCTCTTGAAGGTATAACAACTACCTTCCATCCTCACGGCGACAAGCTGGCTCTTATCGGCATATTTTAACTGATACACTTCAAATTTTTCAGTGTATCTATCTCCTTCAATTTCGTCAATGCCCAATACGGTATATGTTCCAATCAAATCGCCAAGGAGTTCTTCAGACACAAGGCGACCGTGACTTCGGTATACAATACCGTCAATTGTTACTTCAGTGTATTTCTCAAAAACGGTTTGATATTCCCATGGCCATACAATTCCTGATTCGTCTGCCATAATGTTAATGTCTTTATACCTATCGTTTGTGCCTCCTGGTGTAGGTTCGCCGCCTAAAAGCGATGGAAGAACAAGCGCGCCTACAACAATGATCACGGCAAAGCAGGCTGCTATTGAACCCAATTTGAGCAAATGATTTTGTTTTTTCTTGCATTCTGCTGCCGCCTCGACAAGATCCTCATCGAGGTTACCGATGGCATTAGAAAATCTCGGTATTTTCATATTTCAACGCCCTCCTTAATGAGATAGTCCATTAGTTTGTTTCGGGTGTAGAACAACATATTTTTGACCTTACTTTTGGTAAACCCAAAGCGCTCTGCAATTTCTCCGATAGAATCGAAGTAGAAATATTTCCGGATAAAGACATTTCGCACGTCCTCCTTTTGTGTGCGCAGGAAGTGGCTGACCAGTTTGCCTACGTCCTCGTCACTCACGTCGGGGGCATACCGATCATCCGGCAGTACCGATTCCAGTTCATCCAGGGACAACATTACATCCGCTGACCGTTTTTCACGCTTCATAAACTCCAACCGCTTCAGAGACAGGTTTCTCGCAATCTTACAGACAAAGGACATAAAATTACTCGGTCTTGTAGGCGGAATTGCATTCCACACTCCCACGTATGTATCGTTGACACATTCTTCCGAATCCTCGTGATTGTTCAGAATGTTATAGGCAATACTGTGGCAGAGCTTGCCGTACTTTGCATCCGTTTCCTTGATTGCCTGCTCATCCCGTTCAAAGTAGAGTTCTATGATTCTCAGATCATCCATGTTGTTCACCTCCCTTGTCAGACCTAAAAGCGCTTTCACCCATTAAGTACGTTTTTTCCGGCGTTGGTCTTATAATTAATAAAAAGTCGTGAATCTTTTTATCAAATAAAAATGATTGTTTTTCTAACTATATCATATTTCCACATTTCTTTCAATTCCTACAGAAAATGTCGTAAAATTATTTCAATGCATTCAATATAGGAGTTGAAAATATGAGAACTTACACGCAAAAAGAAAAACAAGCGGTTATTGACCGTGTTATATCCGGCGAACCGTCTGCGCGTATCCTCGCCGACACCGGCATGCCCAAGAGCACCTTTTACAGTTGGTTACGCATTTATCGAGAGGAGCAAAACGCTGCCAACAGGAGAACAGTGGACATCCGCAATTTTCATTTGCTTGAAAACAAAGTTGCACGTTTGGAGAGTATCGTTGAAATTCTCAAATCTGCAATCTGCACGCCGAAATCACCATTGAGGCAACGGCTATATGCTGCTGAACAACTTTACGGCAAATATAACGTGCACGTGATCTGCGATGCGTTTGACATTCCCCGAGGAACGTTTTACAACCACGTTCTCCGCAATAAGAAAGACAACACGTGGTATGCGAAACGCCGTGAAGAACTACGGCTTCGCATACAGGAGATCTACGACGAAAGCAATCAGATTTTTGGTGTCGCTAAAATTGCGGCAGTTATGAAAAGTGAAGGATTCAAAGTCAGTAACGAAATGGTACGCACGCTTATGCGTGATATGGGGTTAGTAAGCATTCGCCAGTCAGCCAAAAAGCTGTACGAAGATGAAGGCCGCAAGTATAAAAATCATCTTAACCAAGAGTTTGACACGTGCAAGCCGAACGAAGTGTGGGTTAGTGATGTTACCTATTTCAAATACGGCGAAAACGCTTATTACATTTGCGTGATTATTGACTTGTATTCCCGTATGGTCGTGGGGTACAAAATTGGAAAGACGAACAGCACGCAGCTTGTAAAGTCGACTTTTCAAATGGCCTATAAAGCTCGTCAGCCGGATTCAAGTTTGGTTTTCCATACCGACCGTGGCGGTAACTACCGTTCCAAAGCGATGAACGACTATATGCGGTCACTGCACATCACGCACTCTTTTTCGCGTGCGCACGTGCCGTACGACAATTCTGTAATGGAATCGTTCTTTGCTTCCTTGAAGCGCGAGGAATTGTATCGCACGAAGTACCGTTCAGAAGCAGACTTCCGAAGTGCGGTGGACAAGTACATAATTTTCTACAATACCAAGCGACCACACAAGAAGCTGCAATACAAGACTCCCGAACAGAAGGAAGAGGAATATGCCTTGAAGGACGCGGGTTTATAATACACGTGCAGACAGACTGATAGGTTCGAAAAGGTTTGCTTTTTAATCTTCTAATTGCCGAATTTCAGTTTTTCTGTTTTTAGTCCAGCTGGCAAAAAGAAAATGCGACCTCGAAAAGCCGCATAAATACTGGGTTTTATAATAAAAACACCATTGAGCCTGAACTTGAGGGTTCAGATTTCAATGGTGTCTTTATATGGTGGGAGATGGTGGATTCGAACCACCGAAGGCGTTGCCAGCAGATTTACAGTCTGTCCCCTTTGGCCACTCGGGAAATCTCCCATATATAAAGCCTACTGTATTTAGTAGGCTTGTTTTGGAGCTGGTGGACGGACTTGAACC
>ERZ780228.741-NODE-741-length-26696-cov-7.778237_pt1 | contig 26696 bp, 28 predicted proteins | sample MGYA00511015_ERZ780228 | MGnify/ENA primary metagenome ERZ780228 (study PRJEB29588, sample SAMEA2161897) | human gut metagenome | biome: human gut; feature: human-associated habitat; material: faeces | place: Denmark | collected 2008/2010 ...
TTTATCATAGAAGACCTTTATAGTGTTGAATTTACAGAGATTATTTCACGGGCTCTTTTCTTCTGAAACAGTTCCCTGATAATTTTTGCCGTATCCTTCACTCCGAAATCATCGGATTTGATACAGAGATCATAATTTTTCACATTGCCCCAGTCCGTCTTTGTAAAATGCTTACAGTGAACTGCACGCTCATGGTTTACCTTTTTTATTTTTGCGGCGACAGCATCCGCTGAAATGTGGTCACGCTCTGCGACCCGGGCTGCTTCGGCAGCAGCAGGATCTGGATCACTACCAGTACCATGTGAAAAAGAATCGTGGCTTTTCCCATCTCGATGCCCCAGACACAGGTCATTGTGTAGGGAATCGAACTGACAGGGGATACGCCGAGGTTGGACTTTACGGACAGGGCGATGCCGATTGTCATAATAAAAAGCCCGATAAAATACATGGGGATTCTTATTTTTAAGTGTTTCATTTGTGAGTTCCTTCTTTCTGAATTTTTGTCATATTTTCATATACGCGGCCAAGTAGTTCCTGTAGCAGTCCTGAATCGGAATCGGAAAAGCCCTCCAGTGCTTTGGCTTCGATGCGTGCAAACTCCCGACTGAGCCGGTCGGCATATTTTCTGCCGAGTGGTGTAAGGTACACATGATAGGAGCGGCGGTTGCCACTATCCGTTTTGCGTTCAATATAGCCTTTGTTCTCCATACCATTTAAAATAGCAGTCAGTGATGCCGGTTCGATATGGCACGACACTGCGATTTCCCGCTGGATTGCCCCGTCATGGTTAATGAGATAGTCGAGAATTTTTGGCTGTCCAGGTGTCAGTCCGGTATCTCTGACGCTTGCGGCCAGCGATTTCTGAAACAGGAAATGGTCGGACATCAGAAGATAATGAAGTGATTCTTTCATAAAAATAAAAAGTCTCCTTTGTTAGTATTCTAATTGTTAGAAACCTAATAAATAATATTACATAAAGTGAGAAATGTCAAATACAGGTTTTTTCACAAAAACAAATGCACAATATTGTTCAACATAACTAAAATTGTTTAAAGAAATCTAAAATAGTTGCATTTTATGTTCATCCTCTATATAATTTTAAATATAAATAAAATAATTTATAAAATTATAAAATATAGTGGAGAAAACATATGGATAAGAGACTGAAATTTAATGAACCCTGGATTCTGCAGAGAGCAGATCCGTATGTGTATGAAAAGGATGGCTGGTATTATTTTACGGCATCGGTTCCGGCATATGACAGCATTGTACTGCGCCGGGCAAAAAAACTGGCAGATCTTCCACAGGCAGAGGAAGTGGTCATTTGGAAAAAGCATGAGAGTGGTCCGATGAGCAAGCATATCTGGGCACCGGAACTGCACTATCTGGAAGGAAAATGGTACATCTATTTTGCCGGTGGTGAAGAAGAGGATATCTGGAAAATCCGTCCATATGTGCTGGAATGTCAGGGGCAGGACCCATTGGCAGATGCATGGGTGGAAAAAGGCAAAATGCAGCGTGCAGATGGGGATGAATTCTCGTTTGAAGCATTCTCCCTGGACGCAACCGTATTTGAGGATGCCGGAGATTATTACTACGTGTGGGCAGAAAAGGTTGGAGTAGGCAAGCAGATTTCCAATCTTTATATTGCAAAAATGGAGTCTCCGTGCAAGCTGGCAACGGTGCAGGTGCTTCTTACAACACCGGATTATGATTGGGAACGTGTGGGATTCTGGGTAAATGAGGGACCGGCAGTGATTCATCACGGGGATAAACTGTACCTGACATATTCGGCGAGTGACACAGGAGTTGCCTATTGTGTCGGTATGCTTACTGCAACCAGCGGAACGGATCTGCTGGATCCGTTAAATTGGAGAAAGGAGCGTCATCCGGTATTACAAAGCAGTTATGAAAAAGGAATTTACGGGCCGGGACATAATTGTTTTACCAAAGATGAAGATGGAAATGATATCATGGTATACCATGCACGCACAGAAACAGAGATAGAGGGAAATCCTCTCTATAATCCAAACCGTCATGCACATCTGATGCAGGTTCAATGGGATGAAAACGGAAAGCCGGTGTTTGCGTATGATTAAGAAAAAAATGGTTCGTGTGTTGACCGTTGCAGGGCTTCTGGCATGCCTTGCATCCGGTTGCGCCTCCGGCGGTTCTTCCGTTGGGAAGGAGGCCGCAGCAGATGAGATAAAAAAAGGCGGATTTACGGTTGCAGCATCCTGTCACGATCCGCAGATCCTCAGAGAAGGCGATACATATTATATGTTCGGCAGTCATATGGTAGGGGCAAAGTGTCAGGACCTGCGTAAATGGAATTATTTTGCAAATGGTGTTGATGCAGCAAATACACTGTTTGACAATTTGCTGACAGAGCCGTATGCTGCCTTTGATTTTGTCGGAAAGAACACAGATAATGGGTATTCTGTCTGGGCGTCAAATGTAATTTACAATGAGACAATGAAGAAATATGTCATGTATTTCTGTACGACATCTTCTTATGTGAAATCGACTCTCTGTTTTGCAACTGCAGACAATATAGAGGGACCGTATACTTATGTGGATACGATTTTATATTCCGGATATGGAAAAAGCAATATCAGCGAAACGAATTTGTACGATGTACTCGGAAAAAATGCAGATATTTCCAGATATCTGGAATATGGTGGATACAACAATAAGGAGTGGCCAAACTGTATTGATCCGGCGATTTTTACCGATGCAGACGGGCGGATGTGGATGAATTATGGCTCATGGTCAGGTGGTATCTTTCTGCTGGAGATTGATCCCACCACTGGATACCCGATTTATCCGGTGGATGACAAGGATGCCGATCCGTATTATGGATATCGGCTGATTGGTGGTGGACATCACTCTGCTGAGGGTCCATATATCCAGTATGACGCAGAAAACGGCTATTATTATCTGTTTGTTTCTTATGGAGATCTGCAGAGTGATGGTGGGTATCAGATTCGGCAGTTTCGCAGTGAAAAGCCAACGGGACCATATGTGGATGTGGCAGGAAATACACTGGAAGATCAGGACGATCATTTCAATTATGGTTTAAAAATGATGGGGAATTATACATTCCCGAGTTTAAATTATACCTATATGGCACCGGGCGGTCAGTCCACATTTCAGGATGATGACGGGAAATATTACATTACATATCATCAGCGGTTTGACGATGGCACAGAGTATCATGAACCGCGTGTACATCAGATGTACACAAATGAGGATGGGTGGTTTGTTGCAGCACCATTTGCCACAATGGGAGAAACTCTCTCGGAAAAGGGGTACAAAAAATCGGATGTATCCGGTACATTTTATGTAGTAAACCATGGAACAGATATCAGCAGTAAGATTCGCGAAGCGGAGGCATATACGTTTGCGGATGGAAAAGTAACCGGTGGAGAAAAAAGCGGTACATATGAGGTAAAGGAAGGCACAGATTACATTACCATTACACTGGACGGTGTCGTTTATAAAGGGGTATTAATGGAAATGACCGATGAAGCGGAAAATCCGGTGTTTTGTTTTTCGGCTGCAGGAGACAACGAGGAAACTCTCTGGGGCGTACAATATATCAAAAAGGAGTAAAGAAATATGGCAAAGTTAATGATCAACAAAAATAAAAAAGAAGGTACCATTGCACCGGAGATCTATGGGCATTTCTCGGAACATCTGGGCAGATGCATCTATGAAGGACTCTATGTGGGTGAAAACTCTGAAATCCCGAATGTTAATGGGATGCGTACAGATGTGGTGGAAGCACTCAAAGAGATTAAGATTCCGGTATTGCGCTGGCCGGGGGGATGTTTTGCGGACGAGTATCACTGGAAAGACGGAATCGGACCGAAAGAGAACCGGAAGAAAATGATTAATACCCATTGGGGTGGTGTGGTAGAGGACAACAGTTTCGGAACGCATGAGTTCTTTGAACTTTGCCGTCAGCTTGGATGTAAAACCTACATTAACGGAAATCTTGGAAGCGGAACCGTGCAGGAGATGTCGGAATGGGTTGAATATATGACATTTAACGGGGTGTCCCCGATGGCAGATCTGCGCAAAAAAAATGGACATGAGGAGCCGTGGACCATTGATTATTTTGGTGTTGGAAATGAAAACTGGGGATGTGGGGGAAATATGAGACCGCAGTATTATGCAGATGAGTACCGCAGATATCAGACCTATGTGCGCAATTATGATCCGCAGAAACCGATCCAAAAGATCTGTGGCGGAGCAAATGTGGATGATTATGACTGGACAAGGAAGGTATTAGAGACAACCCATGATCACACCGTTCCTGAATTTCATGGATTTATGGATGGGCTTTCCCTGCATTATTATGTGCATCCGGAAGGCTGGGAAATCAAGGGAAGTGCAACGGATTTTGATGAAGAAGTGTGGTATAAGACATTAAAAAAAGCACTTTATATGGAAACTCTTGTGGAACGCCACGGAAAGATTATGGATCAGTACGATCCGGATAAAAAAATCGGAATGATCGTGGATGAGTGGGGCTGTTGGTTTACAGTTGAACCGGGAACCAATCCGGGCTTTTTATATCAGCAGAACACGATAAGGGATGCGTTGGTTGCAGGGATCACCCTGAATATCTTTAATAAGCACTGTGATCGCGTGAAGATGGCAAATCTTGCACAGATGGTAAATGTATTGCAGTCTGTCATTCTCACAGAAGGACCAAAGATGATTAAGACACCGACGTATCATGTATTCCATATGTACCGGCACCATCAGGGTGCAACGCTTTTGAACAGTACACTGACAGGAGTGGGCGAAACCGGTATAGGAGAATGGAAAGTTCCGGAGGTGACGGAATCCGTATCCGAGGATGCGGAGCATATCATTACGGTTACATTAAACAATCTTTCTGCGGATGAGGAAAAGGAAATAGAGATTGCGTTTGCCGGAGATGAACACGTATATTCAGTGAAAGAAGCAAAGGTTGTCTCGGCAGAGATGCACGCACATAATACGTTTGATGTTCCGGAACTTGTAAAAGAAGAAGAATTTACTGCATATAAAAAGTGTGGAAATGGGATAAAAGTCATGCTTCCTCCATGCAGTGTGGTGGAGCTGCGCCTGCAATAATGCAAAATGGACGGGATTATTTATATGGAAGAGTCAGAGCGGTATTGCAGAAAATGTGAACTGGCAAAACAATACGGGGGCGGTCTGGAGGAATATCTTTTGCGGTACCTTGCACAGCTTACGCCGGAAGAACAGGCAGAAGATGTGACGTATGCAAGGCGTCTGGCATGTTGTGGGAAATGCACATGGTATGGGGAGCATATGTGCCGTGCCTGCGGATGCTATGTGCAGCTTCGTGCTGCGGTAAAAGGACAGAACTGTCCTTATGAAAAATGGGAACAAGAAGGAGAGACGCATGATACACGATCCGGCAATATTTTATGATGAGGTTAGTGGAAATTATTATACATACAGTACAGGTGCTATATGCCAGAAATCAAAAGATCTGGTGCACTGGCAGGAAATCGGAAAAGTTGTGGAACGTCCGCCGCAGGAGTCGGTGGAATGGACCGGCAGTGAAGATATCTGGGCACCGGATATCGTAAAGGTGGGAAAAGAATATCGTCTGTACTGCTCCAATTCCAGCTGGGGTGTGCGCCAGTCCTGTATCTTTCTGGCAGTGGCAGACTGCCCGGAAGGTCCGTTCGAACCCAAAGGGTGTGTGCTTAAAACAACAGAAAAATTTCCGCAGAGTGTTACCAATGCAATTGATGCAAATATTATCGAGGATGCAAAAACAGGGGAGCAGTATATGCTTTATGGCTCTTTCTGGGGTGGCTGCCATGTATTAAAACTGAACAAGACTACAGGTTTTGCCGAAGAAGAAGGAATCGGGGTATGCATTGCACGACGCCCGAAGTGGCAGAGCGGCAGTATGGAAGGCCCGTATATGGTATACAATGCGCAGAATAATTATTATTATCTGTTTGTTTCCTACGGATCTTTAAAATCCGATTACAATATCCGGGTGGGAAGAAGCCGGAGTATCTGTGGACCATTTATTGATTTCCACGGAAAGGATCTGATTGCGGATGAGGATGAGGATAACAGCACAGGATTACTCGCCATGTGTGGATATCAATGGAATGAAGGGCAGGCATATATGGGTCCCGGACATAATTCAGTGTTACATGATGTAAACGGACGGTGGTATCTTGTATGTCATATCCGCAGGAAAAACTTTACACAACAGGAAGAACCGTCTGAGATGCAGATACGTGAAATTTTCTGGAGCGAGGATGGGTGGCCGTTTGTGGCAGCACAGCCCCTTGCGAAGACAGATACAAGAGACGGGATAAAGCCGGTAACAAAAGAACAGATATGCGGTTTTTATGAGCGGATCACGCTTGCGCCGGCACTGCCGCAGGGAATTACCTGTTCTGTGCCAATGAAACTTGCACCGGATGGATATTATGAGAACTGTTCTGTTCAGGGAAAATGGGAGTATACTGCAGATCACAGGGGCATGATTACATATGGACCTTATACGGAGGAGGTGCGGGTTTATTGTGGCTGGGATGCACAGCGGAAGTGTGAAACAATTCTGTTGTGCGGACTGCGCAGTGATGGTGTTGCATTCTGGGCGAAAAGAATCGGAGATCTGGTATAATGGATGCTGGTTAAAAAGGCTTTTGCATGGAGAAATAACATGCAAAGGCCTTTTTTAATAAAATTATTCTTCAATTGGTGCGTAATTAATGCTGACTTTAATATCCTGTCCATAATTACCGAAAGATTTACCGAAAATCGTGAGTCCTCCAACGTGTTCTGCATTGTCATTGACTGCCATGCGCAGCTTCATGCTGCTGCGATAGTCCAGATTAAAGTCCCGGATGGTGACATCTGAAATCTGCAATCCGTCTATGAAAGTTCCCTTTTTATTGATCACAAGCATTTTTAACAATCCATACTGGTTCCAGTTCGGAAACCACCAGTCTGGAGTGAAAATACCGCGGACATCTCCGAAATCTCCCGGGGATGTCCAGGTGCCGATGCAGACATCATTTAAATAAAAACTGATATCGGATGGCCAGACGTTATTGATTCCCGGGGCTTCGGAACTGAGCTCGGCAGAGATTAAAATCTGCGTGATTTTCTGGGAACCTGGAATAAAGTTTGGAATTTCATATTCCACAAATCCTTTGGAAAACCAGAGAATATCTGCATTGTAGCGATCAGGATGTGCAAAGTAGCGCGTATCATCCACTTCACCGATCAGATGGGAAGCGGTAGCCAGCCCACAGGTCGGATAGACTTCATAATTGCAGTAATGTCCGACCTGAAGTTCTGCATTGTAAACATTCTGCGCTTCTTCCGGTGCGTCCAGATCAATGAGAATTTTATCCAGATGCAGAGTACAGATTTTCTGGTTTCCGTGCCCGCTGGAATCATTGGACGTATTGACAATTCCGCATGCCTCCAGTTTTTTTATATGTCCCGTCAGAGCACCGTTCGTAATGTTCAGTTTTGCTGCCAGTTCGTTCATGTTCATTTCTTTGTTTTCAATCAACAGTTTTATAATTTCAATCCGAACATCGGAGCCAAGTGCTTTAAAAATGTCCAGTCCATCATCCAGTGAAGTGATGTGAAGCATAAATTACCCCCTTTTTATTTGTTGTTTCATTTCTGTTTTATAAATTATAGTATCATTTCCGGAATGCGTCAACGCATGAGTGAAAGAAAAAGAATAAAAACGAAAATAATTTATAAAACACTAAATAACAACAATAAAATAAAATATTTTAGGAAAATCTAAAAAATATGTTGACATACTTATTGGGCAATTATATAATGTAACCAATAAGACCTGACAAATTTTAAAATATTAGTTAATCTGCCGAATGATTTTTAAAGGCGCGTCGGAATCAGATGGTCAGAATAACGAACAGGGGAGCTTATATTTTATTTCATTATGATCAAGGTGGTTAAAAAGGAGAGGAAACTATGAAGAAAAAAATCATATCAACATTGCTTTGTACAGCAATGCTCGCAACAATGGTAGCAGGATGCGGAGTTGAAAAGAGTGATGGGGGATCAGACACAGAAGGCTCTGCAAGCTCCGTTGCAGAGATGAAAGGAACCGGTGATAATGAGATCAATATTCTTATTTATGCACAGGATCACGAAAAAGCCGTTTATCAGGAACTAATTGATAAATTTACAAAAGAGCATGCAGATGAGATTTCTACAGTAAACTTTGAGGTAACAACACAGGATGAATACGCAACGAAGATGACAGCTGCCATGACAGCGGGAGAACTTCCGGACATTTTCTATGTGGGACCGGAAGCAGTCAGAAGTTATGTAGATAACGGATATGTACAGCCGTTGGATGATCTCGTAGATGCTACTGCGGTTGACAATCTGTGGCCGGCGATCAAGAGCGCATATATGTATGATGGATCTAATATTGGTTCAGGATCGTTATACTGCCTGCCAAAAGATTTATCCTGCTTTGCATTTGCCTACAACAAAGATCTTTTTGATGAAGCAGGACTGGAGTATCCGGATCCGGAAAATCCATACACATGGGAAGAATTTGCAGATGTGTGCCAGAAACTGACAAAGGATAAAGACGGTGATGGCGAAATTGATCAGTGGGGTGTTGCAAATGCAAATGCATTTGGTTTTACTCCTTATGTATACGGCAATGGCGGTCAGTTCTTAAATGATGATCAGACAAAGGTAGTCATTGATGAAAATCAGAATTTTAAGGATGCTTTCCAGTATTATACGGATCTGACATTAAAGTATAAAGTAACGCCAACGGTAGAACAGGATACTGCGCTTGGCGGATACCAGAGATGGCTGGACGGACAGGTTGCTTTTTATGCATGTGGTACATGGGATGTCGCAGCATTTATGGATGATGCAACATTCCCATACAACTGGGATTTATGTGGATGGCCGGTAGGACCAAACGGAGACGGAAAGTCCACAGCATGGCTCGGAACCGTTGGTTTCGCAGTTTCTTCACAGGCAAAGAACCCGGATTTATGTGCAGAGTTAATACAGTCCTTATCAACAGATCTGGACGGACAGAAAGAACTTTGCGGCGAGACATCCGGTAAGTCTTTACAGATTCCAAACATTATGGATTATGCACAGACAACATTTAAAGACAAAGTAAATGATGGAACAATTCCATATGCAAGCAATGTAGATGTTATTTTCGGATATATTGAGGGAAGTGACAAATATAAAGGAATCTTTACGGAAACAACCTACACTTACAACAGTGAATGGTGGGATACTTTCCTGGAAGGAATGCCGAATGTTCTGACCGGAGAAGTTTCCGTAGATGATTATTGTAAACAGGTAGCGCCAAAGATGCAGGAAGCACTGGACAACGCGATCGAATTACAGAATGCAGCAACTAATAATTAAGATTAAAACGGATTGCCCCTGTCATGGGGCAGTCCGTAGGAAAAGAGTGGGCATATGAGCGGAAAAACAAAACAACCGAAACATAAGATGTCGGCAATGGCGAAGAAAGAAGAAAGAACTGCGTGGCTGTTCATCGCCCTGCCTTTCCTTGGATTTTTACTTTTTATGGCTTATCCGATCTGCTTTGCAGTGTTTGCAAGTATGAGCAAGTGGACGGGAATGAACTCTCTGGTGGATAATTTCTGTGGATTGCAGAATTACATCAATATTTTTCATGATGAAAAATTCTGGAAATCTCTGCTTACAACCATTATTTATCTGATCGGTATTCCAATCGGAATGATCCTTGGACTGCTTCTGGCAATGGGAATGAACCGTAAGATTCCGGGAATCCGGCTGCTTCGGACAATGTATTATGTACCAGTAGTATCTTCACTGGTTGCCGTGTCTATTTTGTGGGCATGGGTTTATAATTACGATTATGGATTATTTAATTCAATCATCAAACTTTTGACCGGACATCATGGTCCAAACTGGCTGGGAGATGAGTTCTGGGTAAAAGTAGCTTTAATCATCTTCATGGTATGGAAAGGATTGGGAACTTCTATTATTCTTTATCTTGCCGGATTGCAAAACATTCCGCGTAACTACTATGAAGCTGCTTCCATTGATGGAGCAAATGGATGGCAGAAATTTCGTCATATTACCGTTCCACTGGTCTCGCCGGTTACGTTCTATATTTTAATTACCAGCCTGATTGGCGGTTTCCAGGTGTTCGTGGAAGTACAGGTTATGACGAATAAAGGTGGAACAAACTATAGTGCAGCAACCGTTGTTTATTATTTGTATGATAAAGCATTTTCAAACGGACAGTTAGGCTACGGATGTGCACTGGCAGTTATTCTTGCAATCATCATCTTCATTATCACGGCTCTTAATTTCGCGGGTCAGGATAGATGGGTGAAGACCATGGACTAGGAGGGAGTCATATGAGTTCAAAAAAAGATTTGGCAAGCTCCCGGCTTGTATCAAAAAAAGAGAAAATTTTTAACTGGATTATCTTTGTATTACTTCTTCTTGGTGCAGTTGTAATGGTTTTCCCGTTAATTTACATGATTGCGACATCATTCATGACAAAAAATCAGATTTTGTCCGGTACATTAACAATTCTTCCGGATCCGATTCTGATAGGAAAATATTCTGAAGTATTAAAAAAGGGACAGTTCATAAACGGTATATTTAATTCTCTGAAGGTTGCAATTCCGGTATTGATTATTGGCGGATTTACCTCCTCCCTCGCCGCATTCGGATTTGCAAAAATGAGATTTCGTGGCAAAAATGCATTGTTTCTGGCATTGCTGGCAACCATTATGATTCCGTTTGCGGTTGTCATGATTCCACAGTATGTCATGTTTACCAAACTGGGCTGGACCAATACTCTGCTTCCACTTATTATTCCGGGATGCTTTGGAAATGTCAGTATTATCTTTTTCCTTCGACAGAACCTGATCGGAATTCCGGATGATCTGATGGAAGCAGCAAAATTGGATGGATGTGGATATTTCCGTACGTTTCTTCAGATTTTTATGCCATTGATGAAGGGGGCTCTGGCAACGCAGCTGATGTTGTGGTTTATGGGAATCTGGAATGATTATCTTGCACCTACTATTTTCTTGAGAAGTGAAAAGAACTGGACATTGCAGGTGGTTATCCGTTCCTTCAATTCCTATTATGCAATTCAGAGTGATTATGCTTTGATCATGGCAGCATCCGTAATTGCAATGATTCCGACAATGGCATTGTTCTTTATTTTCCAGAGAATGATCATTGAGTCCATTGCAATCAGCGGTATCAAATAAGTAACAAATTATAAAATTCATCTTTTTCAATCCTCAACAAAATATAAGAAAGCAGTTCGTATAAAAATCGCTTGCGCGATACGGACTGCTTTTGTAGTATTATAACGAACAGACATTTATACATGGTAAAGGAGGCAGCGTATGCCAAAAGAAAATCCGGTGATTGCTTTTTTAAATAAGATGGCAGATTTGATTTTACTGAATCTGATTTTTCTGCTGTGCTGTATTCCGGTTGTGACGATCGGACCAGCAATTACAGCATTGTATGCAGTTTCATTGCGATCGGTACGCTATGGAGATGGGTATGTTATACAGACTTTTTTCCGATCGTTTAAGCAGAATTTTAAACAGTCTTTTGTGGCGGGAATGATAGGCTTACTTTTTGTGTGCCTGCTTTTTATTGATTTGTTTTTCTGGCGCAATGTGGGACCTGCTTTCATGTCCGTATTTATGACAGTGGTGAGTGTATGTGTAGGCTATTTGGTTTTTATTGTGTTCTTATGGCTGTTTCCGGTGATTGCAAAACTGGAAAATCCTTTGCGTGTGCAGATAAAAAATGCAGCCGCCATGGCGGTTGCCCATTTTTTCCCATATACGCTGTTTGTAAGTGTGATAGTACTGGCGGTAGGCTATATGGCATATACCAGTATCATTACGGATGTGCTGTTGCTTCTGATGGGATTTGCTTTACTTGCATATGTATGTTCATTCTTTTTTTATAAAGTGTTTGCAAAATATATAGACGAGGAACCGGTGGGAGAGGATGACCCATTATATGGAAGCAGAGAGTAAAAAATATGAATTGAAATTTCCGCCCTTTAATGGTAGAATAAATGCATAGTTGCAGGCGTACAACGGTCGATTTTTTGTGCAATATGTCTAGTGATAAAGGCAGAACAGTGGAAGACGGGCGTTGAAATTTTCATTGTGGAAAGCACCGGAAACAACCGTGAAAGCCGAAATGATTTACATAGTATATGGAGGTTTTTTATATGGCAAGATTTACATTACCGAGAGATTTATACCATGGAAAGGGAGCACTCGAAGCCCTGAAAACATTCAAGGGAAAGAAAGCGATCATCTGCGTGGGCGGCGGCTCGATGAAACGGTTTGGTTTCCTTCAGAAGGCGGAAGATTATTTAAAGGAAGCCGGGATGGAAGTAAAACTTTTCGAGGGCATTGAGCCGGATCCGTCTGTTGAGACTGTTATGAAAGGTGCGGCAGTGATGCAGGAGTTTGAGCCGGACTGGATTGTAGCCATGGGTGGTGGTTCTCCGATTGATGCGGCAAAAGCAATGTGGATCAAGTATGAGTATCCGGATATTACTTTTGAGGATATGTGCAAGGTATTCGGCATCCCGGCACTGCGCAACAAAGCACATTTCTGTGCGATTTCTTCAACTTCCGGAACTGCAACAGAAGTTACTGCGTTTTCCATCATTACAGATTATGAGAAGGGAATCAAGTATCCGATTGCAGATTTTGAGATTACACCGGATGTTGCGATTGTTGATCCGGATCTGGCAGAGACCATGCCGCAGAAACTGGTGGCACACACTGGAATGGATGCAATGACACATGCGATCGAGGCATATGTTTCCACCGCAAACTGCGATTTTACGGATCCGCTTGCGCTGCATGCGATTAAGATGATCCAGAGTGACCTGATCCCGTCTTACAACGGGGATATGGAAAAGAGAGATTCCATGCACAATGCACAGTGTCTGGCTGGTATGGCATTTTCCAATGCACTCCTTGGCATTGTACATTCCATGGCACATAAGACAGGTGCAGCGTTTGCGGATTATGGCGCACACATCATCCACGGCGCAGCCAATGCAATGTATCTGCCGAAGGTTATCGCATTTAATGCAAAGGATGAGACGGCAAAGAAACGTTACGGTGAGATTGCGGATTTCATGAAACTTGGCGGAAACACACTGGATGAAAAGGTGGAGCTTCTGATCGCACATCTGCGCAGGATGAACGATGATCTGAACATTCCGCACTGCATTAAAAACTATGGTGCAGACAGCTTCCCGACCGAGCAGGGATTTGTACCGGAGGAGGTATTCTTAGAGAGACTTCCGGAGATTGCGGCCAATGCAATTCTTGACGCATGCACAGGTTCCAATCCAAGACAGCCAAGTCAGGAGGAGATGGAGAAACTCTTAAAGTGCTGCTACTACGATACGGATGTCGATTTTTAAAAGAAACTAAGCAAGAAAAGCCCTGCGGTTTTTGTATACCGCAGGGCTTTTCTTTTTTGCAACAGGTGCTTCAATGAACAAATATGAGTGCTGACCGGGCTAAAGTACATTGAGTATATCAAAAACAGAACAAATATGGTAGAATATACGATATGTAATCTGGAAACAGATAGATAAGAAGATGACAAAAAGGGTCTGGAAATGAAAAAGAAGAATCCGGAGTTATATCGCCGGTAGGGAGGAAAATATTATCATGAGTGGATATCTGATCAAAGACACGACAAAGGAAGAAAGGATTGCACTGATTCGTTCCTGGCAGGAGCCGGATGACTGCGTGGGAGGAAGCGGCATGGATCTGTTTGATATGTATGATGCCTATATCCGTGGGGAGAAAGAGATTGCAGAGATCAATGGGGAATTTCAGGCATCCTATGTAAAAGACACTGAAGACTTAGAACAGCCGGAAGAAGCAAAATCCACTTCCGGAGAACTGACGCAGCTGACAAAGCTTCATGCGGAAGGTGCGCTTACGGATGAAGAGTTTGCGGCCGCAAAGAAAAAAGTGCTTGGACTGTAGCACACAATAATTTTATTATAAAAATGCAGGGCAGTATTTTTGTGCAATTCTTTTAGTGACATATGAAAAAACCTGTGTTACACTGACCGTACAAGTAAACATACATGGTACAACTTTAGTAGAGAAGTCCGGACAGGCTGTATCTGCTTTTTTAAGAGGGGATATATATTATGGAGAGTATCACAGGAGGAAACACACCAAAATATCAGGAACTGATGGAACAGCTGCGTTTACAGATCGTCTCCGGGGAGATTGCACCAGGGCAGAAACTGCCATCGGAAAATACGCTTTCCGCACAGTATCAGGTCAGCCGTCAGACGGTGCGCAAGGCATTGGCGATTTTGCAGAATGAAGGATATATTTACGCAGAGCACGGGCGCGGTACATTCTGCTCAGAAATGATGCGGCACGCACATCCGTCCAAGAATATTGCTGTTGTAACAACCTATCTGTCAGACTATATTTTTCCCCGTGTGATACAGGGAATTGATGATGTGCTGACCGGTGCAGGGTATAGCATTGTCCTAAAAAATACAAAAAATTCCCGGACACGGGAAGCGGAATGCCTGCAGGAAATTTTAAGCAAGGATATTGACGGGGTTATCATTGAACCGAGTAAAAGCCAGATTTTCTGCCGGCATATGAATTTGTATGAACAACTGGAAAAATCGCATATTCCATACGTGTTTATCCAGGGATGTTTCCCGCAGATGAAAGACAAACCGCATGTGCTGCTGGATGATTTTCAGGGGGGATATATGATTACAAAATATCTGACGGATCACGGGCACAAAAATATCGTGGGAGTATTTAAGGCGGATGACATGCAGGGACAGAACCGCCATAAAGGGTATGTCCGGGCGCTGCAGGAGGCGGAAATTTTGTATGATCCGGATAAAGTGGTGTGGTTTCATACGGAGGACCGCAAAATCCATCCCTATGAAGCAATCCGTGAAATGGCAGGAAAAACGCTTCGTGGGCGGATGGATGCGGTCGTTTGTTATAACGATCAGACGGCACAGCTTGTCATCCGTGCATTACAGGAGGAAGGACTGCGTATTCCGGAAGATGTTTCGGTGACCGGTTATGATAATTCTTCGCTGGCGAACCAGCAGGGGCTTCGGCTGACAACCATTGACCATCCGCAGGAAAAGCTTGGCGCCATGGCAGCAGAACTGCTCCTTTCCATGATTCAGAACGGAGAAAAAGAGGAAGGGGAGAGTGTTCTCATCCAGCCAATGCTTATTGAGGGAAATTCCTGCATGGAATACCGGTGACAGCTTGTGCAATCTGACCAAAACAATGCCGGATTAAAACGAAAAAAGACAACAATTTTGTTGATTTTTTGCATGAAAAACAACTTGTAAATACATGAATACAAGTTATAAACTTAGAGTATAAAAACGAACGATATAAAGCATTGATTCTAAGGAGGAACGAGTATGCTGTTAAATAAGGATTACAAATTTTGGTTTTGCACAGGATCACAGGATCTGTATGGAGAGGAATGTCTGGCAAAGGTAGCCCGGCATTCCAAACAGATTGTAGATGAGTTAAACAAGACAGGCGTTTTGCCATATGAAATCGTATGGAAACCGACACTCATTACCAATGAGCTGATCCGCAAGACATTCAACGAGGCTAACAACGATGAGACATGTGCCGGTGTAATCACCTGGATGCACACGTTCTCCCCTGCAAAGTCCTGGATTCTTGGACTGCAGGAGTATCGCAAACCTCTGATGCATTTACATACACAGTTCAATGAGGAACTTCCATATGATACCATTGATATGGATTTCATGAATGAAAACCAGTCGGCACACGGAGACAGAGAGTATGGTCATATCGTGAGCCGTATGCGTATGGAGCGTAAGGTCGTTGTCGGACACTGGAGTGATCCGGTAGTCGTTGACAAGATCGCAAGCTGGATGCGCACCGCAGTCGGCATCGTAGAGAGCAGCCACATCCGTGTCATGCGTGTCGCAGACAACATGAGAAACGTAGCAGTTACCGAGGGCGATAAGGTAGAAGCACAAATCAAGTTCGGCTGGGAAGTAGACGCTTATCCGGTAAACGAGATCGCAGAGTCTGTTGCAGCCGTATCCCAGTCGGATACAAACGCACTTGTAGATGAATACTACGACAAATATGAGATTTTACTCGAGGGAAGAGATCCAGAAGAGTTTAAGAAACATGTAGCGGTACAGGCGCAGATTGAACTTGGATTTGAGCGTTTCTTACAGGAGAAGAATTATCAGGCAATTGTTACCCACTTCGGCGATCTCGGCGCATTAAAGCAGCTTCCGGGACTTGCCATCCAGAGACTGATGGAAAAAGGTTATGGCTTTGGCGCAGAAGGTGACTGGAAAGTTGCTGCCATGGTACGTCTCATGAAAGTGATGACCGCAGGCATGAAGGATGCAAAGGGAACATCCATGCTCGAGGATTACACCTACAATTTAGTAAAAGGAAAAGAAGGAATTCTTGAAGCACACATGCTTGAAATCTGCCCGTCCATCGCAGACGGCCCGATCAGCATCAAGTGCCAGCCACTTTCCATGGGCGACAGAGAAGATCCGGCAAGACTTGTATTTACATCCAAGGAAGGACATGGAATCGCGACATCCCTCATCGATCTGGGCAACCGTTTCCGTCTCATTATCAATGATGTAGAGTGCAAGAAGACAGAAAAGCCAATGCCAAAACTTCCGACCGCAACCAACTTCTGGACTCCGGAACCGGATATCTACACTGGAGCGGAAGCATGGATTCTTGCAGGCGGCGCACACCACACTGCATTTACCTATGACCTGACGGCAGAGCAGATGGGCGACTGGGCAGCAGCCATGGGCATTGAAGCGGTATACATTGACAAAGATACCAGAATCCGTGATTTCAAGCGTGATCTGATGCTTGGAGAGGTATTCTACAGATAAAAGATAGGTAACATCTGCTTTTGTAAAATGCAAAGGCAGGTGTTTATGACAGAAAGAGAGGTAGAAACAGTGGAAAGAAAAGACGAGATCGTGTCCGGGAAAACATTTCTCGGAATTGAATTTGGCTCTACACGTATCAAGGCGGTACTGACCGATGCGAACCATACACCAATCGCATCCGGCAGTCATGAATGGGAAAACCGCCTTGACCACGGAATCTGGACCTATACTATGGACGATATCTGGGGTGGTCTGCAGGACTGCTACCGGGATTTAAAAAAGGACGTAAAAGAGCAGTATGGCGTGACGCTGACAAAGATCCGTGCGATTGGATTTTCCGCCATGATGCACGGATATCTGGCATTTGATAAGGCTGGGGAGCTTCTCGTGCCGTTCCGTACATGGCGTAATACAATCACAGAGGAAGCAGCAGCCGCACTGACAAAGGAATTTTCCTATAACATTCCGCAGCGTTGGAGCATTGCCCATCTGTATCAGGCAATGTTAAACAAAGAGGAGCATGTGAAAGACATTGCATTTTTCACCACGCTTGCAGGATTTATCCACTGGAAACTGACTGGGGAAAAGGTGCTCGGCGTGGGGGATGCATCCGGAATGTTCCCAATCGACAGTAATACAAAAGATTATGATGCAGCAATGCTCGATAAGTTTGATGCGCTGGCAGAACCATACGGCTTTGACTGGTCACTCCGTGACATTCTGCCAAAAGTTCTTGTTGCCGGAGAAAATGCTGGAACGCTGACCGCAGAGGGCGCAAGGCTTCTCGATACCGATGGCGAACTGGAAGCAGGAATTCCGGTATGTCCGCCGGAAGGTGATGCCGGAACCGGCATGGCAGCGACCAACAGTGTAGCTGTCCGCACCGGAAACGTATCCGCAGGTACTTCCGTATTTGCAATGATCGTACTGGAAAAGGCATTAAAGAATGTGCACACCGAGATCGATCTGGTGACCACGCCATCCGGAGAGGCGGTTGCCATGGCACACTGCAACAACTGCACATCCGATCTGAATGCATGGGTCAACCTGTTTGAAGAGTTTGCCAACAGTTTTGGCATGAAGATTGACAAGAATGAGCTGTTTTCCGTTTTATACAACAAAGCACTCGAAGGTGACGCAGATTGTGGCGGTCTTTTAGCATACAACTATTTTTCCGGAGAAGGAATTACCGCATTTGATGAAGGAAGACCTCTGTTTGCCCGCACACCGGATGCAAAATTCAATCTTGCAAATTTCATGCGCGTGCACTTATTCACGGCGCTGGGCGCATTAAAGGATGGTCTGGATATCCTGCTCAAAGAAGAAGGCGTACAGATCGACAAGATGTACGGCCACGGCGGTCTGTTTAAGACTCCGGTAGTCGGACAGCGCATCATGGCAGCAGCCATCGACACACCGGTTTCCGTTATGGAGACGGCAGGTGAGGGCGGCGCATGGGGTATCGCGCTTCTTGCAGCATACATGGCACAGAAAGAAGAGGGCGAAAGCCTTGCCGATTATCTGAGCAAGAGAGTTTTTGGCGGTCAGGAGGGCGTGACGGAAGATCCGGTTCCTGCCGATGTGGAAGGCTTTGACCAGTTTTTAAAACGCTACAACGAAGGGCTTGCAATTGAGCGTGCAGCAGTCGAACATTTATAAAATAATAGTTATAGATAAGAAACAGGCAGAATCCGTCGTTTACAGCGGCGGATTTTGTGGATATAGAAAGGACAGAAAGCATGTTAGAAGAATTAAAAAAACAGGTTTACGAAGCAAACATGGAATTGCCGCGCAGAGGCTTGATCACTTATACATGGGGCAATGTCAGCGGGATTGACCGTGAGAGCGGCTACTTTGTCATCAAGCCAAGCGGTGTGGATTACGATAAACTGACACCAGACGATATGGTCGTTATGGATTTAGAGGGAAATAAAATCGAGGGTGATTTGAAGCCATCATCCGACACACCAACCCATCTCGAACTGTACAAAAAGTATCCGGATATCGGCGGTATCGTACATACCCATTCTCCGGAGGCTACTTCCTGGGCACAGGCAGGAAGGGATATTCCGCTTTACGGAACGACGCATGCGGATTATTTCTTTGGACCGATCCCATGTGCGCGCAGCCTCACATCGGAAGAGATTGACGAGGCATACGAGACCAACACCGGAAAAGTCATTATTGAAACCTTTGAGACAAGAGGCATCAACCCGGTTTACACACCTGGCGTGCTCTGCACGAACCATGGTCCGTTTACGTGGGGCAAGGATGCGGCAGAGGCAGTGCACAATGCCGTTGTCTTAGAGGAAGTTGCAAAGATGGCAACCCGTACCGAACTGATCAATCCGAAGGTGCAGCCGGCACCGGATTGTATCCGCGATAAGCATTTCTTCCGCAAGCACGGTGCGAATGCTTATTATGGACAGAATTAATCATTAATGAGGGGCAAAACACATTTTGACCTTTGTATCACAATATTTTTATGGTAATATTCGCAAGGAAAGAGAGGGATACTTTTTTAGAAAAGCCCCTCTCTTTTTTCTGCGTAAAATAGACGATTGCGAAAATGTATAGAGAAAATGGAATGACATGTGTTGCTGAAAAATGAATCTTTCAGTATACTATACTTAAATGGATGTATTGGGAAAATAAAAGCAGGAGACGAAGCGTATGCCAGTAGCAGAAAAATATTCACACACAACGGAAGAAATTTATGCATTGCCGGAAGGAAAACGTGCAGAACTGATCGATGGACAGATTTATGATATGGCACCTCCGGGCAGAATTCATCAGGAACTGGTGCAGCAGTTGAGCCGTACGATCGGAAATTATATTGCGGATCATAAGGGAACCTGTAAAGTATATCCGGCACCGTTTGCGGTGTTTTTAAATCAGGATGATAAAACATATGTGGAACCGGATATTTCTGTGATCTGTGATAACGGAAAGCTGGATGACAGGGGCTGTAATGGGGCACCGGACTGGGTGATTGAGATTGTATCACAAAGCAGTCAGAGGATGGATTATCTGACCAAATTGTTCAAATACCGTACTGCAGGGGTGAGGGAATATTGGATCGTAAATCCTATGAAACGTACGGTACTGGTATATTTGTTTGGAGAAAATGAGGACAGCACGCAGTATTTATTTGAAGATGAAATTCCGGTGGGAATCTATCCGGATTTTACAATGAGAATTTCAGAATTTGTGTGAACAGTATCCGCAATAAGCATTTCTTCCGCAAGCACGGTGCGAATGCTTATTATGGACAGCAGTGAAAAATTTATGATGGGGAATGCCTGATCCCGGTAATTGTGGGATTTGAAGGCTCTTGAAGTATGAAATGTAAATCATGTAAAAACAGGGGAAAAAGAAATGCCTGTTTCTTTTTGGGGATTTTGTCGCTGGTTACGGTAGTATTGTGTCTTTCGGCATCATGTAATGCCGATGGAAGGAAGGCACAAAAATACGAGTATGGAGTATTCTTAAATGCAGACCGTACAGCAGTTCCAAAATTAAAAAATTACGAAATTGTTGTGATTGATGCACAGTATTTTTCGAAGAAAGATATCAGAAAATTACATGCAGACGGTACAAAAGTTTACAGCTATCTTAATATTGGCTCTGTCGAAAATTTCCGGCCATATTATAAAACATACGAGCATCTGGCAATCGGGGATTATGAAAACTGGGAAGAGGAAAAATGGGTTAATGTTGCGGATAAAGACTGGCAGGAATTTATGGATACATTAGCCGGAAAATTAAAGAAAAAGGGAGTGGATGGCTTTTTTATTGATAACTGTGATGTATATGATTATGCCCATAAAAAGGATATTTTTGATGGGCTGACGGTGATTTTAAAGAAAATCCGGGCAATGGGGAAGCCGGTAGTGGTCAATGGAGGAGATATCTATGTGACGGCATATCAGTCCCGTTATGGTTCTGCTGCGGATATTATGACGGGTGTAAATCAGGAGTCGGTGTGGAGCAGGATTGATTTTACAACCAAAACATTCCATACGCAGAAAAAAACGGAGCGGGAGTATTTCTGCCAGTATCTGCAGGCATGCAAAGCGGATGGAATGGATGTTTATCTGCTGGAATACACGACAGACCATAAACTGATCCGCAGGATTAAGAAGTATTGCAGGAAAAAGAAATATGATTACTATATTGCGGATTCGCTGGAGCTGGGTATTTAATACAATGTGTTTTTAAATTTGACTTTAAAAAGTAGATATAATACAATTACATTGTTGAAAAAATGCTGCTGGTACAGCTGGAAGAGCTTCATAAAGTTGTCACCGCAGTTCCAGTGAAATAACAGGAGGATTAGAACCATGGGAGTACATTCCATAGATGCAGAGGATGATCAGTTTGCGTATCGTTATGATACACAGTTACTGATCGACAGAAGAGACAGGGATCTTGACGAGGATGAGATCGCAGATTACATCACGGAAAATTTTGAGGGAAACAGTCTGATTGCGGCTGGAGATGAGGATTTGGTCAAGATTCATTTCCACACGAATGAGCCGTGGAAAATTCTGGAATACTGCAATACGGTCGGAGAAATTTATGACATCGTGGTTGAGGATATGATCCGGCAGGCAGCAGGGCAGCAGGGATAAAAGGCAGAGCGTCCGATACAGAATACTATAGTGTGACGCTGGAAATGAAAAGAGGTGCTGTCGCATCAGTAAATGATTGATATTTACTGGGCGGCAACACCTGTTTTCTTTTGATACCATGAAGTATAGAAGGCCTTCCTTAAATGAACTTTAAAAGTTTTAGACTATTTAGAAAAACTTTATTTGTCCCTGTGATACAGCTGCGTTACAATAAATATAACGAAGGGCGGATGGAGGAAATGATATGGCAAATACAACCAAGCTTGCACTTGAAGCATCCTTAAAAGAACTCCTGCGGACAAAACCGATTGACAGGATCACGATCAATGATCTGACGGAACATTGTGGCATCAGCCGCATGACGTTTTATTATCACTTTAAGGATATTTATGATCTGGTGGAGTGGGCATGTGTGGAGGACGGAAAGCGTGCGTTGCAGGGCAAAAAGACATACGATACGTGGCTTGAGGGAATTGCGCAGATATTTGAGGCAGTATTGGAAAACAAGCCATTTATTATGAATGTATACCATGCGGTTGCCCACGAAAAAGTGGAGCAGTATCTGTATAAGCTGACGTATGAACTGATCGTAAATGTCGTGGAAGAAAAATGCAAAGGCATTACGATTGCAGACGGAGATAAACGCTTTATTGCAGATTTTTATAAATATGGATTTGTGGGAATTATGCTTGACTGGATCGACAAGGGCATGCAGGAGGATTACCATAAGATCGTTATGATGATGGGGACAGCACTCGATGGGAATATTGCGCGGTCGATTGAGAATTTTAAACAGAAATAAAAATTAATCAAAATGCCTGAAATGATAAAAATTTTATCATTTCAGGCATTTTGTAAATGGTATCTTTTCACAGAGATGGTAAGATAACTATATCGTATTTGTTCCACAAATGATCTGTCGTGTTACAGGTTTTATGATTTTATGGGAATTGGTTTTGAAATGAATCAGAAACCTGTAACGAAGAAACACTAAATGAGAAGTATCCCAGGTATCAGAAAGGAGATTTTTCTATGTCAAATAAAAATAAGAAATTAGGACTTGGAATTGCAGCAGTTGCAGCAGCCGGTGCAGGACTTGTATATGCTGCACAGAAAACCAGCCAGCAGAAAGTAAAGAAGATTGCAAAGGCAGCACCACCGGTTGATTACCGCAACACCGAGCGCGGAAAATATGAAAAAAACAGCAAAGGCATTTATTACACCAATGGAAACTATGAGGCATTTGCCCGGCCAAAGAAACCGGAAGGTGTCGATGACAAAAATGCATACATTGTAGGAAGTGGACTTGCAGCACTTGCAACGGCATGTTTTCTCGTAAGAGACGGGCAGATGCCAGGTTCCCATATTCATATTTTAGAGGCAATGGATGTGGCAGGTGGTGCCTGTGACGGTATCTTTGATCCGACCCGCGGCTATGTGATGCGCGGTGGCCGTGAGATGGAAAATCATTTTGAATGTTTATGGGATCTATTTAGAAGTATTCCTTCACTAGAAATCAAAGATGCCAGTGTATTAGATGAATTTTATTGGCTTAATAAAGAGGATCCAAATTATTCTTTATGTCGTGCAACCATTAACAGAGGACAAGACGCTAAAACCAATGGACAATTTAATTTAAGTCAAAAAGGTTGCATGGAAATCATGAAACTGTTTATGACAAAAGATGAAGATCTTTATGATAAAACGATTGAAGATGTTTTTGATGAAGAAGTTTTTAATTCAACATTTTGGATGTATTGGCGTACCATGTTTGCCTTTGAAAATTGGCATAGTGCTTTAGAAATGAAACTTTATTTTCAACGTTTTATTCACCATATTTCGGGCTTACCTGATTTTAGCGCTTTAAAATTTACGCGTTATAATCAATATGAATCACTTATTTTACCAATGCAAAAGTATCTTGAAAAACATGGGGTTGATTTTCAATTTAACACAGAGGTAACGAATGTTTTATTTGATATTAAACCTGATAAAAAAGTTGCTAAAACGATTGAATGTAACGTAAAAGGAAAAGAAAAAAGAATTTCCCTTAGTGAAAATGATTTGGTTTTTATTACCAATGGAAGTTGTACAGAGGGTACAATTTATGGAGATCAAAATCATGCTCCTAATGGAAATGCAGAAATACGAACAAGTGGATGCTGGGATTTATGGAAAAATATTGCTAAACAAGATAAATCTTTTGGCCATCCTGAAAAATTCTGTAGTGATATTCAAAAAACAAATTGGGAATCGGCAACAGTTACAACATTAGATGATAAGATTATTCCCTATATTACGAATATTTGTAAAAGAGATCCTAAAACAGGACATGTTGTTACAGGAGGTATTGTCAGTTGTCAAGATTCATCATGGCTTTTAAGTTGGACCATTAATCGTCAAGGCCAATTTAAACAACAAGATAAAGATAAAGTCTGTGTGTGGGTTTATGGCTTATTTACTGATGCAATAGGAGATTATGTTAAAAAGCCAATGAAAGATTGTACGGGAAAAGAAATCACCATGGAATGGTTGTATCACCTTGGTGTTCCAAAAGAATTAATAGAAGACTATGCAACCAACAGTGCTATCTGTATACCAACTATGATGCCTTATATTACAGCTTTCTTTATGCCAAGAAGAAAAGAAGATCGTCCGGATGTTATTGTCAAAGATGCAATTAATTTTGCTTTTTTAGGACAATTTGCACATACACCAAGAGATACTGTATTTACTACTGAATATTCCGTAAGAACTGCTATGGAGGCTGTATATGGACTTCTTGGTGTTGACAGAGGTGTGCCGGAAGTATGGGGCAGTGTTTATGATATTCGAGAACTTTTAGACGGTTCAGTAAAATTAATGGATGGTAAATCACCCTTAGAGATGAATTTAGGTCCTTTAAATATAATCAAAAAGCCTTTAATAAGAAGTATTAAAGGAACGGTTATTGAAAAATTATTAAAAGAGCATCAAATTTTAAAAGAAAATGAAAAGTAATTGATTTTTTACCATGAAATTTTAAAAACGTCAGGAAACATTTGATAAAGTGTTTTACTAGCTTGTTGAGGAGATAAATCAAACTTACCAAGAATATAATGTTGGTACATGATAGAAGCGCCACCAAAAAAACATCTAATAAAAGAGGATCTTTAATCTTCAAATTGGATGTTTTTTATTTTACACATCTCAATAACAGTATTATAGGAATATTGGTAGATAAAATCTCCTAAAGAATTAATACCGGTATAATAAAAAGCATTTTTTAAATAATGACGCTCTTTACTCATATTAAATAAATTAATGAAGACATTTTCATAATTGTGATTTTGACTACTATGCATATATTGGTCTAAGATCCTTTTATAATTATCATTCATCACATCATATTTATCTTTATAGTGACAATAAAAAGAGGATGTTGAAACATGAGCTTCTTTACATATTTCTAAAACAGAGATATCATCAAAGGCTTTTATTTGAATGAATTTATTAAAAGTATTAAATATTTTATTATGTGTTTCCGTTTTTATCACCACATTTTTTTATTTATTATGGGACATATTTGCAATATTGTCCACGTATTTTTTGATACAAGTGATAAAATACCAAGAGGTTGCTTTAATCATTTTTTCTTTCTCTTCTTCTAAAACATATTTATCAATATATTTTTTTATTTCTTCTTCGAAAGGAAGAGCATCTTTTGGAAATTCTTCATCAACCATGTTTAAATTTTTATAACGATAAATGGTAATACTTTTTGTTTGTCAATCAACTGTATAAATTTTGCTGAAGTTATTTCCCAAAGCGTTAAAGATATCAATTATATTAAGAGGAAGATTATTCTTTATTTCTTTGTTCATCTTAATCACCACTTTCAAGTCATTTTTATTTAACTTATTATATCACGGTATGATTTTAATAGATACGAAAATGAAAAATAATCTAAATGATTAATAAGTATTTCAAATTACAATTTTTATATATTTGTTTGCCATGTGTTTAAATTATCTAATATATATTGATATACAAGCTGATTTTGCTTTTCGTTTAAAATTTCATGACGCATATTTTCAAAAAGATAAGAATCTACACACATATAACCTTTAAATTTTATGTTGGAAACAGCTTTGTTGAATTTTACTTCATTTGTAATACAAGGATCATCTTTACCAGCAATAAATAAAATAGGTAAAGAGGGATTAGACATTGTCCAGTTTTCATTATGATATGTATTTATTACAAGATTAAAGAGGGATTCAAAGCCATTTGCGGTAAAAGTAAAATAACATAAAGGATTTTTGTTATAAGAATCTACAGTATTTTCATCACTACAAATCCAACTGTTAGGAATATCTGTATGAAACCTTTTATTAAAAGCTTGAAAACTTAAATTTTGAATCAACTGAGGGCGATAATGATCATCTTTGATTTTTGAATAAATACGAGCTATTTTTATTCCTATAGGAGCAAGAGGATTATCACTAGGACTTCCACAAACAATTAAACCATCAATATCTTGATCATACTTTTGGCAAAAACAGCGCACGACTAAAGACCCCATACTATGACCTAGAAGATAGAGTGGGAGATGAGGATATTGTTGTTTAATCATCAAAGTGATTTGATGGAGATCTTCAACGATTGCTAGATGACCATTATCATAAAAATACCCCAAATCATTTTTGTCTTTTATACTTTTTCCATGGCCACGATGGTCATGAATAATACATAAATAACCTTGATTTGATAAGAAATTCATAAAGTCGATGTATCTCTCTTTATGCTCACACATACCATGAGAAATTTGTACAATTCCTTTTGGATTTTCACAAGAAATAATAATGCCATCTAATTTTAGTTGATCATAATTTGATTTTATTTGAAAACTTTTGTACATATTTATCACCTAACTATATTATAACTAAAAAACAAATATTTTGATATGATAAAGAATTAATATAACAAAAAAAGTCTTGATAAAATCAAGACTTTCTAATTTGAATTTGTGAATTATTTAC
>ERZ780228.760-NODE-760-length-26147-cov-3.687490_pt1 | contig 26147 bp, 23 predicted proteins | sample MGYA00511015_ERZ780228 | MGnify/ENA primary metagenome ERZ780228 (study PRJEB29588, sample SAMEA2161897) | human gut metagenome | biome: human gut; feature: human-associated habitat; material: faeces | place: Denmark | collected 2008/2010 ...
TGCTGCTCGCCGGGTGCGCTTTCCTCGCCATCCGCGGCGGGCTGGGGGCTTCTGTCGCCAATGTGTCAAAGGCCTATTTCAGTGCGAACATGTTTCTGAACCATGCGGCGACCAACCCGGTCTTTTCGTTCCTCACGAGCCTCGGCGACCATACCGACTATGCCGCCGAATACCCCTTCTTCGACGAGGCCGGACGCGAGGAACGGTTTGCCCGCTTGCGCGGGAACGACCCTTCCGCCGCTGCTCCCGAGCGGGTGCTGACGACCTCGCGCCCCAATGTCGTGGTGGTTATTCTCGAAAGTTTCGCCCGTACGGTCATGGATGCCGATGTCGGCGGTCTGCCCGTCATGCCCAACATGCAGCGCCTGAAGGGCGAAGGCATCTGGTTCGAAAATTTCTTCGCCAACTCGTTCCGCACCGACCGGGGTGAGGTGGCTATCCTGAGCGGATTCCCTGCCCAGACCCGCATGTCGATCATGAAGCTCCCGGCCAAGAGCCGTAACCTGCCCTCGCTGGCCCGTTCGCTCTCCGGCGCAGGATATGCCACCAGCTTCTCCTATGGCGGCGATCTGAACTTCACCGACCAGGCGTCGTACATGTACGCTACGGGCTGGCAGCAGCTTACGTGGCAGAAAGACCTGCGCTTCGATACCCCGCCGGCCGACTGGGGCTATGACGACGCGGTGATGTGCGATTGGTTCGCCGACCGCGTGATCGCCCTGAGCGGGAAGGGCGAGCCGTTCCTGGCCGGCATGCTGACATTGAGCAGCCATCGCCCGTTCGACGTGCCGTTCTCGAAGTTCGATGACAAGGAACTCAACGCCTTCGCCTTTTCCGACGAGTGCGTCGGCCGTATGGTCGACAAACTGAAGGCTTCGCCGGCATGGGACAACCTGCTTCTGGTGCTGGTCGCCGACCACGGCTATCCGTGGCCGCGGAGCCTCTCCTATAACGAGCCGCTGCGCCACCGTATCCCGATGATCTGGCTGGGCGGTGCCGTTGCTGCACCGCGTGTGGTCGATACCTACGCTTCGCAGATCGACCTCTGCGCCACGATCCTCGGACAGCTGGGGATCGACCACTCGGATTTCGATTACAGCAAGGATATTTTCGCCCCGACCCCCCCCCGTAAATTCGCGTACTATACGTTCAACGACGGTTTCGGCGTGGTCGATGCCTCGGGGGAGGCCGTGTGGGACGCTACGAGCGGCAAGGCTGTCAGCGAGACGGCACCCGGCCTGCTGGACATCGGCCGCACGATGCTCCAGACGACCTATGTCGACATCGGAAACCGCTGATTCCAGGATAAATACCTGGATTTAGGTATTGCGCGGGGTGCGGTAATTCGTTATTTTTGCAGATATTGAGCATACTATGTATAGAATAGGACGATACAATTCCGACGACCGCATGTGCGACCTGGTTTGCGACCGCTATCCCGTGCTGCTTATCATGAGCCGCTTCGGTATCGCACTGGGTTTCGGCGACAAGACCATCGGCGAGGTCTGCCTCGACAGCGGGGTCGATACGGCGACTTTTCTGGCTGTGGTGAATATGCATGCCGACGACAAGGCCCCCGATCCGGAGACGATCTCCGTGGCCGCGCTTGTCAGCTACCTGCGCAATTCGCATAACTATTTCCTCGATTTCCGGCTTCCGGCCATCCGCCGCAAGCTGATCGAGGCGATCGATTCCAGCCATAACGACGTGGCTTTCGCCATCCTGCGGTTCTTCGACGAGTACGTCGCCGAAGTGCACAAGCACATGGACTATGAGGAACAGAAAGTTTTCCCCTATGTCGAAGGGCTGCTCCGGGGGGAACATCCCGAAGGCTATTCGATCGACATATTCCGCCGGCACCACGACCAGGTCGAGGCGAAACTCGCCGAACTGAAGCGGATCATCATCCGTTATTACCCTTCGGGCAGTACCAACGAGCTGAACGGCGTGCTTTTTGACATCTTCACCTGCGAACGCGACCTTGCGTCGCACAACGATATCGAAGACCGTCTGTTCATCCCGGCGATCAAGCGGCTCGAGGAGCGGACGGGGAGCGGGGTGTCCGGCACACAGCCCGGGGACATGCCTCCGAAGCAACCCGCTACCAAGAAAGGAGGCCGTCGATGAAGGCGTTGAAACTCGCCGTCGCCGAGCCTTCGGCCATCCTGCGCTGTGGCATTATCGCCGTGTTGCGCCGCCTGCCGGCCCCCGACGTCGATATCCTCGAAATCGCCGATATTTCGCAGCTCACCGCGCAGTTGTCGCGCCATCGTCCCGACGTGCTGGTCGTCAACCCGGCTTCGCTGGGATTTTGTACGCCCCAGCAACTGAGGGTGCAAACCGGTTGCGAGGGCCTGCGCTGCATTGCGTTGCAAATGTCCGTGACGGACGCCGCGACGCTCAATGCCTATGACGACGTGCTTTCGGTCTACGACCCGGTTGAGACGCTGCGCGAAAAGATCATGCAACCGGTCGGCGATGCTCCCCGTGAAGAGCGCCAGGAACCGTTGAGCGCCCGCGAACGCGAGATCGTCGTCTGCATCGTCAAGGGAATGACCAACAAGCAGATCGCCGATGCACTCTGCATTTCGACCCATACGGTCATCACACATCGGCGCAACATCGTGGCCAAGTTGCAGATACACTCTCCGGCAGGGCTTACGATCTACGCCATTGTCAACAAACTGGTCGATCTCTCGGACATCCGGGATACGATCGCCGAAATATAACGGTTATGGCACACGAACACCATCATCACGACCATACGGTCACGTCGCTCAACAAAGCCTTTATCCTCGGCATTGCGCTCAACGTGGCATTCGTTGTCGTCGAATTCGCCGTCGGGCTCTATTACGGGTCGATGGGGCTGCTGTCCGATGCCGGGCACAACCTTTCCGACGTGGCGAGCCTGCTGCTGGCCATGCTGGCTTTCCGCCTTGCACAGGCCCATGCTACGCCCCGGTATACCTACGGCTATAAGAAGAGCACGGTGCTCATTTCGCTGCTCAACTCCGTGATCCTGCTCGTCGCCGTGGGGGTCATCGTTGCCGAGAGCGTGGGGCGGATGCTGCATCCGGCACCCGTCGAGGGCGGAGCCATTGCCTGGACGGCCGGCGTCGGGGTCGTAATCAACGGCTTTACGGCCTGGCTCTTCATGAAGGATAAGGACAAAGACCTGAACGTGAAAGGGGCTTATTTGCATATGGCCGCCGATGCGCTGGTGTCGGTGGGGGTGCTGGTGTCGGGTGTCGTGATCTCGTGGACGGGATGGACGATCGTAGACCCCGTCGTCGGGCTTGTCGTTGCCGCCGTGATCGTGGCATCGGTCTGGTCGCTGACGCGCGAGCCTGCGTCTGTCGCTCGACGGCGTTCCCGTGGGTATCCGCATCGACGAGGTGGAAAAGACGATGGAGGCCGTGCCGGGTGTCAAGGCCGTGCACCACATCCATGTCTGGGCGATCAGCACTACCGAAAATGCCCTTACGGCGCATGTCGTGTTGGCAGAGCTGCCCCGTATGGAAACGGTCAAAAGACAGCTCAAAGCGGAGCGGGAAACGGCCGGGATCCATCATGTAACGCTCGAATTCGAATCTTCGGCCGAACATTGCCCCGGGACGTGCGACTGATCGCGCGACCGGCCGGGAGGGACTGTGTGCCTGCCTTTTGCGGGTTCCTCCGGTTTTTCCGCCCTGCGGGGGCACGTATGCTGTCTGAAAAAACAATCCGACCCGGAAAGGTCGGATGTTTTTATTGTCCCGGGCAGCCATTTGTGCCTTTCGGGCTTTGTCTACCTGCGGGTTCAGGGTACCGGGTCGTAACCGCTGCCTCCCCACGGATGGCACCGTGCGAGCCGCCGGAGCGTCAGCCACAGCCCCTTCAACGGCCCGTATTTACGCAGTGCTTCGAGGGCATATTGCGAGCAGGTCGGCGTGAAGCGGCACGACGGAGGTGTGAACGGGGAGATGCAGAGCTGGTAGAACTTCACTAACGCGATCAGCGGCAGGGCGCAGATGCGTTTAAAGGTGTTCCACGACTGTTTCCAGAATCCGGCGGACTGCATTTTGAATGGTTTTATAGGGCAGCACCTCTTTCGAGGAGTAGATCAGCGCCAAGTCGAGGTTCGCCGGGCTGCCGTTCTTCAACGTCTGTTTCTGCAACCGGTATGCCTCCTTGGTACGGCGCCGCAGCAAGTTGCGTTTGTTGGCCCGCTTGTGGAATTTCTTGGGCACGGAGAACAATACCTCGACCGAAGGTATCTCGTCGGCCTCGGCGAACCAGACGTACCGGAACGGGAAGATAAACCCGCTCTCCCCGCTCTCGAACATGCGGCGCACGGCACCGAGCGAACGGAGCCGTTCCGTGCGGGGAAGCGAGCAGTCGGGCATGGCTATTTTATTTGCGGGGTTCGGCAGTGCGGCGCGTGCGGCTCTTTTTGGCCAGTTTGTGCTGCTGGCTGCGGATGAACTCCTCTTTTTCCGTATCGGTAACCAACTCCACCGGTTCTATCTCCTCGCCTTTATGAACCTTCTGCAGATAGATGTCGATGGCCTTGGCCATCGACGGGGCCACCGGGGTCGGGGCGTTGGCTTGTACCGTGATGCCTGCCGCAAGGGCGGCGCGCAGCGTGCCTTCGCCGAATACCGCCACGGCGGGCAGGTTTTCGGTGCCAAACTTGTCGACAAGGGTCTTGACGTCCGAAGGCGAATAGAGCGCCAGCAGTCCGTAATCCGCAAGCTGTACGTCTTCGAGTTCCGAAGCCACCGTGCGTGCCAGGATGACGGGGTCTACCGCCAGCTTGAGCTTGGCAAGCGTCTCGGGCAGCTCGGGTTTGTGGGGCTCGCTCAGCGCCAGCAGGAATTTCTCGTCCTTATGTTTGATTATCAGTTCGATGAATGACGTGAACGATCCGTCGGCGAACGAAATCTTGCGTTTGCGGTAAACGATGTATTTTTGCAGGTAGAGTGCTACGGCTTCCGTCTGGCAGATGTATTTCATGGTTTCCGGTACGGTGATGCGGGCTTCCTCGCAGATATGGAAAAAGCTGTCTACCGTCGTGCGCGACGTGAAAATAACGGCCGTATGTGTCAGTATCTCGACCCGCTGGGCACGGAACTCCTTCAGGGATACGCCCACGACACGTATAAAAGGTTTATAGGCGATCTCTACGTTGTATTTCTCGGACAATTCGTAGAACGGGGACTTTTCGATGACAGCGGGCCTCGGCTGCGAAACTAATACACTCTTTACTTTCAATGTTGCGAATTGATTTAGGTTTGTCTTTGCCGTTTCATCTTACTGCAAGCAGCCATAATAGGCTGACAGGGAAGACTTCCACGGTGCAAAGGTACAAAAACCAATGCAAAATCGAAACTTTTTTGGAAATAAACAGGTTCAGCACCTCCCTGAGGTATAAGATAGCCGTTACGATCAACTCGATGACAATGATGCAGAACCAGACGCCTCCGGTACCCCGGGGACAGAGGGCGAAGAGCAGGAGTACGGGTGACGTGACGATGACGGCAAGGGTGAAGTAGGTGCGTTTCAGCAGGACGACCTGCGAGATGAAGGGCTGCGAAAGCGTCACTGCCCCGGCCATCCTTACGGTTGCCAGCTGGAAGAGCACCACCCCCGCACAGGCAAGCGTCGCCAGCAGGCTCAGGGCCAGCACGGCTCCGTGCGGAAGGAGCTCGGTCAGGCGTCCCGGCATCAGAGAATCCCCGTATTTGACGACCATGACCCCCATGAAGAGCATGCCGATCGTCGTGGCGATATTCAGGAAGCGCGAAAACCCGCTGCCGCCGGGGTCTTCGGTCAGGCGTTCTCCCGTGGCCCTGTCGCGCGAAACACGTGTCAGCAGCAGGCGCACATCCTCCAGATTGCGGTAGAGGAGCATGGCGTAGGTTGCGGCCAGCAGCAGCACGAAACCCTGGAAAACGGGATTTTCGGTGAGCGACTCCGCCCGGGCGGAATATATCGGCTGCTGCGGAACCAGCACGGATGCCGTGCCGAAGACCTCCGCGGCCGGGACGTCGTGCCAGGGCGTTGCCGGCAGCTCCGGGAACGGGTCGCCGAAGGGGAGGAACGGAAATTCGCCCTCCGCAGCACTGTCTGCGGCGAGCGTGTCGCCTGAGGCGGTATTTCCCGTACTGTCCGTCGGGGATTGTGCCTGGAGAGTCCGTGCTGCGGGCGAGTCCCCCGGGGGTGTCGCGGGCATACCTGCATGGCGGTGCGGTACGGAATCCCCGGCCGGGGCCGCTGTCTGTGGCGTGGCGGAACCCCCGGTGACGTGTACCGGCGCAACGCCGGATTCCTGCGTTGGGGGCAGCGGAACCGGCACGGTATGTCTCAGCGTGTCGGTCATTCCTCGAATATGCGTTTGAGCGTGATGCGGATCGTCGTGCCTTTGCCGATCTCCGATTCCGTCACGCCGATCTTACCCTGGTGGTAATCCTCCACGATGCGGCGCGAAAGCGAGAGTCCGAGCCCCCAGCCGCGGGTCTTGGTCGTGAATCCCGGTTCGAAGATACGCTTCCAGTTCCCCTTGGGGATGCCCTTGCCGGTATCCTTGACGTCGATCATCACGTTCTTGTCGTCCGACGAGATGCGCACGTCGATCGACCCGTGCCCCTGTAGGGCGTCGAGCGAGTTTTTCATCAGGTTCTCGACCACCCATTCGAACAGTGCGGCGTTGATGTTGGCCTGCACGGGGGCGATGGCCAGCCCGTTGTAGTCGAGCGTCACGTTGCGCGGGATGCGCTTACGGAAATACATGACCGACTCGCCCACAACTTCGTTGATGTTGGCCGGGGTAAGGGGTGTTTCAGAGCCGATCTTCGAGAAGCGGTCGACGATCTTCATCAGGTGCGTGAGGTCTTTGTTCATCTCCTCCACGGCGCTCTGATCCACGTCCTGCGAGCGCAGGTATTCGATCCACCCGAGCAACGACGAGGTGGGGGTGCCCAGTTGGTGTGCCGTCTCCTTCGCCAGCCCGATCCACACCCGGTTCTGCTCGTCGTGTTTCGAAGACCGGAATGCGATGAACCCCAGCAGGATAAAGGCCGTTATGACCAATATCTGGACATAGGGGAAGTAGTAGAGCGATTTGAGCAGTGCCGATCGCCCGTAGAAGATGATGTGGTAGTGGTCGTTGGACCACCAGAAACGCACCGTGCGCGGGGTGTTCTCGGCCGTGAATTTGTCGATCTGCCTGCGCAGCCGGTCGGGGTGGTCGATGATCTTTTCGGGAACCAGGTGGAATTGGAGCACCTCCAGGTTCTCGTTGGTCATGATGAACGGGATGTTGTTGCCGTTCGACACGATGTCGGTGATGAGCGGGTCTTCCATCGAGCCTCCCATCACGTTGCGGTTCGCACGCTCCATCGCATGGGCCCACAGCGCCACGTCGTGCTGCTCCTTTTCCTTCAGGCGCTTGGCCATGTTGTTGGTGTAGAGCAGCGACACCATGCCGAGGGACACCCCCACGATGATGACCACCACGCGGTTGCGGAACGAGAATATGTCGCGGCGGATTTTCATGGCCTGTGTTTATTTACGCGGGGTGTCCTGCTCGGTGACGATCCGCGCGTACTCCTGCCCGTTGCCGAGTATTTCGATGGCTTTCAGCACGTCCCCGTCGTCGGGAAGCGAATGCTCGATGACGCCTTCCGAATAGCCGTGGCGCAGTACGATGTCGTTGTTGATCGACTCGACGATCTCCTTGCGGTAGGTTTCAAGATTGGTCGCCGTGTCGTCCCGGAGCGTCGAGTCGATGGCTGCGATCTGCTGTTCCACCTCTTCGAAGCGATCCGTTTTGGCAGCCTCGCGCAGTTTCTTGAGTGCCCGCCGCGTATCCGACTCATAGGGAACCTCCTTGTCCTTCATGAACTCGGCGAACTCGGCGTAATCACCGTCCGTGATCGAGAACGTGCGGATGTCGATCTGTTGTCCCGGGTGCCGGCGCACGTATTCGTCCCCGAAATCCTCGATGAATCCCAGCGCATAGAGCGTCATGGCGAAGCGGCTGATGTACTCCGGTTCGGTGCGGATGTCGGGCATGATGCCGCCCCCGTCGTAGACCTTGCGTCCGGCGCGGGTCGTGTATTCCGAGATGAGCGAGTCGGGTACCGAACGGACGGTGCCCTCCTGCGAGTGGGAATAGTCGATGGCCTGTATGCAGCGTCCCGAAGGAATGTAGTATTTGGCGGTGGTGAGCTTCAGCATGGCGTTGTATCCCAGCGGGCGCGGGGTCTGTACGAGCCCTTTGCCGTAGCTGCGCTGGCCGATGATGACCGCGCGGTCGAGATCCTGCAACGCTCCCGTCACGATCTCCGATGCCGATGCCGAGTTGCCGTTGACGAGTACCGCCAGCGGCAAGTCCGGGAGTATCGGTTCCGATTCGGTGCGGTATACCCGGCGCGAATCTTCCGTGCGGCCTTTGGTACTCACCACTTCGGTGCCTTTCGGGACGAACATGCCCAGTATCTTCACGGCTTCCTGCATGATGCCGCCGCCGTTGCTGCGGTAATCGAGGATCAGCCCCTTCAGCTCGCCCTCCGAACGCAGTCGTTCGATGGCTGCCCGCATATCCTCGTAGCAACCTTCGGTGAAATCGCTGTGGCGGATGTACCCGATGCCTTCGTCCACCCATCCCGCGTAGGGTACGCCCGGAATGGCGATCCGTTCGCGTTGCAGAGTGACGGTCTCGGTGCCGCCCGTCAGGTGTTCGACGGTCACCCTGACCTTGCTGCCCGGGTCTCCCTTGAGGCGCGAGCTGACCTGCTCGGTGGTGAAGCCCTTGGCATCTTTGCCGTCGATGGCGAGGATCTTGTCGCCGATCTTCAGCCCGGCGCGGTCGGCGGGCGATCCCTTGTAGGGCTGGGCGATCGTTACCCAGTCGCCTTTCTTGCGGATGAGCGAACCCACGCCGCCGTATTTGCCGGTGGTGAGCAGCTCGAAGTTGGACATCTGGTCTTCGGGGATGAACTCCGTATAGGGGTCGAGGTCGCTGACCATACCTTCTGCGGCACCTTCCATCAGTTTGTCCGGGTCTACCGGGTCGACATAGCCGAGCGAAAGTTCGCGCATCATATTGACCGTGATCTCCATGTTGCGCCCCAGCCCGAAGTCGTTGCGGGCCGCAAAGGTCAAAAGGGCTGCCGCCGAGGCCGCAATGATGGCCGTGAGCAGGTATCTGTATCCTTTCCTAATCATGTTTACTCATTTGTATGTACGAATCCAGCCGGTATTCGACCCGGGCGACGCCGCGGCGTATGCCGTCGATCTGAATCCACTGTCCGTATTGTGAAACCTTTATTTCGTCCTCTCCCAGCAGCATCAGCTTGCGCAGCGGGCCGTCGGCGCGGAATGTCATCACCCCGTCTTCCTCTCCGCGCAGCGAAAAGCCTGCCGACTTGAAGGCGTTGACGATCTGTTCGCGGTTCTGCTCCACGTCGCCTTCGACCTTGCGCACCACGAACCCGAATCTGGGGTAGAGCGCCGCAAGCACCACGATCGCCGCGAACAGCGTCGCGTAACGGCTGGTGTGGAACATTACGTAGACCGTCTGGTCGAGCGTGAGTGCCGAAGTCCCCGTTGCGAGCATCAGGGCCAGGATGGCTACACAGATAACGCACAGGGCGACGAAATATTTTAACGAGCGGATGAAGTATTTCATAACAGTGATTTTTGTTGGATTTGTATCGTTACAATGCCTTTGTCGGTCGTAGCCGCCGCCGGCGCCGTTTGCAATTTTGACCCCATCCCAAACCCCTTCCTTGGGAGGGGCTTGTTGCATGCGGTCGTTTTTCTGTTTATCATCTTCTCCCAATTTGCCCGATGCGGTCGGCAACCTCCTGCATCAGCCATTTGGGGGTCGACGTGGCGCCGCATATTCCGACCGACTCGGCACCCGGGAACCATGCCGGGTCGATCTCGGCGGCCTCCTCGACCGTATGTGTCCGGGCGTTCGCCCTGCGGCATACCTCCGAGAGCACCTTGCCGTTCGACGACTTGCGCCCGCAGACGAACACCACCACGTCGAAGCGGCGTGCGAATTCCGCCAGGTGTTGTTCGCGGTTCGATACCTGCCGGCAGATCGTGTCGTCGATCCGCACCCCGTCCGGGTGTGCCGCCCGGCGGCGCATCTCGGCACCCAAGGCCTCGAACAGGGCGATGCTCTGGGTCGTCTGCGACAGGAAATAGACCGGCCGCGTAAAGTCGATCAGGCCGAGGTCTTCCTCGCCTTCGATGACGATGGTCGGTGCCTGCACCTGTCCCGTGAGCCCCACGACTTCCGCGTGGCCTCGTTTGCCGAGGATCACGACCTGCCCTCCGACGGGGTGCATCTGTTCGTGCGCCTTCACCACGCGGTTCTGCAAACGGGCGACCACCGGGCAGGTGGCGTCGATCACCCCGATGCCGAGCTCTTTCGCGCGCGCGAAAGTCGTGGGCGGTTCCCCGTGGGCGCGGATGAACAGCCGCCGGCCGCCCAGTGCGGGCATGTCGGCATGGGTTACGGTGCGCAGCCCCAGCCGTTCGAGGCGCTGCACTTCGATGCGGTTGTGGACGATGTCGCCCAGCGAATAGACCGTACTCCCCTCGGCGAGGGCTTTCTCGGCCTCCGAAATAGCCCGGACTACGCCGAAGCAGAAGCCCGATTTGTCGTCGATCTCTATTCGCAACCCTTTCACTGTGCCCTGTGCACGGCGATCCGTGCTCCTATCTGGTAACTTGTTCGAATTCCTTCATAAACCACGCCATCTGCTCCCCGACCGTCATGCAGCTGTTGTCGAGTACGATGGCGTCTTCGGCCTGCCTGAGCGGCGATATCGCACGCCCCATATCGGCCTTGTCGCGTTCGCGCACGTTGCGTTCGATCTCCTCGAGCGACACCTGGTCGCCCTTGGCGCGCAGCTCGTCATAGCGGCGGCAGGCGCGAACCCGCGGGTCGGCTGTCATGAAAATCTTCAGTTCGGCATCGGGAAAGACCACCGTGCCGATGTCACGGCCGTCCATCACCACGCCGCGGCGGCGCCCCATCTCCTGCTGCATGGCCACCAGTTTCCTGCGTACTGCGGCGATGGCGCTCACGCGGCTCACGCAGTTGCTCACCTCGATCGTGCGGATCTTGCCTTCGACCAGGTCGCCGTTGACGTAGATGTCACTGGCACCGCGTTCGGGGTTGAAACGGAACGTGATGGCGATCTGGTCGAGCAGCCTGACGACTGCGTCCTCGTCGACGATGCCCGACCGGATCGCACCGTGTTCGAGCGCATAGAGCGTGACGGCGCGGTACATGGCACCGGTGTCGATGAAGATGTAACCCAGCTCGCGGGCGATGGCTTTGGCGAACGTACTCTTGCCGCACGACGAAAAGCCGTCGATGGCGATTATGATCTTGTGTTTGTTATCCGACATTGGGGAATATATCAAAGAATGTTGAAAGTATCGTGTAAATACCCAGTATCCCGATGATAAGGCCGGCGACATGGTTGATCGTCAGCATGTGGCGCGGGCGGAAGCGACGGCGGAAAAGGTTGATGACGAAGGCCAGCATCGTCCACCAGGCCGCGGCGCCGCCGAAGAATCCGGCGATGATGAACATGGCGCGGAAGAAGCCTCCCACGCCTTCGTGCGTGATGTCGCCGCCCGAAATCTTGAATACCGCGAAGAAGGCGAGGATGTAGGGGATCACCATGATGAAATTGGCGATCGTCAGCCCGAAGATCGAGGCGAAGTCCTGCCACAGCGACGTCTTGCCCGCCCGGTTGCGGCGTATCTGCGGTACGGGGTTCTGGGCGAAGATGTAGACGCCGACGATTACCACGAAGATGCCGCCTATCACGCGCAGCAGGGTGTTGTACTGTTCGATCTGGGTCTGGAGCATCGAGTAAAAAAACAACGCCGCCATGGCCATGAAGGTGTCGGCACAGGCTACGCCCAGGCCGGAGACGATTCCCGAACGACGGCTTTTCGACAGGGTGCGCTGGATGCACAGCACAGCCACGGGGCCTACCGTGATCGATGCCGCCACGCCTACGCAGATGCCGCGGAACATAACGTCCAAGATTTCCAATCCCATTTTCTTCGGTTGCGGAGTTTCAGGCAACAAAGATACGAAAAACCTCGGACATCCGTCAAGGCCGCGTGAAAAAAGGGCGCGGCCGATTGTCGGAAATGGCCGATATGTTGATAAAATATCGAAAACTTTGGCCGCAGAGTTGTATATTGGCAGTCGAAAGTCGGTAAATTTGCAGAAACAACAAGCGGGCCTATGGCAGAAATGAAACAATTCGGGATCGACCTCGAACTCGACGATACGGTGGCCCAGGGCCACTATTCGAATCTGGCGATCATATCCCACTCCACCTCGGAATTCATTATCGATTTTGCCGCGGTGCTTCCCGGCGTGCAGAAAGCCCGTGTCAAGAGCCGCATTATCCTCACGCCCGAACACGCCAAACGGCTGTTGCGTTCGCTGCAGGAGAATATCGTGCGTTATGAAAGCAATGTGGGCAAGATCGAAATACCCACTCCTCCGCCGGTTCCCGAAGCGGGCCCCAAGATGGGTGAAGCTTAAAATCGCAACAGCCCGGCCTTGACAACTATGGAATTAAAGTGATGTAACGACTTGATTTATAGAGTTGTTATATCTTTGTATAGGGGATAGGTAACGAGATGGCAACGGTTTATTTTCAGCATCTTGCGCTCGAATACCGCATTTCAAATAACCAATTGCATGATACGTAAAAAATACGGATTTGACAAATTTGCTAAAAAGGGCGGCATTCTAACGCATGGATATTTCATTTTCTCAAGCATACAAAGTTCTTGTTGGAAGAAATAGAACAAGAAATTATCATTAGTGTCAGAACATAAAATGCTCGAACAGTTTTATGTGTCAGTTATGATGAATGAAATGCAGTCGAATCATAGCGACAAAAACAATCATTCACTTATTTTCTTCCTCTCAAAGAAGAGTTCGGGCAATATGATCTTTATCTCTTTTGCAACTTTCTCGCTCTGCCAGCAGACAATGAAATTTACCATTGCACGTTTTAATTCGTACCCTTGTCTGTGCAGCCTTTCATAATGTTCTGACATAAAATTTCGAGAAAATTTCAACACGGATTGTCCATTTCCATCCAAGCATTCGTCACCTCTGACATACAAAGTATCACCGCTTCTGAGTTGAGCGATCTGCGGCTGTCGATTGATGAAATAATCCAGCCATATATCACTATGAGTCAAGTGTATTGCCAATTCTTCCGGCGGCAGATAGTCATTTTTATCTTCAATATGCTCAACAGCTTCTGAGGATAGGCCGTCGAGGAAATCAGAATTCAGGTGAATTGTCAGTTCCCGTCGTGCCCTTGTCATGGCAACGTACAGTTGTCGGATTCTTTCGTCCGAGGACAAATTGAAGTTGTTCAGCATCAAAAAAACATGATCGAACTCTTTGCCTTTTACCTTGTGGATCGTCGAAACGAATATAGTCTCTCCGCTTTCACCGAAGAAATCATTCAATTTAGACTCTCTGATAAAAAGCTCCAAATCGGACTTGTATCTTCTTTTAGGATTTATCGTTTCAAAATCCCGAATTAAACCCAAACAACTTTCCAGTTTACTACTGTTCTGAAACACGGTTTGCAACTCCTTCTTTGCCTGATTCCATACATCATCGTCAATCAGGAAAATATCTTCCACCGAATGTAACCGGGAAAGAAAAAAATTGATTTCATCGAGTTTCAACAAGCAGAATCCGCTGTTATCCTGAATCAACTTTGCCGGCATCCCGTTTTTAAGCAGAAGCCCTGACACCTGCAAAGCCTCGTCATTCGTATACGTAAGCACACAAACGCTTCCGCGAAGTTCGGCGGATAGAATATCTTTCACCAGCGGCTCAATAAGATTTTCACTCTTATAATGAACCACTTTAATTTTTCCGTTATCAGTCTGTTTGGCGATAATCGGATTTTCTTTCAGTCGATGATGAATGCGTGCAACGAATTGATTCGTGAAATCGACGAGGTTGCTTTTGCTGCGAAAATTCTCAACCAGTTCGTATTTCATGGCTCCGTATTCCCGAATAAGCCTTTTGAAATATTGGGGGCTCGCATGCCGGAATTCATAAATACTTTGGTCATCATCCCCGACTGCAATAATCCGCATATCGTCGTTATGCCTGATAAGAGCTTCGATCAGCGAAAACTCATCTTCGTTCATATCTTGCGCTTCGTCGATGACCAATACATTTTTTGTAATGCGACTCAATTCCACATCCCCTTTTTCGATGCGTTCGACGGCGCATTTCAAAACATTGTCAACTCTTTCCAGACTGCCGATCTGCCCCAGCAGATCGAAGCAATAAGAATGGAAGGTCTTTATCTCGATGAAATTGGCGGCGTTGCCGATCAGTTTGAGTAACCGCTTCTTGAATTCGGTGGCCGCCGCCCGTGAAAAAGTAAGCATGAGCAACTGTTCGTGCTTGACATCCTCCATGAGCATTAGGGATGCCAATTTGTGTACCAAGACCCGGGTTTTACCGCTTCCGGGACCTGCTGCAACTACGATATATTTCGATTCCTGATCCCGAATAATCTGTAATTGCGCGGGAGAGAGTTCTCCGAAAAGTTGCCTGTATTTAGCCGGAGTGATATTCCTTTTTATCTCAGATTGCCGACTGCCTTTGAAATACAAATTGAGAAACGACGCATAATTCAATGCGAAATAATCGTCCACAAATTTTAGCGCATCTTCCGAACCGGTAATCATCTTTTGGGCATATTCCCCGACGATATGAATTTGCTGAATCTTGTTTTCATAGAACCGCAGGAGTCTCTGGTAATCTTCGAGTTTGTAGCGTTTCTTGTTGTCTTTTTCAAGCCGTTCGATCGTCAGTCTGTTGTAGACGACCAAGAAGCCGCCCTCGATTTTGAGCGCCTCGATTCGGGAAAGATAGAATAACGAGTCTTCGACCTCTTCCAGAGAGATTTTTCGCCCGAAAGCTTCGATCGATCTTTCGAAAGCGTCTTTCAATTCGAGAACAGAAAATTCTACGAAGGCCTCCTCCTTGTCTGTCCCGGTATTTTCAGTGCTTCTGTTATAAAGAAATCCGACGATGAATTTCGCCAATTCATGGCGCAACTTCATTTTTTCCCGGAAAGTCTCTTTCGGCTGCATCCATGTGATCAGTACTTGATCCTTGGAAAACGCCGGACTTTTACGCTTGATCCAGTTCTTTATCGCCCAAAAATTCAGTATGACCTTTATCTTGTTCAGGGTGATATTTATCTCTTTCAGAGCCGCATCGTGTGTCGCAGCTACGGCTTTTTCATTGATTTCTTTCAGGTAAAAGACTTTCTCCGGATTGTCGAACATGTCGAGCAGGAAACTCTCGATCCAACAAGCCGCCGATACGATCAGAAGAGATCGATTGCGGAACTCGCTTCTTTTGATGAATGCCGTCAGATCTTTTGCATCGGCCAAAATCCCCTCTTCACGCATCAGATTCACTACGCTTATCACCTCTTCTTTCTTGATTCCTAGGTGGTCGCTGATATAATCGATCCGCGATTCCGCCACCTCGTCATCGGATTGCTTGCGGCTTCTGCTCGAAAAGAGTTTCTTGATAATCCGCACTGCATATTCCTGCCGTTTCCCGTCGAAACGTGCGGACGTCCGTATTTTCTCAATTGCCTCCTGAGCTGTTTTCGAGCGAATGCTGTTGGCAAAAACTCGCGGCATATTCTGTCCGCGTTTCAGATAGCCGGCATCTTCCAAAGCCGAGATTGCCGTGGTTACCCGGGTTTCGATTTCCGGAACGCTGTCATCCCAGCCCGCTTTGCGAGCAATCTCCAATGCCGAATTCGATACCGTGGAACGGAATCGGGCAAGCTCCTTGATCGCCTTCCAAATCTGCTGAATCTCTTTGAAGGAGAGTTTGGTCTGATTGAGAAGAACAAAGTGTTTATTCAAATCGTCTTCGTTGAACAGGACATAACACTCCGCCTCGATGCGTTCGTTACGTCCGGCCCGGCCTGCTTCCTGAATGTAATTTTCCAAAGAGTCGGATATGTCGTAATGAATGACCATACCAACATCCTTTTTATCGACGCCCATTCCGAAAGCCGATGTCGCGACCATAATCTGAAATTCACCGGCTATAAAGGCATTTTGATTCGCCGTTTTCTCCCGGGTGTCCATCCTGCCATGATAGGCCCGGGCCGGGAATCCGTCCCGGGTCAAACATCTCGCCAACTCTGTCGCCCGATGCGTACGCGAAGCATAGATGATCGTCGGACAACTCTTAGCTTCGAGCAGGCGCCTCAAAGTCTGATATTTCTGCACCGCATCCGTCTGGGCCAACACCTTGAAGTGCAAATTCGTCCGGGAGGCTTTCGAAGCGAACACCTCGAATTCGAGCGAAAGTTTTTCCCGAAAATAACTTCGGATGTCCTCGATGACCTTTTGTTTCGCCGTAGCTGTAAAACAGGAAACAGGAATTGGCTCGGCCATATTCTTCTTTTCCTGAATCGATCGGATAAAATCGCCGATATATAGATAATCGACGCGGAAATCTTGTCCCCACGCAGAAAAACAGTGCGCCTCGTCGATCACGAATCGCACGACATTCCGTCCCAGAATCAACCGTTCGATCGTTCGCGAACGCAGCGATTCAGGCGAAATGTAAAGAATGGATGCCGATCCGTCTTCCACCCGTTCGAACGACTTCGCCCTTTCGATCGGGTCGAGCAACCCGTTGATGGTAACAGCATCGGTAATCTCGGCTTTTTCCAAGTTATCGACCTGATCTTTCATAAGCGATTGTAACGGCGATATTACGATCGTCAAACCCTTGGCGTTTTCTCCGCTCATCAGGGCCGGGAGTTGAAACGTAATTGACTTTCCGCCGCCGGTCGGAAAAACAGCCAACAGGGATTTGTTATCCACAGCGGCCCGAACCGCATTTTCCTGCAAAGGTTCGCCGGCATAACATCGGAAAGAATCGAATCCGAACCAGTGTTTCAGTCCTTTATGAATATCCAGTGCGCTATTGCAGTACGGACAACCTTCGACACAAGGGGTATTGCGCAGCCGGAACATGATGCGCTCGACATGCGGATAATTTTTCAAGACCCAAGGCGGAGTAATGGAATGCGTTTTCCGATGACGCACCAGAGAATCGATCAATGACAGGCAATAAGCCAATTCAATCGGATGTTTTGCGATCATTCCTGCCAAATCGGCATGTATGCAAATTTCCGCCTCGAATTTCTGACGGATCAAATCTTCGAGATCTGTTTTCTCGGACGTATAGGAAATAAAACGGAAAAAAGCCTGAAACTCCGGCGTATCCCCCAGCAATCCGAAAAATATCTCCTTAAGAAGATCGTCTTTCCGCTGAAAAGCCGCGATTTCGTCGTGGAATAAATACCGGGCTTTGATTGAATCGTTCAACGGGTTATTGACCTCGTCCGTTTGCAGTTTGTCGTCTTTCAGGAGTGCATGATAAGGTTTCGTCGGGAAAAGCAACGGAGAGAGTGGCAAGGTATCAATGACATCGGCCGGATTTATTCCTGCGTCCTGTAAAGCACTGCCGATATATTTTATATCATGATTGAGGATATTATGCCCACAAACGAATTGGGTGCCGCTGAGAAACGATACGAACTCCGAAAAAGATTTTTTGTGGAATTCGCATCCGTCGCTTCTAACACCGCCGATATCGAGTATTTGTCGGCTCTTCGGCTCGATCTCGGTATCGATAAATGCAATCGGGTATTTCATTTTACGAATTTTGTGATATCCTGCCCGTCCTACGAAAAGTAAAAACGAAAGTTTATCCAAATATAGTGAAAATGATTCATTTTACAAGACGTAAACGGCCTATAATAAATAATTTATTGTATATTTGCAATATAACTACTATTTTTACTCCATGAAATCGCGCCTCAAAAAACTCCTTAAAGGAGTTGTTGTTTCGTCCATGGCGACTTTGGCGAACACCTACGGAGCCGAAGCAATGCCGACCTACCAGTTTTCGGACAATCCGTCCGATGATGCCACGGATGAATACGGAGAATCGTCTAAAAACGGAAGCATCAAGATGTTGCTGCATCTGAATTCGGACGATACCTATGCGTTGTCAGGACACCGAAGCCACAGTTCGCATCGCAGTCATAGTTCGCACAGATCACACAGTTCTCATCGGTCGGGATCGTCCCATTATTCCCATTATTCGTCCGCTACTACCTCCGGAAATACGTCGTCATCCTCCGTATCGCCGGCCGATTATACCCTCGGTTCGAGAACCCTCTCAATAAATACCTACGGGGCGGATGTCAAAGCACTGACCGATTTATTGGTTAAGCACAAATATATTGCACGATCGTCTGTCGGTACGAACTATTTGGGGTATGTAGTCTATGATTTGGAGGTCAGAAATGCCGTGAGGGCTTTCCAGAAAGATGCGGGTTTGTCGCAGGACGGTATTGCCGGAAATGCTACGATTACCCAATTGCAAACGTGGGTTCCCAAAGTTTACAATTTGGGAGATCGGGTCTTGAAAAAAGAAATGCGGGGCGCGGATGTAACCCAACTGAAAAATATCCTGATAGACAAGGGATTTCTTGAAAAACCGTTTGTCAAAGGTGAAACACTGTTCGACACAGCGATTGAAACGGCGTTGAAAAGATTTCAAGATAGTATCGGTATCGATACGACGGGAATGGTCGATGCACAAACGTTTTATTTTCTGAAAAAACAAAATGACCGACATTGAATTGAATCCACAAGGTGAGGTCGTACTCAACGTCGACAAGTCGATTTACAACGAATCCACCATCGATAAAGTACTGTATTGGTGGGCGGGCGATTACATAATCACCCGGCGAAACACCCCGGGTACGACCGTTCAGACGATTATCATTTCGGCTTCGAATCCGATCACGCAGGAGGCATTCCATAAGATACGAAAGAAACTGAGCGCAGATTTTGTCGATTATAAAAACAGGGCGATCATCGCTTCGGAAACCCGAGACCTGCGGAATATTCTTTACGCCAAGGCTTTCGCCAACAGCGATGACTTTGTCGAATTCGAATTCAAAGATTGACGATGTATTACCTGCTGCCGTTCCGGTTTCATGTTTTCCGCAATCAAGAGTTGCTGACCAATGACCTTGGGGACTACCTGCTGTTACCCCGCGGCAGTGTACAACGCATCGTCGATCGGAAGGTGCTCCCGGAGGAGGAATTGTACAAGAATCTGACAGCTTCATTCTTTATTTACGAAAAACCGTTGCCCCGGTTGATTGACACGATGGCGGTTCGTTTGGCTACCCGCAAGGCATTTCTCGATCATTTTACCGCGCTGCATATCTTTGTGTTGACACTTCGCTGCAACCAGAACTGTATTTATTGTCAGGCATCCAGTCAGGAAAGTTGCCGAAATGAGTATGATATGAGCGAACATACGCTCCTGCATGCCGTTGATCTGATGTTTCGTTCTCCGTCCCCCTGCCTGACAATGGAGTTTCAGGGAGGCGAGCCTACGTTGGTCCCGCATCTTATCCGCCGGGCCATCGAATATGCCGAAGAGAAGAATCTGACCGAAAACCGCAAACTTACCTATGTAATTTGTACCAATAGCGTCAATCTGACGGACGAATTGCTCAATTTGTGCAGACAATATGGCGCGGTTATCTCGACTTCGCTTGACGGCCCGCTGTACCTGCACAACCACAACCGGGGAAAAACGGACAGCTATCAGCGTGTTGTTGCCGGTATTGCAAAGGCTCGCGAAGAATTGGGCGAAGGCCGGGTTTCCGCATTGATGACGACTTCGGAGTATTCGCTCGGCTTTCCGCGGGAGATTATCGATGCTTATCGGGAAAACGGATTTCACAGTATCTTCATCCGGGCGCTCAATCCTTACGGACTGGCGAAAGACAATGCCGATTGGACTGCTTATTACGATCGCTTCGTTGAGTTTTACAAGCAAGCGCTGGAATATATCATCGAACTCAATAAATCGGGAGAGGTGTTCGTCGAAGAGTTTGCGACGCTTATTTTGCGTAAAATCCTGACACCTTTTCCGATCGGGTTCGTCGACCTGCAATCTCCGGCAGGAATTATCAACGGCGTAATCGTCTATAACTACGATGGATATGTCTATGCTTCCGACGAATCCCGAATGCTGGCCGAATTTCGGGATTATACATTCCGGTTGGGATCGGTAACGGATCGGTACGAAGATTTGTTCTACGGCCGCAAAGCGCAGGAGATTTCCCGCCTGTGGGCGACAGAGTGCATTGCCGGTTGTGCCGATTGCGCTTTTCAGTCGATTTGCGGGGCCGATCCCGTGCGAAACTACTCCACGCAGGGCGATATGTACGGATTCCGGCCGACCTCGACTTTCTGCCGGAAACACAAGGCGATTATCGAACACATCTTCGGCCTGCTGGCGGATCGTAGGGAAGAGGTGCTGCCGATTTTCAAAAGTTGGATCACGGGAACACGGGGATAATGAGAGATACGATCGACATAAATTCCAACGACAACGCGCTGTTCATCACTTCACAGTGCAATAACCGCTGCGTCATGTGCTGCCAGCCGCCTTTGCTGCGAAACGATCTCGACGGCTATTTTCAGAAAAACATGGCTCTGATCGACTCCGCTCCGCGGGAACTGCGTTCGCTCGGAATTACGGGAGGCGAACCGACCCTGCTCGGTGACCGGCTGTTCGAACTGCTCCGCCATGTTCGCACGAAACTGCCGGAAACCGAAATTCACCTGCTGACGAACGGACGGGCATTTGCCGACAAAGAGTATGCCCGAAAACTCGCCGAATGCGGTGAGAAAAAGATACTTCTCGGCATTCCACTTCATGCCGATTCTGCGGGCGACCACGATACTATCACGCAGGTGAAAGGCTCATTTGAGGAGACAATGCTCGGCTTGTATAACCTCGGACGCTATGATATCGGAATCGAATTACGGGTAGTCATTACCAAGATGAACTATCGTCGGTTGCCGAAGTTGCCGGATTTTATCTACCGCAATCTGCCGTTCGTCGAATTCATATCGCTGATGGGACTGGAATACACGGGATATACGATCAAAAACCGGGAAGCAGTCTGGATCGATCCGATGGATTATCAGGCAGAACTCACGCAGGCGGTTTTGGAGCTGCGGGACTGGCGTATGGACGTCTCAATCTTCAACCTGCCGCGGTGCATTCTCCCAAAAGCGCTATGGCCCTTTGCCCACAAATCCATATCCGACTGGAAAACCCAATACCTCGATATTTGCCGGGAATGTGCTGAGCAACCGGAATGTTGCGGATTATTCGCAACATCCCGAATGCAAAGTCGGGGAATAAAAGTAATAAAATGAAATAAACGGGCGACCGACATCCTATGTGTCTATGCAATTAGTTCCAAGTATAATGAGTTATACACGATTAATATACCGTCGAATAGCTTTAATCCAGACGATATATCCAGCACCGGACAAGTGGATTCCATCAACAGTTCGTTCTGCCGGAAGTTCTCCGTTTTGTTGCATATCACTCCAAATGTCAATGAAAGTCAATCCGCGGCGTCCAGCCATTTCGCGCAATAAGGTTACTGCGCAACCTTGAAGATGCTGTTGAGTTTCTCGCTTAATACCGCCATATCACGACCGATCTTGTCGTTGGTAATTTTGGCATAAATCTGTGTCGTGGTGATATGTTTATGCACCAGCATCTTGCTGACTGTTTCCAGAGGTGCGCCCTGCGTGAGCGTGACCGTCGTAGCGAAGGTGTGCCTCGCCATGTGCATCGTCGGATTAAACAACAGACCGGCGTGTTAGGCCACTTGACGCAGCGACATATTCATCGTCCGATAGTAGGATTTTATTGGAAAGACTTTATTACCTTCAAGATGCAGGTCTTTATAACGCTCGTAAATCATTTCGGCGACGGGGAGGAGTTTGACCCGGAACTGCGTACCCGTCTTTTGCCGTTTGTCGATGATCCAACGCTCCCCGTTGTCGTCCGTATGGATATCGGTATAGGTAAGTTTCACCACGTCTGCATGGCTCAGGCTCGTAAAAGCGCAGAAGACGAAGACATCCCGGTTGATGCCCGTTCGGTAGTTGGGAAGTTCTACGTCCATGACGGCCTGCAGTTCTGAAGCGGACAGATAGCGCCGTTCGGCGTATTTATGCCTGACATGAAACCCGGCAAAAGATCGACGGGAATCCAGCCGTTCTTATACGCCGTATAGGTCATCAGACGCAGTTTCTTGACCCCGGCACTGATCGTTCCGGAAGCAAGACCCTTTACTGTGGAGAGGTAAACGACGAACTTCTCGATAAAATCCCGCTTCAGCTCTTTGAAAGAAATGTCCTTGACATGGTATTCGTATTCGAGGAAAGTGGCAAGACGCCGGCGTCGCAGGCAGTAATCCTCATAGGTAGAATAAGCGCGATCCTTACCCACACGTTTGAGGAACCCCGCAAGGTATTCGTCGAAGGTTTGTAACAGCAGGCGACAATCATCACCCATACCCAGGAAGGCATTGCGGACTTTTTCCGCAGTAACATACGAATCCCGGTCACAGAGACGCTGGTATTGTTTACTGATATTGGTCTTGATATTTTCCAGCTTCTCGTTGATGCGCCGGGCTTCGAGGCTCTTACCCGCGGCCTTGTTGGCTTTGGTATCCCACAGGGAGATAGGTACGGAGAGTTTGCAACTGAACTGCGACATCGTACAGTTGATGGTGATATGACCCATGACGGGAACCTGACCCGATTCTCGGACGGCCTTTTCACATAGAAAAGGACTTTGAAAGTGCTGCGTTTCATGATAACTTGAACTTTGAGGATTGGTTAAACGTTAAGTCAAGTTATTTGTTGCGCAGAAATTCGATGCAAGAAGCAGAAAACAAACGTCTTAATGCAAATCAAAGCATTTCGGGCAGGTAACGGATAAGTAACTGAACTCACCGTTAAACCTGCCCAATTCTGCAATTATATTGCTCGGAGTACATGCGGAAATGAGGATTAAATAACTGCAAACAAGATATTTACTCTTTTTAGCACGTTTGTTTACCTACAAAATCCCGGCCGTTTTACGGCCGGGCTGTTTTTATCCGTTATCTGGAAAGTTCTTTTTCGATAGCCGCGGCCATGCGTTCCAGCTCCTCCTGTGCCGCACCCAGCGACCCGAGGACGATGCGGCCGTTGCGGTCGATTACGAAGGAGCGCGGGACGCCCTGCTCCGCATAAAGACCGAATACCCGTTTGTCCGGATCCATTGCCGTCAGGTCGCGCAGATAAGCGTAATTATGCTGTTCGTCGCCTGCGAAAAACTTGTCGAGGCTCTCTTTCGAATCGGTATAGGCGACCGGCAGGAATACGAATTCGCTGTCTGCGGCAAACCGTTCGAGAATGATTTTCGGCAGGGCTTCCGGCGCCAGTTCCCGCAGGCAGGGGCCGCACCAGGTAGCCCAGAAGTTCAGCAGCACGACTTTGCCACGCAGGGCTGTAAGCGTGAGATCCCCTCCGGCATATTTCGCAGCCCGGAAATCGGCCGCCAGGTCGCCCTCCTTGAGCAGGGTGTGCTGTTCGTAGATTCCACGTACCAGCTGCATCGCTTTTTCATGCGGGGTCGCAGCGTTTTTTTCCTGTTGCCCGGTGGCCGGAGCCTGTTCCCCGCCTTCGGGTTTTAATTTTATACGCACTACGGGCAATCCGTTTTCCACCGAATTCGCCATGGATTCGATTGCGCCCGCGGGAAGTTTCAACAGCTCTTCACGGGTTGTTTCCCGTCCGTCGATGTAATATTTGCCGGTTTGCGCCTTGCCGGGGAGTACGGTTGTCAATGCAATCATGGCCGCCAGGAGCGGAAGGATTCGTTTCATGCGATTGGTTTTCTGCAAATATAACTAAAAAATCTTCACATAAAACTATTTTTTATAGTTTTATTCAGGATGACAAAAGAAAGTCCGTCCGAGACACTCGGACGGACTTTATACGGGTTCTGAATATCGTATGTATCAGAGCGCTTCGGCGACGACATAGGTGCTGCCGCCGATGAAGACCATATCGTCCGCAGCGGCAAGTTCCCGGGCGTGTGCCACGGCGGCCGGCACTTCGGGGATGGTTTCCCCCCTGAGCCCGTAGATCGCAGCCTTGGCTGTCAGTTCGGCGGCGGGCAATGCCCTTTCGGTCTGTGCCTGCGTGAAGATGTAGTGCGCGTCGCGCGGCAGCAGGGGCAGGATGTGTGCCAGGTCTTTGTCGCGGACGAACCCGATTACGCAGTAAAGTTCCTTGTGGGGTGTCGCTTTGAGCTGTTCGGCCACGTAGGCGATGCCGTGGGGATTGTGCCCCGTGTCGCAGACGACGAGCGGATTTTCACCCAGCTTCTGCCAGCGTCCCGCCAGCGAGGTGATGGCCGCCGCATCGCGCGTCCCTTCGAGGAAGGCACGGCGGGAGATCGTCAGCGGGGTTTCCTCGTGCAGGAAATCGACCGTCGCCGCGGCTGTCAGGATATTATGGCGCTGGTAATTGCCCGTAAGGTCGAGGTCTACCTCGAAATTGCGGTCGTCGCGCATGCGGTGCATGCAGAAGTGCTGCCGCCCTTCCCTACAACCGCACTCTTGGCACGAGAATACCTTTTCGGCATAGATGACTTTCGATTTGTTGGCCGCAGCGACCTGCTCGAATACGTCGTTGTAGCGCAGGTCGCCCTCGCCGATCACGACCGGGATGCTCTTCTTGATGATCCCGGCTTTTTCGGCTGCGATCTTCTGGAGCGTGTCGCCCAGCAGCGCCGTATGCTCCAGCCCGATGTTGGTGATGACGCTTACGACCGGTACGATGATATTCGTGGCGTCCAGTCGCCCTCCCAGTCCCGTTTCGATCACCGCGACCTCGACGTCGCTCTGTGCGAAGTAGTCAAAAGCCAGTGCCGCGGTCATTTCGAAGAACGACAGTTCCAGCTCGACCATCTTGTCGTGGTGTTTGTCCACGAAGTTCACGACCTTCTGTTTGGGAATCATCTCGCCGTCGACGCGGATGCGTTCGCGGAAATCCTGCAGGTGGGGCGAGGTGAAAAGCCCCGTGCGGTAGCCGGCCTGCTGCAATACCGAGGCGATGATATGCGATACGGAACCTTTGCCGTTCGTGCCCGCCACGTGGATCGTGAAGAAATTGCGCTGGGGGTTGCCGATGTGGCGGCAGAATGCGGTGATGCGCTCCAATCCCGGCTTGTAGGCCGTTGCGCCTTTGGTTTCGAAGGCCGGCAGCGACTGGAAGAGGAATTCGAGGGTCTGGGTGTAATTCATATCGGGTTTCGGGTTTTATTTTACGAGGTGGTTCTTTTTCTTGGCCCGGTAGGCGATGTAGTAGAGCACACAGAGCAGCATCAGGTATTCGGAGATGCGTCCTAGGTAGTCGCCGTATCGGGTGTAGAAGGTAAGTTGGGAGTTGAGGGGTACGGCCGCTGTGAGCACGCCCCGTTTTTCCCAGCCGAGCGTCTGGCCTATGTCGCCGCGGGCCGATATGAAGCCCGACATGCCGGTGTTGGCCGACCGGGCGATGGCACGGCGGTGTTCGATGGCGCGCAGGCGCGAGATCGTGAAGAGGTGTTTGTAGCCGGGCGTGTCGCCCCACCAGCCGTCGTTGGAGATGATGGCCATGAACTGTGCCCCGCGGCGCACGAAATCGCCGAAGAAATCGCCGTAAAGTCCTTCGTAGCAGATTGCCGGGCCGGTTTTCACGCCCCGGTGTTCGAAGGCCGTGCCGTGCTGCCCCATGCCGATCTGTCCCACGACGCCGCCCAGGTCGATTACCAGGAATTGCAGGATGTCGAAAACGATCGTCGGGGTGTTTTCCACGCCGATCACCAGTTTGCCTTTGTGGTGCAGTTGCATGCGGCCTGCGGAGTCGAGCCCTACCGCCGTGTTGAATACGTCGTAGTAACCTTCGCCCAACCCGTCCCGGCGTGCCGTGCGGGGTTGTCCCCCGGCGGCATAATAACGCAGGGTGTTGGCGCCCGTGACGAGCAGGGCCCCGGGGTGCGACCGGCGCAGGCTGTCGGTCAGCTCTTGCCAGAACATGCCCGGTTCGTCGGCCGGGCGGAATTCCGAAAGATCCGG
>ERZ780228.767-NODE-767-length-25801-cov-5.267925_pt1 | contig 25801 bp, 25 predicted proteins | sample MGYA00511015_ERZ780228 | MGnify/ENA primary metagenome ERZ780228 (study PRJEB29588, sample SAMEA2161897) | human gut metagenome | biome: human gut; feature: human-associated habitat; material: faeces | place: Denmark | collected 2008/2010 ...
GTGTGGAGTGGGGGAAAATCCGGCGATAACTTCAAAGGATTACCTATCACTATAGAATGGTTTTTGTTCTATAAAAGAAGGTCGTGTAGTACTTGCGAATCGACTATTAAATAAATTCTTCACTGATTGATAGATATTTATCGGTATAGATACTTTCTTTTTCCCAGATGATGTCAAAGTCGTGTTGTAATTTAAAATCATCTAAAGTAATTTCTTTGAGTTCTTTTGATTTTAATTCTTTTTCTACAGCTATCTTATATAGAAAAGAGATTCCACAATCTTTTTTCAACAGATTCATGATGGTATGCATATTTTCTACTTGCGTATAATGTATAAAATTTGAAATGTGTAATCCGTGGGCAATTAGACTTTGTTCAAGAATATTTCTTGTTCCAGAACCTTTTTCACGAACCAAAAGATGTTCAGATATTAGATCATGAATCGTATGGGGTTCTTTATTAAATTGATGGGATGTAGCACAGACGGCAATATAGTCTTCTGTGCTATATTTTATATGAGAATAGTTTTCTTTTGGATAATTTCCTTCGACAATAGCTATACTGATTTGTCCATGGTCAAGTAATTCGAGCAGATTAGATGTGTTGCCATAGTGAAGGTGGATGTTGATTTCTGGATGATTTTGAATAAAGTTTGCTAATTTATCTACAATCGCATATTCACCGATGGTCATAGTTACTCCAATGGAGAGAGTTTCAATGTTGGATGTAATATTGTTGATTTCATTCATTAAAGCTTGTTCATTATTTTTCATTGTTAATAAATGTTTATATAGTATTTGACCAGATGGAGTTAGACTTAATTCTTTATTCTTATAATTGAATAGGATTGTATTGTATTGTTTTTCTAAAAAATGAATGTGTTGCGATACAGCAGGTTGTGTGATATTTAATTGTTTGGCGGCCGTTGTAAAATTTAATGTTTTGCATACAGTAAGAAATGTTTCAGTTCGATAATCTAGCATATGTACCTCTAATGATAAGAAAATATTATTATTCGATAGAATTATATAATTTTACCTTATTGATGTATAGTGCTACAATTCTCTTCATGGAGGGAATTATTGAATGAATTTTATTAATAAATATGGAAAAGGCATTTTAATTTGTCTATTGATTGCGATTCCATCATGGATCATAGGAAAAATGTTTCCGGTTGTTGGTGGTGCTGTCATTGCGATTCTTGCAGGTATGATTATTGCGATGTTTTGGAATGATAAAAAATCTGCCGAAGCAGGGATTAAATGGACTTCTAAAGTGATTTTACAAACAGCGGTTGTATTGCTTGGATTTGGAATGAATCTAGGTGTTATATTTGAAACAGGGAAACAGTCTTTACCAATCATTGTTTGTACAATTACTACATCTTTAGTACTTGCGTGGGTTATGAAAAAGGTTTTAAAAGTGCCTTCAAATACATCGGTTCTTGTCGGTGTTGGTTCATCTATATGTGGTGGTTCTGCCATTGCGGCAACAGCCCCTGTTATTGATGCGGATGATGATGAGATTGCCCAATCTATCGCAGTTATCTTTTTCTTTAATGTACTTGCAGCTATTTTCTTTCCTATTCTAGGAAAGGCGTTGGGTTTTGATACCATGCATGGGGATGCGTTTGGTATTTTTGCAGGAACAGCCATTAATGATACATCAAGTGTAACGGCAGCGGCTTCAACTTGGGATAGTATGTGGAATTTAGGTAGTGCCACATTAAATAAGGCGGTAACAGTAAAATTAACTCGTACACTTGCGATTATTCCAATTACACTTGGACTATCTTTTATTCGTGCTAAAAAAGAAAGACAAGCATCAAACTTTAGTTTGAAACGTGCCTTTCCAATGTTTATACTTTATTTTATTTTGGCAGCTATTTTTACAACAGTTTGTGTAAATGTTGGAGTAGACTCTAGTGTATTTGCACCACTTAAAGAATTATCGAAGTTTTTGATCATTATGGCTATGGCGGCCATTGGACTTAACAGCAATATAATTCAGTTGATCAAAACGGGTGGAAAACCAATTGCGGTTGGTGCAACATGTTGGTGTGGTATCACAATTGTAAGTTTAGTGATGCAGCATGTAATGCATATTTGGTAAATTTTGAATTATAAAGAAAGCGTATCAATAAATTTTTGTGTGGCAATATTGGTTGCACGACTTGCATCCTGGACAAGAAGAATATCTCGTTCAGGATTTTTTATATTTGTTTGAATTTCAAAAATATCAGAATCCTTAGAAATTAATTCTTTAGGATAGAATCCAATGCCAAGGTTGTGTTTGACTAATGGAAGTATTTGATCGGCAGTAGCCACTTCTAAATCGGTATGAAAAGGGATTTGGTGAATTAAAAATAAGTTTGAATAATAGGTATATGTACTTGTATTTTTGCCTAAGGTAATAAATGGATAGTGCGAGATTTGTTGAATGTCTAGAATCTGGTTGCTTAAGCTTTCGTATTCTTTTCCGCCAATCAAGACTTCTTCAAAGCAGTAGAGTGAAGTTGCACGTAATGGCTTTTTGATATTGATCGGACTTGTGACAATCGCAATATCGACAATTCCTTTTTCTAAGGCATCAACAGCTTGAATAGAGGAATGGTTGGATAATTTGATTTTGACTTGTGGATAGGCTTTGTGGAATTGTTCAAGTTTGGATAATAAAAAGATATTTAGAGCCGTTTCACTTACACCAATTGATATATGTCCATGTTCTAAGGTTTTATTTGAAAGGATTTCACTTTCTCCTTGGTAAAGTTGTTCAATGGCTATCGCAACATGTTCATAGAGTTGTTCACCTTCGGGTGTTAGAGTAATACCGGAATGAGAACGTACTAAAAGCTTACATCCAAATTCACTTTCTATGTTGTTCATGGTTCTTGAGATGTTGGGTTGGTTGTTATGTAGGATTTGAGCGGCCTTTGAAAAGCTTTTATATTTAGCTACATAGTAAAAGATGCGGTAATAGTCTAGTGTCATTGTATAACCTCCATATAATTTTTGTATAATGTATATTTAAAATATACATTTCACATATTTTCTTGGAGTTAGTATAATACTTTTAGTCTGAGTAGGCAAGCCATCAAAACAGATACAAAAAGTGTGTTAAAGGAAGACTTCTTGTATCTGTTTGTCGAAAGGATTAGAAAAGAAGTGAGAATCATGCCAACAATTTTTCCTAGGGAAGAAAAGGCAGAGGCTTTGTTTGATAAAATTGCCAAGGATCCTAGAGCTTGTAAACGATTAATGGACGCCTTTTATGAAGGTGTTGCCTGTGATGAGGATTCAAGCGTAGAAGAAGAAAGGGTACTTGTGGATAAACAAGTATTTACCAATGCACTATTTACTGCATATAAAAATAAAGATCTGTCGGCATTTTTAATGGCCGTATGCGGCAATAGTATGTTTGACTTATTAAGAAATGCATTTTTGATTCCATTGCGATTTAACGATAAGGGAAAAGAGAATCCGATTCTTTTAAGTGATGAGGATGGAAATATTATAGAAAGTGATATTCACGTTCCTGAATCAAAAAAGCATATGTTTAAAAAGCTTGTAGAAAAAAATCGATACTTAGCGTATGGGTTTTTAGAGCAGCATAGCTTTAAAGAGGACATGTCCATTCGAACTATTCAAAATGAATCACATTTAGGTATCTTAGTTGTCCAAGAAATGCCGGAAGAGGTTCATGAAAAGTTAAGTGATGCACAAATTTATTCTGGCTTATGGGATTCTATGATGAAGCTTGAAGATTTGTTATATAATGCATTCTTCTATTGTGGTGATTTTAAAGGAAAGTATTGTGTTGGTGTATTCTTGCCATTTACACATTTTGAACATAATTTAGAAAAGAATATTGAAGTTTCAAATAGTATCTTATATGAATGTATACAAAAAATGCTGGACGATTAAGTTCAGCATTTTTAAGTACAATAACGAAATGAGGGATCGGTTAAGATACGGGCAAATATAAGTCCCATTGGAAGGGCCAAAACAATCAACAAAGATTGAATGAGCCAGTTAGCTCCAATAGACATGGTGGATGTGAGTTCGAGATTATAGATAGCTCGATACATATATAGGCCTGGGACCATAATCACAATGGATGGTACGGTTATCGCAATTCTAGGGTATCCTGTATTTCCTTTGATCATGGAGGCAAGTAGTCCGGCTGTTAATGCGCCAATAAAGGCTGCGGCTGCAGCAGGTAAAGATAAATCGACAAGTGTTAGTCGTAATGTGTTTGCGATGGCTCCAATGCATCCGGCACTGGCGGCTATTTTTTTTGAACTATTAAACATAATAGAGAATCCAAAGACGCCTCCAAAACTGGTTAATAGTCTTAAAAGTAACTTAGTTGATGTTGGAATGTGTAATTTTACAAAATCAACGGGTTGAAGATGTAAGACTAAAGCACAGATCCATGCAGTAAGTGTAGCAGCTAAAATAATGATAATGGCATAGGCAAGTCTTTCTAGACCGGATCGTAAATCTAATTTAGCTAAGTCAATTCCGCTTGTGATGAAAGGAAAGCCTGGAATAATGAAAAGCATAGAACAGATGTATCCAGCTTCGTGTTGTGTGGCTATGCCAAAACAAGTTTCTAAAAAATTAAATAATAAGGCATATGCAAGGCAGGCTAAAGAAACACTGGCAGCAACATTTAAGAATAGAGTGTAGTTATGTTTAATCAGTTTCATTCGAAGTGTATTGCCAAGTCCCGCCCCCACAAAGGCACAAAGCATTTCAATGGGGCCTCCTCCAAGTAGAAAGGTAAAACAGCTACAGGCAAGAGCAGCCGCAAGTCCTAGAATAATAGGAGAATAGCTAGAGTGAATATTTTCAATTAGATCAAGTTGATCGTGTATTTCGTTGCATGTGCATGTTTTACATTCGTCTTTAAAGTGATAGACAAAGTCTTCCATACGAGCAAGCTTGGATGTATTGACACTTGTATTATGTAAAGACAAGGATTGGGCGTGAGATTTGATTCCATCAATGCATGTGTAGGAAATATTTGTAAGTCCAATGTCGGCAATACATGTGATATTTAATTCACTAGCGATGGTGTTCATAGAACTTCTAACTCTCCAAGCACCTGTACCACAGGCTAGAAGCATCAATCCAATTCTTCCTATAACGGAGGATTTTTCTGTAAGACTTGCATTTTCAATCTTAACTTTTGAATCTTTGTTTGTATATTCGTGCCACGGAATTTCCATATGGTTTTTCATAAGATCATCTCCTATATCATTTATATATAATACACATAGTATAAATATATATTCGATATTTAATTCCATGAATAGTATAGTCAAGAAAAAAAAGAAGTCAATTTCTTAATCGACTTCTTTATGAATCCACGTCATTAATACTTTAACAATATATGCTTTTTGTTTGGGGCCTAGTGGCTGATTGGGTTTGATCTTATGCCATTTATATAAACATTGTCTGCAACAACAGCCAGTAGCATGTTGGGCAATGAATACAGGGTGTCCTTTGAAAGGTGTTTGTTTACCGTCGTTTGGGATATAGGCTGGAGCTAATCTTTTTTCAACAAAATCTATGGCATGTTTTTCAATGGTGTCCATTCCTTTGGCTTGTATATACTCCTTATCTTTTTGTTTCAGATGAAAACTGCTCCTAAATTTGGAGTGGGATATGCGATTAAAAAGTTGTTCAAACCATTCGGATTCTGTCATAGTTTCTCCTTATATATAATAAAAAAAACCAGCTAAGCTGGTTTCATAATCAAGTGGCGCCTGAAACAAGACTCGAACTTGTGACCTGCCGGTTAACAGCCGGATGCTCTACCGACTGAGCTATTCAGGCATTTACTTTTCACTTGACTGCTTGTATATAATACCAAAAGATGTTGTATTATGCAAGTACTTTTTGTAAAATTATAATATATTATTATCTAAATGGGGGAATGGATTATGTTAGATGCGATTGTAATGGATATGGATGGAACTTTATTGGATCCAAATAATAAAATTTTACCGGAAACGAAGGCAGCATTGATTGCTTGTCAAAAGCAGGGGACTAAGCTAGTACTTGCGAGTGGAAGAAGTTATACAAGATTGCTTTCTTATGCTAAAGAGTTAGAGATGGATGTATATGGTGGCTACTTATTAGAGGTTGATGGTATTGCGTATTATGATGTAAAGAAAGATGAGCGTCATGTTTTAAAACAGATGTATAAGGAAGATGTTGAGCCTGTATATGCGTATTTGATGCATAAAAATTGTGAGACAATGGCTGTATTTAGTGATGGTCTATTTGATTATATTCCTGATCATATTATGGAAAAGAAAAAAGTGTTAAGAAATGCACAAGAATATCCAGAGGATTTTCCTTGGACGGGTGGCCCTTGGTCTTGGCTTGCAGATATGCGTGATGGTTATCCTAAGATTACGTATATTAAGAATCTGAGTGAAATTCAATATCCTGTAAATAAGATTCAGACAATTGAGGATGAAGAGGTAACTACCCAATTGGCTTTGGATATTCAAAATGAATTTAAAGATCAATATGAAGTGTTCCGTACTTGTCCTAGAGAATTAGAAATTTTGCCTAAGGGATATAGTAAGGGAGCTACTTTAGTTCGTATGATGGATATGTTTGGTTGGGATAAGGATAAAGTCTTCACATTTGGTGATGGCGAAAATGATGTGAGTATGTTTGGTGTTGTAACTCATAGTTTTGCGATGGGCCAGGCTATGGATTATGTAAAAGAAAAAGCAGCTCATGTGACCAAGTCCAATGTGGAACAGGGTATTGTAGCTGCTTTAAAGGATTTTAATATTTTGTGATATAGCTAACAACAAGCTTCATTGTGCTTTCTACACCATCATAGTGTGTTCTTTCCATTCCGTGGCTAGCATGAACACCAGGGCCAATCAAGGCTCCTTTGATGTCGTTACCACCGCGTAATGCGGCACTGACATCAGATCCATATTGTGGGTAGATATCAACGGCATAATTAAGCTTGTTTTCTTTTGATAGTTCAACTAGATGAGTAATCATTTCGTAGTCGTATGGTCCGCTTGAATCTTTAGCGCAGATTGAAACGTCTTGTTCCGTACAAGCAAGATCTGTACCGATACATCCCATGTCTACGGCTAATAATTCTTCAACTTCTTCTGGAAGACAACTTGCTCCATGACCAACTTCTTCATATGTACTGAACATAATGACTAAGTCTCTTTGAGGTGTAATGTTGTTGTCTTTTAAGTATTTTAGTACGCCCATTAAAGCTGTAGCTGAAATCTTATCGTCTAAGAATCTAGATTTAATGAATCCACTTTCTGTGATTTGTGTTTTTGTATCAATACAAATGAAGTCTCCGTTGCAGATACCTAATTTTTCAACATCTGCTTTTGAGTGAACAACTTCATCAATTCGAACTTCCATTGTATCTTCTTTTCTTTCTAATGTTGAAGCATCTGGATATACGTGAACGCTTGGTGAACAAGAAAGAATGGTTCCTGTATATACCTTCCCATCACGAGTATAGATCTTACAATATTCTCCGTCTAATGTTGGTAAACAAGGTCCTCCGACTTTAGTAATGGCAAGTTTTCCATTGTCTTTGATGGAACGAACCATAAGTCCTAATGTATCTAGGTGAGCACTCAATCCTAATGTGTGTTCAGAATCTTTTCCGTCTACATAGATTAATAAGTTTCCTTTTTGGTTACGTCCTGTTGTATAGCCTAATTTTTTGGCTTCTTCGTCCATGAAATCGATGGCTCTTTTTGTGTAGCCTGTTGGTGAATCAATATTCAAAATTTGTTTGGCGATGTCACAGACATATTCTTTATCAAATGGTTGCATATTTTAAAACTCCTCCTGTATGTATTATACGCTTTTATACAAATTCAAGACAATGTATTCAACTTTTTTTTCATTTTGTGCTATTGTACAAGAAAAGGAGGCTAATAGTATGGAATTAAATGTAAGAGAAGAAAATTTAAGGAATTTGTTTAAACAGTTTCAAGTGGAACATAATGAGAATTGTAAGACCGTATTTATTGATAATAATGATGAACAGTTAGAAAACTATTTAAATGAATCAAATACGGTATATTTACATATGGTGGATTATGAAGTAAGACATCTTGATTTGAGTAAAGTAAATACAATATTTGTGAATAAAGAGTATGCGAGTAAATTAGAAAATGGAATTCAGGATGAACAAAGAATTCTAGAATTACTATTAAATAAATATCCCAATCTTAGAGTTGTATTAATTACCGATAAAAAAGGTGCTTATTATAAAGATAAGGACATGATGATTTACCAGAAAGAATTGGCTTCTAATTTTGATAAAGATCTATTCTTAGTTAAATATATGGCTTCAGAATTAAAGGGGAATTCAGAAATGACATCTCTATATCGAGGTGTAAATCAGTAAGTTGATATTTATCATCTTTCTCGTTATAATACAAATACAGAAAAGACTACTAGATATGGTGGTCACTCTGGATTAGGTAGAAGCGCTAATCCCGTTGTGAGTGGGTGGTTAGCGCTTTTTGTTTTCTTCATGAATAATAATGATAACTCGTATGAGTTGTACAATAGCTATTAAGACAATAGTTATATCAATATTAACTTGAATTTGCATACGCCTATTCCTCCATCCCGGGATCGAAAGTCTCAAGGATTTATCCAGAGGAAACCACCTGCCATATCTAGTAGCAATTTCAATTATAAATACCCAATGTGAAAAAGACATTAACTCTCAAAACTTTTTAAAAAAACTTAAAATTAACCTATGATGATGTTGAATAACGTCTTTTGCGGTGCAAAGGTGAAATATAACTTAAAAATATAAATTCTGCTTTATATAAAGTGTATGCTGAGAGCATACATTTTTGTTTTTATATAGAAATTTATAGGAAACGGCTTACATAAGTGATATAATGCATGTAACATAATCACTTTATGGAGGGCATTACAATGGATAATAAGTATGTATTAGGTTTAGATATAGGAATTAGTAGCTGCGGGTATGGAGTTATAGATCTTGAAACAGGTAAATTTGTAGACTATGGAGTACGTTTGTTTAAAGAAGGCACAGCAGAAGATAATGGGAAACGCAGAGACGCTAGAAGTCGTAGACGTTTGACTTCAAGACGTCATACTCGAATTATGGACATGCAAAAATTGTTGAAGGAAAACGGTATAATGTCAAATGACTATCATCCTTTGCAGAATGTATATGAATTGCGTTGTAAAGGTTTAAACGAAAAACTAACAAATGATGAATTAACGGCAGCTATTTTACATATAACAAAACACAGAGGTAGTGTTATTGAAACTGTAGAAGAAGATGTAAAAAAGAGTGATGACGAATTAAGTTTAAAGGCTACTTTACAGCATAATGAGCAGTTGATTAAACAAGGAAAATATATTTGTCAAATTCAATTGGATAATTTAAACAATAAGGATCATATTCGTGGACATGAAAATAATTTCTCAACAAAAGATTATGTAAACGAATTGAATGAGATATTACATCACCAGGAATTAGATGAACAACTTATTAATAAGATTATTGATATAGTTGCGCGTAGAAGAGCTTATTATGAGGGGCCTGGAAGTGAAAAATCACCAACACCATATGGTCGATTTATAGAAGTTGATGGGCAAATTAAAGAAATAGATTTGATTGAAAAAATGCGTGGAAAATGTAGTGTATTTCCAGATGAGTTAAGAGCTCCTAAAATGGCGGTAACCGCAGATTTATTTAATTTCTTAAATGACATGAATAACTTAACAGTAGATGGTAATAAGTTATGTCCAGAGGAGAAAAAAGGGATTTTAACTATAGTTAGTCAGAAAGGTAACATTACTTTACGTCAATTGGCGAAAGAATTGAATGTGAAAGAAGATGAGATTAGAGGCTATCGTATAGATAAAAACGATAAAGCTATTTTTACTGAGTTCAAGGGATATAAGAAAATAAAAGCAATTCTAGAAAAAGAAGGATATTCAATTTCATTAAATGATTATGAAATGTTGGATAAAATAATTGAGATTCTTACGAATAAAAAGGGTATACAAGAAAGAAAAGATTTTTTATATCACTTAGAATATAATCTTTCGGATTCAGTGGTAGATACTTTAGCAAATACAACAGGAATAACAGGCTATCATTCATTATCTTTTAAAGCATTGAATTTATTAAATAAAGAATTGTTTGAATCTGAAATGAATCAAATGCAGCTGTTACATGAATTGAAGTTGTTTGACAAGAATCGTGTTTCTCATAAAGGAAAAAAGAACATTGAATCAGACCCAGAAGCTATTTTATCTCCAGTGGCAAAAAGAGCGCAGAATGAAACTTTTAAAGTTGTAAATGCTTTGAGAAAGAAATATGGAGAATTCGATTCCATTGTTGTTGAGATGACTCGTGATAAGAATTCAGTTGAAAAGAAAAAGAGAATTAGTAACTACCAAAAAAATCGAGAGAATGGATCTAAAGAAATGGATAAACTTTTGAATGAAAAGGGGTATGATCTAACAAAAATTAATGGAAAAACAAGAATGAAAATTAGTTTATATTTGCAACAAGGAGGCAAGAGTGCATATACTTTTGAACCTTTAGATTTAAATCGAGTCATTAAAGATCCAAAGTATACAGAAATTGATCATATTATCCCAATCTCCATATCATTAGATGATTCTCAAAATAATAAAGTTTTAGCATTGCATTCAGAAAATCAGGTGAAAGGTAATTTGACTCCTTTTATGGCATATGCAGCTAATAAATTTAATGGAATGGGATGTAGTTATTCAGAATTTAAAACAAGTGTTCTTTCTAATAAAAACATTCCATATAAAAAGAAATTAAATTTACTAAATGAAGAAAATATCACTAAGGAAGAAGTTGCTAAAAAATTTATTAATCGAAATCTAGTAGATACAAGTTATGCTTGCCGTGTTGTTTTAAATACGTTATCAGACTATTTCAAAGATAATGAGATTGATACAAAAGTTCATACTATCAATGGTCGAGTTACGGATTTGTTTAGAAAGAAAATCCATTTAGAAAAAGATCGTGATGAAGATTATTTGCACCATGCGATGGATGCATTGATTGTAGCTTCTGTAAAGAAAATGAACTTGTTGAACGGATATCTTCTTAAACAAGAACATGATTTCAATGATTTATATAATGAAGAGACAGGAGAAATTATTACAATTCCTGACGATAAGGTATTCTATGATGAAAGATATATTCAATATATTGTAAATCTGAAAACTATATATCAAGAAAGTAATCAGTACTACAATCGTGTGATTGACAAAGAAGATATGCATTTTAATCCAATTAAAATTTCTCATAAGATTGACACGAAACCAAATAGACAATTGTTCAATGAGCAGATAAAAGGTTTTAGAGAAATAGAAGGTAAAAATTATGTTATTGAGAAAATTAGTGATATCTATAATTCAAAAGAAAACATCAAACTGATTGAGGATATTTTAAATGATAATTGTGAAAAATATTTTATTGCCAAAAACGATCCAAGAACATTTGATATCATAAAAAATATAGTATTAGCGGATTTTGAAATATATAAAGATAATAAAGACATATATATAAAATCGACAAAAATAAGATTAAGTACGTCAATGCTTATAAAGCGGATAAAGATACTAAGAAGATTAGAATTAAGAATCCATTAACAAAATTTTTTGAAGAAAATGGTCCTGTTACCAAGTTTTCTCCTAAACGTAAAGGGCCGCCAATCAAATCGATGAAATATAAGGGCAAGATATTAAATGAACATGTTGAAGCGGTGGATAGAACACAAAATAAGTTACTCGGTGCTAGATTAACTTTAAAACCATATAGAACGGATTTTTATAGATGCGAAGATGGAAAAATAAGATTTGTGACAGTAAGACATGTTGATGTTGAATATAAGAAATCTGATGGCATGTATCATATTAATCGAAAAATATATGATGATTTATTACAAAAAAAGAAAATAGGTAGTCAAGCAGAGTTTTTATTTTCATTACATACGGATGAATTATTGTATATTAAAAAGAAGGCTGGAGAAAGCTTTTGCTTCAGCCCAAAAGAAAAACTCGTGTACAATGATTCGGATTATGAATTATTTACATTTTTAGGCACAAATAACGACGCAATGAACAGAATAGAATTGAAACCTCGTTACATGTTTGCAACAACGAGAATTAATCCTTACACAACGACATTTGTAGAGTGTAAAAAATATGCCACAGATGTATTAGGAAATCTATACGAAGTGAAGGATAATAAGTTGAAATTGGAATTTAAATAGAGTAAACTAAAAGTGGTTATATTCTAGCAAAAATTTTTATGACCTAACAAAACAAGGGTTTATCCCGGATTCGGCTCTTCGGAGCCTTTTCTTTTACCCTTTTTATGGGCTATAGAGTTATATATATTGAAAAATGTGAGTATTTGAGACTGTATTTAGATAATTTGAAAGTGGAAATTAAAAATGACACTTTATTGATTCCGGTTTCAGATATTCAAATTCTAGTGATTGATAATTATCAGTCTAATTTGAGTGTACCTTTAATTAATAAATTAACAGATAATAATGTGTGTACCATCATTTGTGGAGTGGATCATTTGCCGAAAAGCTATATATTACCGATGAATGGACATTTTTCAAGTAGTGGGAATATTTCAAAACAAATTTGCTGGGATTCAAAACGTAAAGATGATTTACATGCAATGATTGTAAAAATGAAGATTTTAAATCAAATAGAAATATTGAAGGTCAATAATAAAGATTTTGAGGTGGAAAAGAAGCTGTATGAATTTGTAGATAGTGTTGTTTCTGGAGATAAAACGAACAGAGAAGGTTTAGCAGCTAAGATGTATTTTAGAGAACTTTTTGGTCATGATTTTATTCGATTTGAAGAAGATGTGATAAATGCTGGATTAAATTATGGTTATGCTATATTTAGATCTTTAATAACATCGATTATTGTAGCTAAGGGATATATCGCCAATATAGGCATTTTTCATAAAGGTAAACAGAATATGTTTAACTTAAGTGATGATATTATAGAAGTCTTTAGACCGGTAGTAGATCATTATGTTTACAACAATATGATGGATGATATTATTTTTAAACAATCTCATAGAGAAGCTTTAATACAATTGACAAACAAGAAAGTTATGATTGATGGAAGAAAACAAACGATAGCAAATGCAATTAGTTTTTATCTAGATTCTATATTTAATTATTTAGATGGGGAATCAGATTCTATTTTGTATCCATTACCAGTAATAAATGATTTATGATTTTATGCGATTAATATTATTTTTTGATTTACCCGTGGTATCTAAAGAAGATAGAAGAATTTATGCAACATTCAGAAAATATCTAATCAAAAATGGATATATTATGATGCAATATTCGGTATATTGTAAAATATTTGCGAATCGTGAAGCAGCAGTAAAACATGTGAATATTTTGCAAAGAAATGTTCCTCAAAAAGGACAAATACGAATATTATTGGTTACAGAAAAACAATATGCAAAAATTGAAATAATAGTGGGTGGTAAATCAAATCAAGAACAAGTCGTTAGCAGCGATGCATTTATAAAATTATGAATCTATTGACTATAAAGAATGGAACAAATAAATGGAATCTTCAAATGAATCATATAAAATATATAATTTCAGATTCAAGTACAAATTACACATTGTTACAAGCAATTCGGTTGTTTACTTCAAAAGATAAAAGTGAAAGCAGAACAGAAAATAATATTAGTACAAAAATATTTATAAACGAAAAAGAGATAGAATTAAAAAATAATATGTTTATAGAAATATCAGAAATGTACTCTCTTAATGAGGATAAAAAGCTTACTACAAAGTCATTGATGTTAAAGTATTTAGAAATTAAACTTCAGAATCAAGAATATTTTGATACAATCAGCACAATTGATATTTTGCTGAATTCATTATCTGAAGAAGTAAATGATGAATCATTGCTTAAAATTATGTTTAATGGAGCAAATTATAAACAATTGATAAAAATGTTGTCACCATATTATGAAGACGAATTACAAAAAGATGAATTTGATCTAACAAGAGATGAATTGATTTTGTTTCAATTGGATTTAGTGGAATACATTTCAAATCATAATTCAAAATATGATAATATCTTTATCTTTGGTAAACTAGATAACTTGAGTGATAGAATTCTTCAGAAAATCAATAAAATACAGAACGTTAAATTGATGATATTTACAAATTATTACAACGATTTAATGAATATACAAAATGCAGCTTTATTGCAAGATAAAATAATAGATTTTGCAGACATGGAACAAATTTATTACGACCTATCGCAAAAATCACTTCGAACATATATGTTACAGGAGGTAGAACAAATGACAATTAATTATTTACAACAAACATACACTCAGGAAACGCACGATATTTATCAAGAACTAGAGCATTTTTCAATTAAATAATTAGTATTCTATTACATTCAAAAATGTGCTACCATATTTTTGAGGTTTTGTTACCATAAGGATTTTTGCTAGAACAGAACATTACGGGTAAAGACTTCTCGCGATTGCGCGTTTTGTTACCATAAGGATTTTTGCTAGAACAGAACTTGTATGGGCAAACCCGGAACTAAAAGAAAGTTTTGTTACCATAAGGATTTTTGCTAGAACAGAACGCAATGCACAGTGTCAATTTGTTGTGAGGTGTTTTGTTACCATAAGGATTTTTGCTAGAACAGAACCGCTTTTTTACGTTCGCTTAGCCAAATATTGTTTTGTTACCATAAGGATTTTTGCTAGAACAGAACTTTCCCAAACTGTTCTATGTTTACGGAAAAGTTTTGTTACCATAAGGATTTTTGCTAGAACAGAACCACAATTCGGTTTCCGAAAACAGAGATCACGTTTTGTTACCATAAGGATTTTTGCTAGAACAGAACATGGCATGACAAGCACATTGGAGATTATTCGTTTTGTTACCATAAGGATTTTTGCTAGAACAGAACTCATAACTCATACTACTTCACCCCATTCAAGTTTTGTTACCATAAGGATTTTTGCTAGAACAGAACTATTGCATCATTTAGTTGTCTATATTGACCGTTTTGTTACCATAAGGATTTTTGCTAGAACAGAACCGGACGCAATTAAAGATATTATCGACGACAGTTTTGTTACCATAAGGATTTTTGCTAGAACAGAACTGAAGAAAAAACAATGATTAAGACACATATGTTTTGTTACCATAAGGATTTTTGCTAGAACAGAACATGCCTTGACAATTCAAATTAAATACAGAAGTTTTGTTACCATAAGGATTTTTGCTAGAACAGAACAACTAGATGAATAAAAAATAAAGGAAAATAGTTTTGTTACCATATGAATTTTTGCTAGAACAGAACTTGTTCCTTCATCTGCATACTGCATCACGAGTTTTGTTACCATATGAATTTTTGCTAGAACAGAACTCTTCTAGAACGTGTTAGAACTGCTGCTACGTTTTGCTACCATATGAATTTTTGCTAGAATAGAACTAAGCTCTTATTTTTCATCTTTAAGCGGGTGTTTTGTTACCATAAGGATTTTTATTGAGATGGATTTGAAAAATGAAAAAGGGAGTGTCCCCCCCCGCCAGAAAGGGCAGAGGGCCATCCTCACCTGTGTTATATTGTGTAAATGTTAATTAAACAAGGAAGAATATAAATATTTGATTAATTAAAAGGTATGTAATGTGTTTTTTGGAAATACAATACAAATAAATTTAGTCCATGTTGTTACTGTATATTTTTGCTAGAATGTTAATTTGTGATTAAATATTTTTTATTTTTCTTGTATGACATTAACTACCACATACTCACAAATACCCTCTGTTCTTATTGGAAAACCCCAACCAACAAGGCCTGAACTAATGATTTTTGTGCAGTGCTTGAATGTTTCTTTTCCGTAATTGCCCGCAAAGTCGGGTTGTAGGTGGTAAGAGAAAGATAGTGGAAACATTTGACCGTTGTGGGTGTGTCCGCTGAGTTGAAGGTCTACATGATTTCTAATGTTTTCTTTTGTTCCTTGTGGTTGATGGTCTAGGATGATGTTGTAGGTTTTATTTGTTAGATGGTAGTCTTTTGTTTTCTTTCGGTTTTTGTTTGTGTAGTCTTTTCTACCAATTAGAATTATGTTATTTAAATGTACTTCTTGATCATTTAGAATGGTAATGTTGTTTTTAATGATTTCTTGATTGAGTTTGGTTCTTGAAAACTTTGTCTTGTTTTCATGATTACAATATACAAAATAAACAGGGGCTACTTTAGTAATTCTTCCAAGTTGTTTAAATAGGATTTCCATATCATCTTTGGATGTGGATTCATAGACGAAGTCTTTGCCAAGTAGATATAAATTTGGCGTTTGTGATTTATTTTGTTGTTGTGATGTTGTAGGTGGTTTTATGGATGGTATACATATTCACATAACCATAAGTTACGATGGATGTGGATATGATAGCTGAAAGGATTATACAGATGATTGGTTTTCTTTTTTTGAATAGTGCTGGTAATACAAGTAAGCATAATAGTGTATGTATAGCCCACATAGCTTGATACGTACGCATATTCCAACAATTTAATAGTAATGCGATACAAATGGCGTATCGTATTTTTTGTTTAATGTATCCTTTAATATGTTGTTAATTAAATAACATAATCCGATTGCTAGAATGAGAATTCCCGTTTGAAGACAGATCATACTATCACTTCCTTTTGGTCTTATCTTACAGCATTGTTAGAAAGATTTCCTGGCTTATGCAGTATAATAAAGTGGGTGAGATTATGTATAAAATAATGATTGTAGAAGATGATGAACTCATCTCAAAAAAGTTGGAATCGTTTCTTAAATCTTGGAATTATAGTGTTGAAAGAGTTACAGATTTTTATAATGTAATGGATGCATTTCAATCCTTTAATCCAGACTTAGTGTTAATGGATATAACACTGCCTTATTTAAATGGATATTTATGGACGGAAAAGATTCGTGAAGAATCCAAAGTTCCTATTATCTTTATTTCAAGTGCTACAGACAATATGAGTATTGTGATGGCTATCTCTAAGGGTGCGGATGATTTTGTATGTAAACCATTTGATTTAAATGTTCTAGCTGCTAAAATAACAGCTATCTTACGTCGTAGTTATGACTTTGTATCCAATCATAATATCCTTGAATATCAAGGTGTACGCTTTAATTTAGATGATAATACGGTATGTTTTCAATCTTCTCAAATGGAATTGAGTAAGAATGAGGCGAAGATCCTACGTTTACTTATGGAAAAGAAGGGGACGATTGTATCTCGAGATAGTTTAATGGAATATTTGTGGAAGACCGATTTTTATGTGGATGAAAATGCATTAAGTGTGAATGTGAATCGTTTGCGTAAAAAGTTAGAGAGTATTGGCATTGTGGATTTTATTCAAACAAAAAAAGGATTGGGATATAAGATATGAAGTTGTTTAGTCATTATTTAAAAGATCGAGCGTTCTTTATCGCAATTTATATTGCGAGTGTATTTGTCTGTTTCTGTGTATTTAAACTCTATAATTTAGAACTTGAAGCTTTTACATATGCCTTTATGCTTTTATGTGTTTTGTTGGTGGTTTGTTTCTTTTGGGATTACCACAAATATTATAAGAAACACCAAACACTAGTAACACTTCAATCCAATAGTAATGTTTCTTTATCTTGTAATCTTCAAGATTCTTCATTGATGGGAGAAGACTATCATAAAATCTTAGTGGCTATGAAAGAGTATCATGATGAGTATGTTATTTCTTCAGAAAACAAAATGCATGATCTAGAAGATTATTTTACGATGTGGGTACATCAGGCTAAGCTTCCCATTGCTGCTATGAAATTACTACTTGAAGATGAGGAATTGAGTCGTAGTGAAATTAAGCTGCAACTCTTACGCATGGACCAATATACAGATATGGTTTTAGCCTATTTACGATTACATAGTACGCACACCGATTTCTTATTTAAAGAATTAGAATTGGATGATTTAATTCGACAATCGATTCGTCGCTTTTCTACAGAATTTATTCGTAAACACATTCAGTTGAACTTTAAAGAAACCGGGGATGTTATTTTGAGTGATGAAAAGTGGCTTGTGTTTGTGTTGGAACAAATTCTTTCGAATAGTCTTAAATATACCAATGAAAATGGTTCTATATCTATATATATGAAGTCTAAACATGTCTTAGTGATTGAAGATACGGGTATTGGTATTAGTGCAAGTGATCTAAATCGTGTATTTGAAAAGGGATATACAGGCATAAATGGGCGTAGTGATAAAACGGCAAGTGGTCTAGGTCTATATTTATGTAAAAATATTTTAGATATGTTAAATCATAAAATAACAATTGAATCGAGTGTTGGTAAAGGGACTCGAGTGATATTAGATCTTACGCATTTTGAAGGAAGAATTGAGTAATCTTACAATCTTGTAAGATGAGTGTTAGCTGAATCGATGGCTGCATTATTGGATTCTTTGTAGAATTTTGGTGTACATGGAGGTAATGAATATGGCATTATTAGAAGTAAAAAATTTAAAAAAAGTATATACAACAAGATTTACACAGAATCAAGTACAGGCATTGACCAACGTTAATTTTAGTGTGAATAAAGGCGAATATGTCGCTATCATGGGAGAGTCTGGATCAGGTAAGACAACACTATTAAATATCTTGGCCGCTTTAGATAAACCAACAAGTGGACAAGTCTTATTACATGGTAAAGATATTACGCATATTTCAGAAAAGGAAATTGCGAACTTTCGAAGAGAACACTTGGGCTTTGTATTCCAAGATTTTAACTTATTAGATAATTTTAATAATCGCGATAATATTTTCTTGCCTTTGGTTTTAAGCAAGAAAAAATATCCAGAAATGAAAAAAAGATTGGAACCTATCGCAAAACAATTAGGAATTGAGGGTATTTTAGATAAGTTTCCATATGAAATTAGTGGTGGACAAAAGCAGCGTGTAGCTGTAGCTCGTGCCATCATCACAAATCCAGATCTAATTCTGGCCGATGAGCCAACGGGGGCTTTGGATTCAAAGAGTACAGAGGAACTTTTACATTTATTTGGAACAATCAATGAAAATCAACAGACGATTGTGATGGTTACCCATTCAACAAAGGCGGCAAGTCATGCGTCTCGCGTTCTGTTTATTAAGGATGGAAAAATCTTCCATGAAATTTATAAGGGAAACAAGAATTTAGATCAGATGTACCAATGTATTAGTGATACGTTGACATTACTAGCTACAGGTGGTGTGCATCATGAGTAGAGCTTTCTATTTAAATTTAGCTGTAGATAATTTGAAGAAGAATGCGCGTACCATCATTCCTTATATATTAACGAGTGTCTTAACGACAATGATGTTGTATATGGTCGTTTCTTTGGCAAACAATCCAAACTTAAATGAGATGTTAGGGGCAATGACACTAACGCAGATGTTAGGCTTTGGGGTTGTCATTATTGAAATCTTTGCGTTTATCTTCTTGTTCTATACACATAGCTTTTTAATTAAAAGAAGACAAAAAGAGTTCGCGTTATTCTCTATATTAGGAATGGAAAAGAAACACTTAGCTCGTGTCTTATTTTATGAAACTGCGATTACTTTATTTGTATCATTAGCTTTAGGTATTGGTTTAGGTATCTTGTTTGATAAAGCGATGTTTTTAATCATCGCAAAAATGATTGGTGCAGATATTATACTTGGTTTCTATTTCTCATTTATAGGTATGAGACAATGCGTTCTTGTGATTGGATTGATCTATGTATTGATCTATTTCTATTCTATGATTCGTATTCATATTTCAAGTCCAATTGAATTGCTTCATTCGAGTCATATGGGTGAAAAAGAGCCTAAGGCAAAATGGTTTCTATCTATTGTTGGTATTCTTTGTCTAGGTATTGGATACTATTTATCAATTACGACTAAAAATCCCTTAACGGCATTCTATTTTTTCTTTGTGGCTGTTGTGCTTGTCATTATTGGAACGTATTTATTGTTTACATCTATATCAGTGACTTTCTTAAAATTAATGAAAAAAAATAAGAATTACTACTATAAGACAAATCACTTTATTAGTATTTCTGGCATGATGTATCGTATGAAACAAAATGCGGTAGGACTAGCCAATATTTGTATTCTTTCAACGATGGTCTTAGTCATGTTGTCTACAACACTAAGTATGTGGTCAAGTATTGATCGTGTTGTGGATTCAAAATATCCTAGAAGTGTAATGGGAAATGGATATGGGGATGCTTCCAATATTGATTTTGATGAAATGAGTGAAGAATTGATTCGTATGGGCATCGTTCCAAAGAATCTTCTTGCGTATAAGAGATTGGATTATGCTGGATATTTAAAAAATGGAACTTTGATTACAGATTACCAGAATGAGGGGATGAATGCCGTAAATGAGATTCAAGAATTTTATTGTCTTCCACTAAAAGATATTCAGGACTATGAAAATATCAAGGGGTCTTTAAAGCCGAATGAAATTTATGTGTATTCCAATGTAGAGATGATCAAGGAAAAGACTCTATCTTTATTTGGAAAAGAATATGTTGTAAAGAAACAATTGGATCACTTAAAGATGGATGAGAGCAATCCCAATGTGACAGAACATTATTATATTATTGTGAATTCAGAAAAGACTTTAGAGAAGATGCAACAAGATCAGATACATGTGTATGGCGATAATGCGAGTGCAATACGTGCTTATTATTCGTTTGATTGTGATGCGAATGAGCGTGAAGTTATTAAAAAGTTAGGTCAGAATGGAAATATAAATAATTTTATTTGGTTAAGTAAATCGGATCAGAAACAAGGTTTGATTGAATTATATGCAGGCATCTTATTTATTGGAATCTTCTTAAGCTTCTTATTTATCATGGCAACCATTCTGATTATGTACTACAAACAAATTACAGAAGGCTATGAAGATAAGGATCGTTTTGAAATTATGCAAAAAGTAGGTCTTGAACAACAAGATGTAAAGAAGGCTATTCATTCACAGGTATTAACGGTATTCTTTATGCCATTACTTGTGGCAGGACTTCATGTTTGTTTTGCGTATCCAATGATTGAAAAGCTACTTCATTTATTATTTGTGAGTGATGCTTGGCTTTATATTCGAACAACAGCTATGTGTTTTGTGGCTTTTGCCCTAGTCTACATTGTGATTTATGTATTAACTTCAAAAGTCTATTATGGAATTGTAAAGAGAAATGTTTAATTGGATATTGGGATTTATCTTGATTGGGTTATGTATATATATTTATTATGTAAATCATCATGGAATTTAGTACTCAGATAGAGTACTATTTTTCTTAGGTGATATATATGTTTATAAATGGATTTGACATCTTGTGGGATGAAATTGATGATTATGTGGCCGATATTAAAAGTATTCGAAGTATCGATCAATTCACCTTTACTAAGCCCGTAACTTTCTTTTGTGGCGAAAATGGTAGTGGTAAATCCACCCTATTAGAGGCTCTTGCGATTAAAAATGGATTGAATCCAGAAGGTGGAACAAGAAACTATAATTTTTCTACGTATGATTCGTATTCGAATTTGCATAAGCATATGCGTCTGTGGCGTTCTAGAAAACCGGATTGGATGTATTTCTTGCGTGCAGAAAGCTTTTATAATGTTGCGACAAAAGAAATGGAATATAGTGGTGTTTTTTCTGAAAGATATCATGATCAATCGCATGGTCAGAGTTTCTTTTCTGTATTGATGAAACAAACGAATAAAAATGGACTTTATTTGTTGGATGAACCAGAAGCGGCTTTATCTTGTCAGAATCAATTGGCATTATTATACTTGATTGAGGAATGTGTGAAACAAAATTGTCAATTTATCATTGCGACACATTCACCTATATTATTGGGTTTTCCCAATGCACAAATCTTATCATTTGATGAAGATAAGGTAGAAGAAGTGGATTATAAATCTACGTCTAGCTATCAAACAATGAAATTATTTTTGGATCGGTATGATTATTTTGTGAAAGATATTCAAGAGAATAATGATGGAGGGATATTGTGATTAAATTAATTGCGATTGGAAAGAATAAAGATAAGGCGTTGCAGTCTTTAGAGAAAGAATATATGAAGCGATTGTCGGCTTTTTGTAAGTTTAGCGAAATTGAAGTCAAGGATGAAGCAAATGAGCATATTTCTAGAGAAGCTGAAGTTTTATTGGTGAAAGAAAAAGAGGGAAATCGTGTTCTAGAAAAATTGTCGGATCAAGATTTTGTGGTATTGCTTGATCTTCATGGCAAGATGATTGATTCTGAGACGTTTGCGAAAAATTTGGATATGTGGCAAATGAAGCATTCAAATATTGTTTTTGTGATTGCGGGAAGTCTAGGACCAAGTGAAAAATTAGTTTCTAGAGCGAATTATCGTTGGAAATTATCGGATCTAACTTTTACTCATTTAATGACCCGTGTCTTGATGTTGGAACAGATTTATCGTGGTTTTATGATCAATAATGGTCGTAATTACCACAAGTAAGTGATGTAAGCGCTTTTTGTGAAATATTTTACTTGTGAAAAACTAGTCAATCAATTTATGTAGTGATATAATGGATGTGCAAAAAAATGACAGTAGGAGGAATATACATGACAAAGAGAACTGTTAAAGACCTTGATGTAGCTGGAAAAAAGGTCATCGTACGTTGTGATTTTAACGTGCCAAGAAAAGATGGTGTTATCACAGATGATAACCGTATCGTAATGGCTTTACCTACAATTAAATATTTAGTAGAAAACAAAGCTAAAGTTATTTTGATGTCTCACTTAGGAAAAGTTAAGACTGAAGAAGACAAAGCTAAAAACAACTTGGAATGCGTAGCCGTACGTTTACAAGAATTGTTACCAGATGTAAAAGTAACTTTCTGCCCAGTAACTCGTGGTGAAGAATTAGAAAACGCTGTAAATGCATTAGCTGATGGAGAAATCGTATTAATGCAAAATACTCGTTACGAAAAAGGCGAAAGTAAAAACGATCCTGAATTAGGTGCATATTGGGCTAGCTTAGGTGAAGTATTCGTTGAAGATGCATTCGGATCTGTTCACCGTGCTCACGCTTCTACTGTAGGTATCCCTACAAACATTAAAGAAAATGGATTAGGATTCTTAGTTGAAAAAGAAGTTACAATGTTAGGAAAAGCTGTTGATGAACCAGCTCACCCATTTGTAGCTATCATTGGTGGATCTAAAGTATCTAGTAAGATCGATGTTGTTGACAACTTATTGAAAAAAGCTGACAAAGTTATCATCGGTGGTGGAATGGCTTATACATTCTCTAAAGCTGTTGGTGGTTCAATCGGTACTTCATTAGTTGAAGATGACAAATTGGATTTAGCAAAAGAATATTTAGAAAAAGCTGGAGACAAATTAGTTCTTCCTGTAGATAACGTAATCGCTGATGCATTCAGTGAAGAAGCTAACACTAGTGTTGCTGATGCTGGACAAATTCCTGATGGATGGATGGGATTAGATATTGGTCCTAAATCTGTTGAATTGTTCAGAAAAACTTTAGCTGGTGCTAAAACTGTAGTATGGAATGGACCTATGGGTGTATTCGAAATGCCTAAATTCGCTAAAGGTACTGAAGAAGTATGTAAAGCTATCTCTGAATTACCAGAAGCTATTACAGTAATCGGTGGTGGAGACTCTGCTGCTGCTGCAAAACAATTAGGATATGCAGACAAATTCTCTCACGTTTCAACTGGTGGTGGAGCTAGTTTGGAATATATGGAAGGTAAAACATTACCTGGTATCGCTATTATCAGCGAAAAGTAATAAGGAGATGTACTTAAGATGAGAAAACCTATTATCGTTGGAAACTGGAAAATGAACAAAAACAACGCTGAAACAAAAGCTTTCTTCGAAGCTGTTGATGGTGTTGCTGCTAGCGAAAATGCTACTTATGGAATTGGATGTCCATTTACTGATTTAAGAACTGCATTGGATCACGCTAAAAACTTAGTTGTAGCTGCTGAAAACTGCCACTTTGAAGATAGTGGAGCTTTCACTGGTGAAGTTAGTGTTCCTATGTTAGAAGAAATGGGAGTTAAATACTGCATTATTGGTCACTCAGAACGTCGTGAAATGTTCGGTGATACTGATGAAACAGTAAACAAAAAAGCAAAACGTTTGATTAAAGCTGGAATCACTCCAATCTTATGTGTTGGTGAAACAGAAGCTGATTACGATGCTGGAAATTCAGAAAAAGTAATTCGTGAAGAATTAGCTGGTTCTTTAGCTGACTTATGTCCAAAATGTGTTGGTGAAATGGTAATTGCTTACGAACCAATCTGGGCTATCGGAACTGGAAAATCTGCTTCAGTTGAAATTGCTGAAAACTGCTGTAAGATCGTACGTGACCAAGTTAAGGTTATGTATGGTGAAGAAGCTGCTGAAAAAGTACGTATCCAATATGGTGGAAGTGTTAAACCTAATAACATCGTTGAATATATGGCTCAAACAGATATCGATGGTGCATTAATTGGTGGTGCTAGTTTGAAGGAAGATAGCTTCACAGAAATCATTGAAAAAACAAAATAATTGATGATTATCTAGGCCTCTTTGAGGCCTTTTATTTTTAGTTGTTTCTAACCGAAAATAAAATTTAGGGTTGTTTGTGAGGTGGTTTCGTGGTAAACTAATCGTGAACTATTTTAAATAGGGGGTAGAATAAAATGAACTTTGTAGAAAATAATGGTAAAAAAGTCGCAGCGATTTTATGTGTAGCATCTGCTTTCCCTGTTGTGGCAACAGTAGTTGCAGCTAAGGAAGAACCAGGATGGCATGGTGATCGCTATGTCAATGAAGATAAAACTGTGGCAAAAGGATGGCAAGAAATCGAAGGAAAATCTTATTATTTCTCAGAAGATGGAACAGTAAATTCTTCAAAGACTGAAAAAGCAACAACAGCTAGCGTTTCAAGTAACATTACAGGGGAAGTGAAAGAAACAGTAGCAATAGCTAGTCAAGAAGCTGTAAAAGAAGAAACAGAACAAAAAGCCGCAGAAGTAGTTGAAACTCCAGTAACTACAACTGAAGCAACAGATACAACTGAAACTCCAGCAGAAACACCTGCTCCAGAACAGACTGAGACTCCAGCTCCTGAACAGACTGTAACACCTGCTCCAGAACAAACTGAGACTCCAGCTCCTGAACAGACTGTAACACCTGCTCCAGAACAAACAACTCCAGCACCAGAAGTACAAGCTCCTGCAGAAACACCAGCAACTAGTACTTTAGGACAAAGAATTTCTGCTGAAGCACAGAAATTAGTAGGTGTAACTGATGGATTATGGTGTACACAAGTTGTACAACAAGCCTTGGCAAATGCTGGTGTAAGTGATGCTTATCAATTATGGCCAGATCAATACGCAGGTCAATATGGATACTACACTAACGATCCTCAAGAAGGTGACTTATTGTACTACAACAATGGTGGACGTGGTGTTGACCACATCGCTATCTATATTGGAAATGGACAAGCTGTTCATGGAAACTACGAAGGTAAGACTGTAATTGCTAGTGCATATTTAAGCACAGCAGCATCTCCACAATTCATTCGTGTTGTTAGATAATTTTAAATTTTAACTTGGCTTTTTAGGGTAATCCGCAATTAGATAGGGTCGACTAAAAGTTGGCTTCAAGAATTGTAGGGT
>ERZ780228.784-NODE-784-length-25411-cov-7.513961_pt1 | contig 25411 bp, 24 predicted proteins | sample MGYA00511015_ERZ780228 | MGnify/ENA primary metagenome ERZ780228 (study PRJEB29588, sample SAMEA2161897) | human gut metagenome | biome: human gut; feature: human-associated habitat; material: faeces | place: Denmark | collected 2008/2010 ...
GAAATATTGAATTTTCAAGGATCAACGCACCAATATGGTGTGGGAAGTTTTAGTTACTTATATTATATCGCACAAAAAGAAACGGCACTGTGGAATTAAAAATAAAAAAAGGATTCCAATGCGGTAAAGATTTTGTTGTTTTAGTTGGACTAACAGACTACTTCAATTTCATAACAGACTCTGAACAAAAGTTAAAACGCTACTTTTTTGAGGAAAATGTTCGTGATTACCTTGGAAACAACAGAACCAATACGGATATTATGAATTCTTTAGAATCTTCAGAAAAGATTGATTTTTGGAATCTTAACAACGGAATAACCATTCTTACTTCAAGCGCCACTCTATATGACGACATTATTGAAACAGACAATATACAAATAGTAAATGGATTACAAACCACAAATACCATTTTCAACTATTTTTCAAATGGAGGAACAGATACTACCAACCGTTCAGTTTTAGTTAAAATAGTTGTATCTACAGATCCTTTAGTACGAAAAAATATTATACAAGCAACCAATAACCAATCTGTAATTCCACTATATTCATTACATGCAACTGATAAAATACAAAAAGATATAGAAGAAATATTATACAAACATGATATATATTATGAACGCAAAGATAAATATTATCAAAATCTTGGAATTCCTACTTGTGACATTGTAACCCCTTTATATCTTGCCGGAGGGTATACAAGTTTAATTTTAAAATTACCACACAGAGCAGTATTATTGAAATCAAAGTTTATGAATAATCCCATCCAATACAACAAAGTGTTCAACGAACAAATTCCTTTATCTGTATGGATTAACATTGCAATAATATTAAAAAAAGTTGATAGCATTACACCTAACTATAAAGGAACGATTAAAGCAAGCCAAGATAAATATTTGAGATCCGTAAGACCCATTGTGTCTCTTGTAGTCACCGCTAAAGTAATTGGTAAACTGAGTTTTGGTACAAACGATATTATAAGATTAAATCCTCAACTTATAACTAAAGAACTTATCGAAGATGTAACGCATAACACTATAAAATTCTTCAATGACAATCATCTTAAGTCAATTAGGAATTTGTCAAGTAGACAGCAAACAAATTTGATTCTCAAAGAATTAGCAACCCATTATCAACTTCCTGATTTTATTTCTATTGAAAAAAGAAAAGATTTTATATATGACGATTATCAAATAGACGAAGAATTTATAGAAACTGTAAAAGAAATGTTACCTGCTCAACCATGGCAAGTAGGAATACATAAGACTATTGCTGCTCAGCTTGGTTGTCCAAATGCGAAAGTATCACGAACCATCGAAACGCTCATAGATACTGGTATTTTCAAGAAACAAATAAACGGACAAATTATTGAGAGTTAATTTTCTTACTATGTATCTCGAATTTTTCCAAAATTATTGTCATTCTATTGTCACGCAACAAAAAACGAGCCAAGAAACGCCGTAAATTCAACGTTTCTTGGCTCTTGTGTATTATTCAAACTCAATCGTTCCCGGTGGCTTACTCGTCAAATCATACATTACCCTGTTGACGCCCTTCACCTCATTAATAATTCTGCTCATAACTCTCTGGAGCACCTCAAACGGGATCTCTGCTGACTCAGCAGTCATGAAATCGACCGTATTAACAGCACGCAGTGCCACGGCATAGTCGTAGGTGCGCTCGTCGCCCATGACACCGACGGAACGCATGTTGGTCAGTGCTGCAAAGTACTGGTTCGGCATCCAGGATGGTGCCTTTCCGTTTGCTTTGGTGTATTCCTCCACTGCCTTGTCCACTTCCTCGCGGTAGATGGCATCGGCATCCTGCACGATCTTGACTTTCTCGGCATTTACTTCTCCGATGATACGGATACCGAGTCCCGGTCCCGGGAATGGCTGACGGAAAACAAGTTTTTCCGGGATGCCAAGTTCAAGTCCGGCTTTTCTTACCTCATCCTTGAAAAGGTTGCGAAGCGGCTCAATGATTTCTTTGAAATCAACGAAGTCCGGCAGACCGCCTACGTTGTGGTGGGATTTGATGACGGCTGACTCTCCGCCAAGTCCGCTCTCAACGACATCCGGATAAATGGTTCCCTGTGCAAGGAAATCAACGGCACCGATCTTCTTTGCCTCTTCCTCAAAGACACGGATGAACTCCTCACCAATGATCTTACGTTTATGCTCCGGCTCTGTCACACCGGCTAATTTTCCATAATAACGGTCCTGTGCGTTGACACGGATAAAGTTCAGATCAAACTGTCCGTTTGGTCCGAATACTTCTTCGACCTCGTCGCCCTCATTTTTGCGGAGAAGACCATGGTCTACGAACACACAGGTAAGCTGTTTTCCGATTGCACGGGATAACAGACCTGCTGCAACGGAAGAATCCACACCGCCGGATAAGGCAAGCAGTACTTTTCCGTTACCGACTTTTTCACGGATCTCTTTTACCGTATTCTCAACAAAAGAATCCATTCTCCAGGTTCCCTCACAACCGCAGATGCCGCGTACAAAGTTGTGAAGCATCTTTGTGCCTTCCTGTGTGTGAAGCACTTCCGGGTGGAACTGGATTGCAAATAATCCTTTCTCCTGGTTCTCTGCTGCGGCAACCGGACAATCCGCCGTATGTGCAACGATGTTAAATCCCGGTGCAGCCTTTGAAATATAATCGAAATGACTCATCCAGCAGATCGTATTTTCTGATACGCCGGTAAATAACGGTGATGACGTATCGACCATAACCTCGGTCTTACCATATTCACGGACAGGTGCCTTTTCCACCTTTCCTCCAAGTACGTGCATCATCAACTGCGCACCATAGCAGAGTCCTAAAACCGGCACGCCGAGTTCAAATAATTCTTTTGAACAGGTCGGTGAATCAGCTTCATAGCAGCTGTTCGGACCGCCGGTAAGAATGATTCCCTTTGGATTCATTGCCTTGATCTGCGCGATATCCGTCTTGTAGGAATATATTTCACAGTAAACATTGCATTCTCTGACACGTCTCGCAACCAGCTGGTTGTACTGACCGCCAAAATCAATGACAATTACTTTCTCATGATCCATTGATCTTCTTCCTCCTGATGTTTTCGTTGCCTGCAATCTGTTCATGACGATGCCTTTTTCAAAAGCATATCCTTCCCTGATACAAGCTTTAATGATACTTATTATAAGATACGTTTTAGGAGTTTACAAGGCGTTTTTCCCTACATTACGGTATTTTGTCATTTTTATTAAAAAAATACATGCTTGTGGCTCAAATATCACTTAATTGTAAAAGACACTTACCTGAGAATTTCTGTTTAAAAACCAATCTGATATATTTTAAAATCTATGAATTGTAAAACAAAAATACATATCCCTTTCCATCTCCGGTCATACTATCCACATGAAAAGACATTCCAATCTCCCGGATTTTTCAAAACTCTGCGCACCGGAGCAGAACTCTATACAGGATGCAGTTTCCCTGCTGATCCACTTCTTCTTTCTTGGAAGCTTTTGGGGATTTCTCTGGGAAACCCTTATCTTCCTTGCAAAAGATAATACTTTTCGCAACCGCGGATTTTTTTATGGTCCCTGGCTCCCCGTTTATGGCATCGGAGCGGTAGTATTTTACTGTCTGTTTCATTCTTCCAGAGAAACTATATCCATCAGGTCTCTCCACAAATCAAACCGACTTTTTCTTTTTAAAACAAAATACCACCCGCTCACAATATTCATAAAAACTGCCCTTCTCGGAACAGCTTTAGAACTTGTGATCGGATGGTTCCTTGATATCTTTTTCGATTTACGATACTGGGATTACAGCAGTTATCCTTTTAATTTTCACGGATATATCTGCCTTCTGTCAGCAGTCGGATTTGGTGTTGCCGGCATGCTCTGGATCTGCGTGTTTTCTGAAATTTTCCGAAAACTCTGGTTTTCCCTGCCGCCAGGCTTCAGACGTGGCTTCAACAGTGTGCTGATACTCTTATTTCTCGCGGACTGCGCTGCTGCGCTGATTTTTCCCAATACCGGACATGGAATAACTTTTTAATTTCTGACACTTCCGCCCTCTAAAAATTCGCTTTCCTCTTTCATGACCTGTTCTTCTTTTTCTTTAAAGATCATTCCGAAAATAGTTCTCACAAGCGGACCTGCAAAAAAGATCTGCCAAAAAAATGCCATTGGGAAATTCAGTGCTGTTGTCTGAAGCCACACTGCGATCACTTCTTTTCCTGCATGTTTAAATAAAAGTGTTGCTGCCAGGCTCATTGTCGGACACATCAGACAGACTGTGATTGATGAAATGGCAAGGATCAGCATGATCGGTTTGTCCACGCCCGGTGTCACGATACGAAATGCAAGTTTTTTGGACAGTGATCCATAGAGGAAAAAGTCAAGAATAAACGCAAGCGGTCCCATAATGATCAGTTCATGAAATGCATTTAAAAATACAACGTTGCTCATTCCTCCCATGTTCAGTGCAATGTTGTAGCAGATCATTGCGTACACCATGACGAACACCATTAAAATAGTAAATACGACTTCCTGTAACTTTGTTTTTGGCATATTTTTCTCTCCTCATTCTTTTGATAAAATAATTATTTTTGCCGACAAAAAAACAGAGAAAGCAATCTTTGCGATCGCTTTCTCTGCTGCACGTCGTGTGATTATTATAGCGTATTCCACGAACTCACATAATAGTTTTAATTTCACAAACTTTTTATGCATTTCATGGAACTCATTGTGCAATTTTGTAAATTGTATTTTTCCATCTCCTGAAATACATTTTCCCGTTTTATGAAACACGTTTTTGTTTTAATAAACTTTTGTTTTATGAAACACGCCCATTTGTTTTAATAAACACGCTTTTACGTTTTATGCATGCTGATGCAGATATTTCTCCCTTGTTGCAAGTCCACCACGGATATGGCGCTCGGATTTATTGACATCTAACACTTTGCGTGCCTCCGCTGCAAGCGATGGATTGACCTGGACAAGGCGTTCTGTAACATCTTTATGTACCGTACTCTTGCTAATCCCAAAATGTTTCGCCGCCTGACGCACCGTCGTATTATTATCAATAATATATCTGGCTATTTCCATAGCTCTTTCCTCAATATAGGTTTTCACAAAAACTCCCCTGCAATACTTGTTTTTACATTGTATGCAGGGGAGTTATATACTATTCTTTCAAACATTTATTGCAGCAGTTCCTGTTGTGCAGCCTGCTGCTGTTGATGATATGCATTTTTCTGTTCATACATCCGCCAGTCAGCTTCCATGATCTTCTCATTAAATTCTTTTCCGTGCTCTGCCCAGGTAACTCCCACTGAAATGCTAATATTGTTGTTCATCATTTCACAGACAGATCTTACATTATCATAAAATTGCGTTTCTGTCGTATCCGGATCAAATACTGCAATGCCAACCTGAAACTGATCCATACTCTGATATTTTTCTATTTTCTCATTGTATCTGTTACGATTATCTTTCATATTTACATCCGACATGTCGATTTCAGTCTTAGCAACTCCGGTGTATTCGATCCAGAATTTTTTTCTTTTTCTCCCACATGTGCCAATCCGGTACCTTTTGCTTTCGCGGACTTTTCCACATTGTGATAATAACATTCTAGTGTTGCAAGTTCACAGATCGACCGGATCTGTGACAGGGCAGGTTTATTGACAACAATATTTTCCTCTTCCTTTGCCAGCACAAGCATATCCTTCTCTTCTGCTGCACGCTCTGTCAGATCCGCTCTGCACATTTCATACGCTTCCTGCGATATCGTTTCTGTTTCATATTTTTATTTTCAAAAATATAATCCATAGAACCAAAACCTACCGCCATGTTCTGTATCTCACTCTCCGGAAGTGTGAGGGTGATTGTTTTTGTTTCCTCCTCAAAGGTTCAATTACACATTCCATTCTACAATAAGGTCTCTTCCCCCCCCTGTTTTTTAACAAAAGAATATTTTTTCACCCTACAGTTTCTTTATCTTAATATTTTTTCCAGCACCCTTCGACTTAAAAATAGCTTTATAATCAGAAACTTTTTTTGCCGGTACTTTAAAGGTTGCATTTTTCTTAATGTTCTTGAATGCATCCTTTCCAACACCTGATTTTTTCAGTTTTGTTGTCTTTAATGTGATATTTGCAAGTTATTTATCACCGGAAAACGCTTCCTTTCCAATCTTGTTTAATCCGATAGAAGATGCCGTAAATGTGGTAAGTTTTGTACATTTATAAAATGATTTATTTCCGATTGCCTTTACATTAGAACCAACCGTAACTTTCGTAAGTTTACTTCATCCGGAAAATGCGCTGTCTGCAATTGCAGTTACCTTAAATGTATATCCGTTGATTTTAACCGTTGCAGGAATAGATGCCTTTGTAATGTTTTTCTTTGCATATTTATTTACAGTTACTGTATGTTTTCCGGTTACTTTATACTTGATCTGTCCAACTGTTTTCACAGTTCCAACTGCCGGTTTTTTCTTTTTGTCTGTAGTTCCGGTATTTTCCGTATCAGCTTTTACCAGCGCCAAAATCGCTGTTTCCAGATCACTTGCTGCCTGATCTACTACAGTCTGTTCTGCTGTTGCATCTGTAAGTTTCTTTGCAGCATCGAGCGCAGTCTGTAAATTTTTCCAGCTCTCTGCTGTGTAATCTCTCTGCTTTAATGCCTCCGCTTTCTCGATTACAGCGTTAAGTTTTGTAACATCTGTTTTTGTTTCTTCCTTTGTCTCTGCCTTTACCAGTGCTTTGATTGCAGCATTCAGATGCTCTGTTGCCTCATCTACAGTAGACTGCGTGTGCGGAGCCGCAAGCTCATCTTTTGCCTCTTTCAATTCAACGCAAAGATCAAACCAGCTTGCTGCCGTATAATCACTCTCAGTTAAGTTCTCTGCACTTTTAATTGCAGCTTCAAGTGCCGTCGTATCCACCGTTTCCTCTTCATCCTTAACAATATTTGCATCGGTTACCTTAAATTTTACCGTGTAATCATTGTAACCAAGTGCATATACCGTGATTGTCCAGTATCCGGTTCCGTCTGTTCCCGCCGGCAGTTTACAACGCAGTGAATCTGTAAGACCAAGCTGGATTCCCTGTGCTTTGTTCATCCAGTTATCTGATGCAAACTTGGTTCCATAAGATTGAAGTGGATCGGTATAAGTACTGTCGGATCCATAATAAGTCCACTCTGCTGCCTGCATATCAGCACCAAGTGCACCGTAGCCCTCCCCAGTCAGATCGACACGAAGAAATTCTCCGTAAGAACCGTTTGCCTCTTTTACCGTTGTTGTAATATTCTCTGCTGTTTTTAATGCAGCGTCCTTGATTCCGGAATCCGTTCCATTGTTTACTCTCGCAGCAAACGAAAAACTTCCGTCCTCATTTTGGGTAACTGTTTTTAGACCATTGGTGTTTTCTGTTACTTCTGCAACCAGATCCGTATAGTTTTTCAGATTTCCCTCCGAAAATCCACCGGATAAAGTACTGCCATTTTCCACTACGGTATATGCTGCTTTAAAAGCTTCATAATCTTCAGTTTTTACTTTGACTGGAACATATTTAAGTCCTGTTACCACATAACTTTCAATCTCATTTTTATCATAGGAAAAAGTCTCTCCGTTCGTCAGCACACCAGTGGCTGCTCCTGTATAATATGCCACTTTGAGCTTTGTACCATCTTTTTTTGTAATTTCTGACGTACACTGATAACTTCCCCTGTGCAGTCCGTGATTGGTGGTTGCTCTCGATACGGTATCAAATGCACCCATGTCAAGCTCAGCGCTGCATAAGCATACTGATACTCCTGCGTTTACTGCATTCATGATTCCTCTTGAACTGTATGTTGCACCGGAAACCGTATCCACATCCGTACTCTGTTTTGCAAGGATGCTCGCTGTCACACCTTCTTTTGCACGATTGAAAAAGGCTTCATCATCTGAATTACTCAAAATGTTGATCGACCGGATCGTCTGATTTTTTATCACAACTGAAACTTTGATCTTACCGGAAAATCCGTTCGCACTGCCTTCATAAGTTCCGTCTGCAAGATCAAACGCACCGTCTAAAACAGCAGCCGCTTCCGTATTTTCAACTTCCGTCTCTTCTACCGACTCCATACCGGCACTTTCGATAATAGTTTCCGTCTCTGTCAGTTCATCTTCTGACTCTGAACCATAAACCGGTGCTGTATAATCACTCAGGGAAACCACTGCACCAATTCCCACCACCGCTGCCAGAATGACGGGTACAATTCCTGAAATATTTTTCATACTTGTCTCCATACCAAATCATTCGTTTATACTTTTTTTTCAATGATCTTCGTATCCATTTCCGACTCAAAACTGTCTGCGATTCCCTCTGTGACATAGATTTCCCTGTCATCCGTCATCAGAATCATGTCAAATTCATCACTGTGATTTCTCCAATATTCCGTTGCGGCTTCTTTCCCCATAATAAAAACGGATGTAGAAAGTCCGTCCGCAAGCGTTCCATCTGCTGTGACAATGGAAACGGAAATTAACCCGTTCTCCACCGGATAACCGGTTTTGGGATCTATGATATGATGATATGTCCTGCCGTCCTGCTCAAAATAACGTTCATAACCGCCGGAAGTGATCACCGCCTTATCCTGTATGGAAAGCACCCCAAGATACTGATCTGTATCCTGTGGGTCCTGCACTGCCACGCGCCAGCTGCTTCCATCCTTCTTTGTTCCAAGTGCCTGCACATTTCCACCAAGATTGACCAGTCCGCTCTTGATCCCGCAGGCACGAAAAATATCCATGATACGTGCAGAAGTATAACCTTTCGCGATTCCTCCAAAGTCGATCTGCATTCCGTCCTTTTTAAAAACGATCTGCGATGTCTCTTTATCATAAGAAATATCCGATGCATCTGTCAGCGTGAGCAGATCCTTAAGTTCGTCTGCGTCCGGCACCCTGAAATTGTCATCTGTAAATCCCCATACTTTCATAACCGGATAAATCGCAATATCAAATGCACCATCTGTAGCTTCATACAGATCCAGTGAGCGTTCCACCAGATATGCTGTCTCCTCCGAGAGTATTCCATCTCCGCTCTGATTGATTTTATATATCTCACTGTCCTCATTTCCCGTAGACAACAATTGATCCAGCCGGCTGATCTCATCTGCCGCCTGATCCACGGCCTCTGTGGCTCCTTTGCCATAAGCAGTTACCGTCATATATGTGTCCATTGCAAAGAGATCTCTGCTCGCCTCGGTATCTCCCCCATCGGTACCACAGCCACCTGCCACAACCATGACTGCTGCAAAAATCAGAAATATAATTTTTCTTTTTACTTTACCTTCGCTCATTTTCCCTCTAACTTTGGTTAGTATTTTCTAATCATTTTAGCTTACAATGCACCAGACGCAAATGTCAATCTGCACTTTTGAGACTTTTTCTCATTTTGATCTCCATTTCCCATGTTACCGCAAAAAAATCCCCTCACATACAGACAACAACCTGCATATAAGAGGATTCCTCAATTATATTATATTTCATTCAATTTAATTATATTTCAATGCCTTTTTGAGAGCTGCTGAAATCGCCGTTCCCACAACAAAGCAGACAATTGCCTCAACCAGTCCGTTGACACCTACAAATGCTAAAATGAACAGCAATGCATTTTTTGCACCAAGAGCTGATACAAATGACTGGATGTATTCCGTATTGTAAAATCCAATCACTAACATTCCCATAAAAAATGTGGTGTTCAGCAGCGGACAACAAAGGTTGCTGATCGTAACAGATGCACCTGACGGCAGCTTTGTTTTACGAAGTCCTTTATAGATCAGACCTGTCAGCCATCCCATTAAAATACGGGTAGGTACGCATACTAAAAATGTTAAAAATCCGTTGATTCCAAGCAGTGCAGCACCAAATGGGCTCATGCCGAAGCACTGGATGAAACTTGTAACACCGAACACGCCGCCTAAGATTGCGCCTGCCGCCGGTCCTAACGTAACAGCTCCTACCGCTACCGGAACGACGATCAGCGTGATCTCAAGACCAGCTGTTCTGATATATCCGATCGGGGTAAAAGCCATGATGAGAATGATAGCAACTAAAAGTGCCATCTCCACAAGATACTTTGTGGAAAACTTTTTCTGAGTCATAGTCTCTTCCTCTTTTCTTGTAATATGTAATTTTACAACATTATTAATGTATAACACTTGCATGCTCATTCCGCAATCCCGCATCCATATTTACTTCGTAATGTCATGTTTTTATTTTCATCCAATTTTTACCATATTCCATCCAATTAACTATATTTCAATGCTTTCTTCAAAGCCGCGGAAATTGCGGTTCCGACGATAAAACATACCACCGCCTCAACCAGTCCGTTGATTCCGACAAATGCTATCACAAACAAAAACGGATTGCTGACACCAAGCGTCTGAACAAACGACTGGATGTACTCGGTCTGGTAAAACCCAAATACCAGCATGCTCATAAAAAACGTGGTATTTAAAAGCGGACAGCACAGATTCGCGATTGTGATTGATACATTCGATGGTATTTTTGTTTTGCGGATTCCCTGATAAATCAGTCCTGTCAGCCAGCCCGTCAGGATACGGGTCGGTACATACAGCAAAAATGCCAGAAACGGATTGATGCTAAGAAGCATCGCACCAAATGCATTCAGTCCGAAGCAGCGCAAAAAACTGGCAAGTCCAAATACACCTCCTAAAATTGCACCAGCCGCAGGCCCTAAAGTAACAGCTCCTACCGCCACCGGAACAACGATCAGTGTAATCTCAATACCTGCCGTCTTAATGTATCCGAGTGGGGTAAAAGCCATGATAAGAATGATGGCAACTAAAAGTGCCATTTCCACAAGAAACTTTGTGGAGAACTTTTTCTTGGTCATAGTCCCTTCCTCTTTTCTCGTTTTTATGTAATTTTATACGAAACACAGGACGAGCCATTTGTAGATCAGTATGAATTTCCGGCATCCTGTATCTCTGCAACGTTACTAAGTATAACATCTGGCAGAATTTTCCGCAATCTTAGATTGCGTTAATCCTAAAATTGTGCCATTCTAAGAATTGCACTACCACTTTTTTATATTTTTAATATTTCCTTATATTATCAATAAATGCCATTGACTTTCTGCTTTTTGCGTGCAAAGCTAACCATATATTTATAAGAAAAGAGTTTTTACCATGATACAGAAAAAAATGTACTTAACACCGTTCCGGTTATCTGCCTTGGTGCCCTGCTTTTGGGGTCGGCATACGGGCAGCTTCACACGCCAATGACGCCGCCACCGATTACAGCTCTCGCCTCAGATATTCTGCCGACGACAGGCAATGTCCGAGCACTTGTTGTTGTGGTCGATTTTGCGGATGCGAAATATGATACAGACAGACGCCTGTCCGATGAAGAAATTTCCTCCTATCTGTTTGGCACAGACAATACTGAATTTTATCCCTGTGAGAGCCTGACTAGTTATTTTGACCGTGCTTCATACGGATCACTGCATATGACCGGAAATGTATTTCATTACACAGCGAAAGGTACGATCGCATCCTACGAAAAAACGGCAGATGGATCTTAAGACTGGTCAATAACGGAAATGGCTTTTACCGGGACGGTGACGTGATCGGAGGCACTGCCACAGGCTTTGGCTGGTATGACAACAACGGACAGTTGACCATTGATACCGGGTATACGATCACGGTCGACTCCGTATCTGAGGATCAGAAAAACTGTACCATAACGATTTTGACAAACAACTAAGTATATTTTCCCTCAACTCCTGACCAAGAGCCTCAAATTTCCTCCAACTCCAAACAAGAAGCCTCAAATTTTCTCCAGCTCCCAGCAAAAAGCCCGTCCTTCCTGTCAGCTTCCTCACAGAAGCCGCACACGAAAGACGGGCTTTCTATCTTACAGGTTATTCACCTATGTATTATTTGCCTAACTCAGCTTTTAATGCTGTTGTTAAAGCAGGAACGATCTTATTCAGATCACCAACCAGACCGTAATCAGCTACGTCGAAGATTGGAGCATCTTCATCTTTGTTGATTGCGATGATCAGGTCAGAATCTTCCATACCAGCTACGTGCTGGATTGCTCCGGAAATACCGATTGCAAAGTAGATCTGAGGACGAACAGTTTTACCAGTCTGACCTACCTGTAAATCAACTGGTAACCAGCCATTCTCTACAACTGCACGGGAGCAGCTTACAGTACCGCCAAGTACCTCTGCAAGATCTTCCAAAAGTTTGAAGTTCTCTTTGGAACCAACTCCACGACCACCGGAAACAAGGATCTTTGCTTCCATAATGTTTGCTGTGCTCTTAACAGCTTTTACGATGTTTAAGATCTCAACATATCTGTTGTTTGGTGTAAATCCCGGGTTGTACTCTACAACGTTTGCTTTTGCACCGCTGATCGGAGCGATCTTCTGCATAACACCTGGACGTACAGTTGCCATCTGAGGACGGTTGTCCGGGCAGGCAATTGTTGCGATGGTGTTACCACCAAATGCAGGACGTGTCATTAATAACTGGTTGTGTTTCTGCTCTGATTCTTTACCAGGTGCAGCAACCAGTGGGAAATCACCGATCTCAAGAGATGTACAGTCTGCTGTCAGACCTGTTTTTACTCTTGCAGAAACAGTAGGTCCTAAGTCACGGCCGATAGCAGTTGCACCAACTAACATGATTTCAGGTTTGAACTCGTTAATTACAGATGCTAATGCATGAGCATACGGCTCTGTTCTGTAGTCTTTTAATTCAGGATCATCTACTACGATAACTTTGTCAGCACCATACTCAGCTAACTGATCTGCTAATCCTTTTACACCAGAACCAATTAATACAGCAGTTACGTCTGTACCTAAATCTTTTGCTAAGTCTTTGCCTTTTCCAAGTAACTCAAATGCAACGCCATCTAATACGTTATCTACCTGCTGTGCAAAGACAAATACTCCTTTATATTCTTCTAATGCCATGTTATTCACCACTTTTCCTTTTTTTATTAGATAATGTGTTTCTCTTTGAATTTACCGATCAAATATGCTACGGATTCTGCCGGATCAAGGTTTACTTTCTCACCAGCACCCTTTGCAACTTTATCAGATGCTTTTGCAATCTTAGTAGGAGATCCCTTTAAACCAAGATCAGAATCGTCAACATCCTTTAAGTCTGCTCTGCCCCAAACGGTTACTTCTTTGTCAAATGCATCGAAGATTCCGCCCGGTGTCATGTAACGCGGCTCATTTAATTCAGAAAGAGCAGTTACCAGACAAGGCATTTTTGCTTTTAACTCATGATATCTGTCTTCGTACTGACGTTTTACAACAACAGAATCACCCTCTACTTTGATGTCTGCTGCGTAAGAGATAACCGGAAGTCCAAGATGCTCAGCGATCTGAGGACCAACCTGTGCAGTATCACCATCGATAGCCTGACGTCCTGTGATGATCAGGTCATAGTCTAAGTTACGAAGTGCACCAGCGATTGTGGTAGATGTTGCCCATGTATCAGCTCCACCTAATACGCGGTCTGTTACAAGAACTGCTTCATCAGCACCCATTGCTAATGCTTCACGAAGAACTGCATCAGCCTTTGGAAGTCCCATGGTAAGAACTGTAACTTTTGCTCCTGTCTCATCTTTGATTCTAAGTGCTGCTTCAAGACCAGCTTTATCATCTGGGTTCATGATAGCAAGCATTGCTGCTCTGTCAAGCGTTCCATCCGGGTTGAACTTAACGCCGCCCTTTGTATCAGGAACCTGTTTAATACATACTACGATATTCATGTATTTTTCACTCCTTATGTTTTATATGTTTAAATTTTACGCGGATTGATTCGAAATTACTTTAACAGTGCACCGGAGATTACCATACGCTGGACTTCGCTTGTACCCTCGTAGATCTCAGTGATCTTAGCATCACGCATCATACGCTCTACATCGTACTCTCTGATATATCCGTATCCACCGAATAACTGAACAACCTCAGTTGTAACAGCCATTGCAGTCTCTGCTGCGAATAATTTTGCTTTTGCAGCTTCTACAGAATATACTTTCTGAGTAGCTTTTGCCATTGCTGCTTTGTAAACTAAAAGCTGTGCAGCTTCGATTCTTGCAGCCATATCAGCAAGTTTGAACTGTGTATTCTGCTGCTGTGCGATTGAACGTCCAAACTGTTTTCTCTCTTTTGTATAAGCGATAGCTCTGTCTAATGCGCCCTCAGCGATACCAAGTGCCTGAGCAGCAATACCGATACGTCCACCATCAAGTGTGTGCATTGCGATCGGGAAACCTTTTCCTTCCGGTCCTAACAGATTCTCTTTCGGGATTCTGCAGTCTTCGAAGATCAGCTCATAAGTAGATGATCCACGGATACCCATCTTCTTCTCTTTTGTTCCGAATGAGAAACCAGGAGCTCCCTTATCTACGATAAATGCAGAGAAGTTTTTCTTCTTTCTGCCTCTCTTGTCCTCTGTGATGCTTGTGATAGCGATTACAATATAAACATCTGCAACTTTACCATTGGTAATGAAGCATTTTGATCCATTTAATACCCACTCGTCACCATCTAAAACAGCTTTTGTCTGTGCACCCTGTGCATCAGTACCAGCACCCGGCTCAGTTAATGCGAATGCACCTAACTTCTCGCCTGTTGCAAGTGGTTTTACATATTTCTGTTTCTGCTCTTCTGTACCATATGTCATGATCGGATCGATGCAGAGAGATGTATGTGCAGATACAACAACACCTGTGGTTGCGCAAACTTTAGATAACTCTTCTACGCACATAACGTATGTAAGAGGATCACAACCCTGTCCACCATATTCTTTCGGAACCGGGATTCCCATGAATCCGTATTTCTGCATTTTCTTAACCGTTTCAGCCGGGAAAGCTTCTGTCTCATCTGTTTCCTGTGCAAGCGGTTTTACTTCTGTTTCAGCAAATTCCTTGAATAAGGAACGCGCCATTTCATGTTTCTTGTCTAAAGTGAAATCCATGATCTAATTTTCCTCCATAAATATTTATTTTACTGAGCATCGACCGGAGTCTTTGTACGATCAGCATTGTATACATAGAATCCCTTGCCGCTCTTTGCTCCAAGGTTACCACCACGAACCATCTTACGGATCAGTGGGCATGCACGATATTTGCTGTCGCCTGTCTCTTTGTAAAGTACATCCATGATAGCAAGGCAGATATCAAGACCGATGAAATCACCTAACTCTAACGGTCCCATTGGGTGGTTAGCACCAAGTTTCATAGCTGCATCGATACCAGCGATATCGGAAACACCTTCCATTTTGATGAATGCAGCTTCATTGATCATTGGGATTAAGATACGGTTTACAACGAAACCAGCAGCCTCATTAACCTGTACCGGAGTTTTTCCGATCTCTTCAGAGATTTTCTTAATAGCGGAAACAGTTTCATCCGGAGTATTCACACCAGCGATAACCTCGATCAGTTTCATACGGTCTGCCGGGTTGAAGAAATGCATACCAACCATTGGACGGTTTAATCCGTTTCCAATCTCTGTAATAGAAAGACTGGATGTGTTGGAAGCGAAGATACAATCTGGTTTTGCGATCTCGTCTAATTCTTTGAAAGTAGTTTTCTTTACTTCCATATTCTCGAAAGCTGCCTCTACGATCAGATCACAGTCTTTGCAAAGGTCTTCTTTTAAACCTGGAGTGATTTTTGCAAGGATGCCATCAACAGCTTCCTGTGTCATTTTTCCTTTTTCTACTAATCTTGCATAACCTTTTTTGATCTTCTCTTTTCCGCCTTCAGCCCACTCCTGCTTGATATCGCAAAGTGCTACTTCATATCCTTCTACCTGAGCAAATGCTTTTGCAATGCCCTGTCCCATAGTTCCTGCACCAATAACGCCAACCTTCATTTCGGTTACCTCCTGAAAATAATTATGTTAACTGTATGTTTGAAAAATGCAATCCCCGGGAAGTCATTCCCCGGGAATTACTATAAAAAACTATTATCTCTCAACGATTGTAGAGCATCCCATACCACCGCCGATGCAAAGTGTAGCAAGACCTCTCTTAGCGTCTCTCTTCTGCATCTCATGCAGTAATGTAACAAGGATACGGCATCCGGAAGCACCTACCGGGTGTCCTAATGCGATTGCACCACCGTTTACGTTTACTTTTGACATATCGAATTTCAGATCTCTTGCTACTGCGATAGACTGAGCTGCGAATGCTTCGTTTGCTTCGATTAAGTCCATATCATCAATAGATAAACCAGTTTTTGCTAATACTTTTCTTGTAGAAGCAACAGGTCCAACACCCATGATCTCAGGCTCAACTCCGCCAAGAGCACCTGCTACCCATGTAGCCATTGGTGTAACACCAAGCTCTTTTGCTTTTTCTTCACTCATAACAACGATTGCTGCTGCACCATCGTTGATACCGGAAGCGTTACCTGCTGTAACAAGTCCGCCCTCTTTACCGGAGCAGCATTTTAATTTTGCTAAAGACTCAGCAGTTGTACCGGCACGTGGTCCCTCATCTTTCACGAAATCAACGATCTCTTTTTTCACTTTAACAGGAACCGGAACGATCTCATCATCAAATTTGCCTTCAGCGATTGCTTTTTCACATTTCTGCTGGCTGTTTGCTGAGAACTCGTCAAGTTCTTCTCTTGTAATGCCATATTTATCACATACGTTCTCTGCAGTGATCATCATATGATAGTGGTTGAATGCATCTGTTAATGCATCATTTACCATTGTATCGATGATCGTTGCATTGTTCATACGATATCCAAAACGAGCTTTTGTCATAGCATATGGTGCCATAGACATGTTTTCCATACCACCTGCAACAACGATATCAGCTTCACCTGCCATGATCATGGTAGCTGCATCATTGACACATTTTAAACCAGAACCACAAACAACGTTGATTGTGATTGCCGGAACTTCGATTGGCAGTCCTGCTTTGATTGCTGCCTGACGTGCAACGTTCTGTCCCTGAGCTGCCTGGATTACACAACCCATTTTTACCTCGTCAACCATCTCCGGTTTAACGTTTGCTCTTCTTAAAGCCTCTTTGATAACGATTGCACCTAAGTCTGCTGCTGGAGTATTGCTTAATGCTCCACCCATTTTACCGATTGCGGTACGGCAGGCACCTGCTAAAACTACTTTCTTTGCCATTTTGAATTCTCCTTTCAATTTAACACAAAGCTCTGCTTTTGCAGAGAATTTGTTTCTTTCTCTTTAAAGTTGCCGAAAAATGCTGTTAATTTTTTAACAATCTTTTTTAAAAAAATAAATTCAAACTTTCGGTTGAAATTTATCTTTTTTTCTTTCATTTTAAAAAGCTTATTTGCTATGTAATCAGCTATTTTTCTGCATTTCTTGTACTTTTTTATGCTAACATATTTCACAATTAATTGCAATAGCTTTCTTTATTTTTCATCTTTGTAAACAATTTTTTACATCCTTTTTGCTCCATTTTGCGGGGTTTTTTGTTAAATTTTTATCATTTTATCATTTTGTTTAATAAAACACATGATTACCTATAACTGTTCTTTCTATAATGCCGTTATTCACACGAAAATACAGACAATTTGTTGTGCTCATTCCACCCAGAACCGCCTGTGCCGCACTCATACAATCGGAATCGACTCCCTGCTCCAGACGGTATGCAAGACGACCGCTGGCAACCGGAGAGAACTGCCCTCCCTGATAAATCACACCGGAAACCGTATTCGGAAAATAGGAGCTTCTGACACGGTTCATGATCACGCTGCCCACCGCAAGTTTTCCATCATATGGCTCGCCCCATGCCTCACACTGGATGATGGCAGCTAACAGATACGCATCGCTCTGTGCCGGTGCGTATGTCACATTCGACCTGTTTTCCTGTTCCTGCTTTTTGATGGCTGCAAGGCGCGCAGCATCCTCTTTTGCCTTCTGTATCTCAAGCTGCTTTTCGTATTCGATCATTTTCTCGATCTTTGCATCGATCGATTCCACATCGGACTGTGCATCTTCAATTTTCTCGCTGGATTCCTGTATCTTCTTCTGCGTATCCTCGATCAGGCTGTTGACTTTTTCCTGCTCTTTCTGTTTTTCCTGCTGTAATACAGTCAGTTCTTCCTTCTGCTCCTCGAGTTCCTTTTTCTGTTTTTTGATCTGCTCCGTGAGCTCCTGATATGCCGTAAGCATATTTCTGTCATACTGATTGATTGCACTTGTATATTCCGCCTGATTTAAAAATTCTGCGATGGAGGACACATGAATAAGCATGTCCCATACAGACTGATTGCCATTTTCATAAATATACTGAATGCGCACTTTCATATCTTCATACTGTTCTGCAGATCGTTCCTCGGAACGTTTCAGATCTTCCGCCGCCGTATTGATCTCGTCCTCTTTCTGCGCTGCCTGCTGCTCTAACTGGTTCATATCGGAAGTGATCGTATTTAACTGTCCGTTCAGTCCGCTAAGGTCGCTCTCCAATCCCTGTTTTTCATTGGTCAGGCTGTCCACCTGATCTTTCGCATCTTCTTTCTGTTTCTTAAGGTCTGTGATCTGGTCTTTTGCCTTATCAATATCTTTCTGTGTCGTTCCTGCATGGACAGTTGCCGTAACAAGTATGCAGCCGGTCAGTATTCCTCCCAGGATTCTTCTCAAAAAATTGTGTCTCATGCTGTTCCTTTCGGCTGAACAGTAAGCTTTCTGCTACTGTTGTATTTTTCGTTCATTGTATTTCTTCTATTAATATGGTATTATAGCATGTAAAGCACAATATGAATATTAATTTTTTCACATACCATTATTGGGGGAATATTCAGGCATCTGATGTCTGGATATGGTATAAAAAGAGCCTGATAATCATCACAGGGGGAGGATTTACCTATGCAATTTGTAAAAACAGCAGATTTAAAACCCGGCATGAGACTTGCAAAACCAATCTACAATAAGATGGGTGTTCTTCTTTATGAAAGAGACACACTTTTAACCATGCAGGGTATTAACAGTATCGAAAACTTTGGTCTGATCGGTATTTTTATTCTTGAGCCGGCAGAGCCGGTACCGCCTCTTTCCAGAGAGGATCTTGAATTCGAACAGTTCCAGACTATATATGTTTTTAAATTAAAAGAAAATATGGATCGTCTGCAGGCCAATCAGGCACCTGTTTCGCTGAGCGATCTCGTCAGAGACATCCAGACACATTACGGCAGTCTTGATCACAAATTAAATTTTGCACAAAACCTGCGAAGTTCTGCAGATTTTGTTTACAAACATTCCATCAGTGTCGGCATTCTCTGTGCGATGATCACAAATCAGATGCATCTGCCTGCTGCAGAACAGACAGCCCTTATCACAGCTGCGCTTCTCTACGATTTTGGTTATCTGTATGTACCACAGACAGTGTTAGACAAAGGGGATGACCTTACAACAGCAGATAAGGATTTTATCCAGCTCAACTTAGAGCGCGGTTATGAAACACTCCGCCCGGACCGTGGTGATTATAAATTCCCGGTACATACGCTTGATATTATCCAGCAGATCATTTTTAAAAACAGCCGTACTTTAAAAGTCAAAGAACCGGCAGACAATATCCGTCTTCTCGTCGATATTTTAGCAGTAGCGGACGAATTTGACCATCTGACCGCAATGAACATTAACAAACCGCCAATTTCAGAAATTGCTGCCATGGGACGTCTGAAAAAGGATAAAGCCACCTACAATCCGCTCGTACTTTCCGCTTTAGCAGAATGTATCCATATTCTTCCGACCGGTGCATGTGTAGATCTTTCCGATGGCGAAAAAGCCCTTGTGCTTGCAGAGAATCCGGCTGATTTTCTTCATCCGATGGTACTGAAGTTTTCCACAAACATGATATACGATTTAAGTGACCCGGTGATCAACAAATCTTTAAAGATCACAGATATCATGAAAACCATGGACAACCGTATCGCATTGGATAAAGATTCTGTAAAGCATTTTGTTTCCGATGCCTACATCAAAGAAACGGCAGACCGTTTCCGCAAGGTCAAGCTTCAGATTGCACAGCACAATCAAAGTAAACTGGAACAAAAAGCGGCTAGCGCCTTAATGAGCAGTGCATCTGTGATCCCGCAGGATGCTTTGGGCACAGAAAAACCACTGGCCCAAAAGAAACCGCGCAAAAAAATGAAACTCCGTTAATCCGCGCGACTTTTTTCTATATGTTGGAGTGGATATTCCGGCGATATAAAAAACGACATGAAAGCAATTTCTTAACTGCTTTCATGTCGTTTTTTCATGTTGTCGCCAATATCCATATTCCGCAAAAGCAAAAACAGCACGCCTCCTTTTGGATTTGTGCTGTTTTTTCTATATTATAAGATTCAAAGAACTACAGGTTCAAAGAATTATAAATTCAAAGAACTACAAGTTTAAAGAATTATAAATTCAAAGAACTACAAGTTCTTTACGGTCGCAATATCCACCGGTGTCAGATCATCGGTCGCAGTCTCTAAGCTGCGTGCCAACGCATTTGCCGTATCCATTGCTGTGATACAGTAAACACCCGTCTCGATTGCATTTCTCCGGATCAGGAATCCGTCTCTGGTCTTATCACCATTTCCCTGTGTCGGTGTGTCGATGACAAGGTCGATCTTATGTCCTAAGATTAAATCCATAACGTTCGGTGACTCCTGGGAGATCTTGTTGACACGAAGTGCATTGACGCCGTGCTCCTGTAAATATTTTGCGGTACTTCTGGTTGCGTAAATCTTGTAGCCAAGTGCCTCAAAACGTTTTGCAACGCCGACTGCTTCCGGCTTATCTGCATCTTTGACGGTCATGATCATCTGTTTGTATTTCGGTAAAGTCACGCCTGCGCCGAGGAATGCTTTGTAGAGAGCCTCGTTGAAGGTCTTTGCAATACCAAGGCACTCACCGGTTGATTTCATCTCCGGTCCTAAGGAGATCTCAGCGCCACGCAGTTTCTCGAAGGAGAATACCGGCATCTTGATTGCAATGTAATCTGCGGTCGGTGCAAGTCCCGGCTCATAGCCAAGTCCGCGGATAGTATCACCGATAATTACTTTCGTTGCAAGGTCAACGATCGGAATACCGGTTACTTTGCTGATGTATGGCACGGTTCTCGAAGAACGCGGGTTTACCTCAATGACATATACCTGCTCGTCCATAGCGATGAACTGGATATTGATCAGTCCGATGACATGCAGTGCCTGCGCCAGACGTTTCGTATACTCAACGATTGTCTCTTTTACATGGTCACTGATCGTCGGTGCCGGGTATACGGAAATACTGTCTCCGGAGTGTACACCGGTACGTTCGATATGCTCCATGATACCAGGAATTAAGATATCGGTCCCGTCACATACAGCATCGACCTCGATTTCTTTTCCCTGTAAATATTTATCTACGAGAATCGGGTGATCCTGTGCGATACGATTGATGATACCGATAAATTCCTCGATCTCATCATCGTTGAATGCGATCTTCATACCCTGTCCACCGAGTACATAGGAAGGTCTTACCAGTACCGGATAGCCGAGACGGTTTGCAACTTCTTTTGCCTCCTCTGCGGTAAATACAGTTCCACCTGCAGCTCTCGGAATCTGTGTTTTTTCCAGAATCTCATCGAAAAGCTCACGGTCCTCTGCCGCATCGACATCCTCTGCTTTTGTTCCAAGGATCTTAACACCCATCTTCATCAGGCTCTCGGTTAACTTGATCGCGGTCTGTCCACCAAACTGTACGACAGCACCATCCGGTTTTTCCAGTTTTACGATGCTCTCTACATCTTCCGGTGTTAAAGGTTCAAAATAAAGTTTGTCTGCGATATCAAAGTCAGTGGAAACGGTCTCCGGGTTGTTGTTGATGATGACGGTCTCCCATCCCTCTTTTGCAAATGCCCAGGTACAGTGTACGGAGCAGTAATCAAACTCGATACCCTGTCCGATACGGATCGGACCGGAACCAAGTACCAGTACCTTTTTCTTTGGATTGGTTTCGATGGCTTCGTTCTCGCTTCCGAATACGGAATAGTAGTACGGTGTGGATGCCTCAAACTCTGCGGCACAGGTATCTACCATCTTGAATGCTGCCACGATACCATTTTCATAACGCATATCATGGATCTCTTTTTCGGTCTTTCCGGTCAGTTTTGCAATAACGCTGTCCGGGAACTCGATGCGTTTTGCTTCTTTTAATAATTCTACAGTCAAAGGCTCATTCTTTAACTGGTTTTCCATCTCAACCAGGATGGCAAGTTTGTCGATAAACCAGCGGTCGATCTTCGTGATCTCATGGATCTTGTCATAGCTTACGCCTCTGCGCAGTGCCTCCGCGATCACCCAGATACGGCGGTCATCCACTACATGCAGCTGCTCATCTAACTCTTTATCGGAAAATCCGGTAAAGTCGTAAGACATTAAACTGTCCACATGCTGCTCTAAGGAACGGATTGCTTTCATCAATGCACCCTCAAAGTTATTGCAGATACTCATAACCTCTCCGGTTGCCTTCATCTGTGTGGTCAGGGTTCTCTTTGCCGTGATGAATTTATCAAATGGAAGTCTCGGAATCTTTACAACACAGTAGTCAAGCATCGGCTCGAAACTTGCGTAAGTTTTTCCGGTAATTGCATTTTTAATCTCGTCTAAGGTATAGCCCAATGCGATCTTTGCGGCAACTTTTGCAATCGGATATCCGGTTGCCTTGGATGCAAGTGCAGAAGAACGGGATACACGCGGGTTAACCTCGATGACACAGTACTCGAAGCTGTCCGGATTTAATGCGTACTGTACGTTACATCCTCCGGTGATATTTAACTCAGAAATAATATTTAATGCAGATGTACGGAGCATCTGATACTCTTTATCGCCAAGCGTCTGGGAAGGTGCGACAACGATGGAGTCACCGGTATGCACGCCGACCGGATCGATATTTTCCATATTACATACGGTAATACAGTTGCCGTTGGCATCACGCATTACCTCGTATTCGATCTCTTTCCATCCTGCGATACAGCGCTCTACCAATACCTCGCCGACACGGGAAAGACGCAGACCATTTGTTAAGATCTCTACCAGCTCATTCTCGTCATGCGCAATACCACCGCCGCTTCCGCCAAGGGTATATGCCGGACGGAGTACAACCGGATAACCAATCGTATTGGTAAACCTGATACCATCCTCTACGTTGTGTACAACCTGGGATGCTGCACAAGGCTCACCGATCTTTTCCATGGTATCTTTGAATGCCTGACGGTCCTCTGCCTTAAAAATCGTTTCTGCTGTTGTACCGATCAGTCTGACATTATATTTTTCAAGGATGCCTTTCTGATACAATTCGACACCACAATTCAATGCAGTCTGCCCCCCGAAAGAAAGCAAAATACCATCAGGCCGTTCTTTTTTGATGACTTCTTCTACATATTCAGGAGTAACCGGTAAATAATAAATTTTATCGGCCACCCCTTCCGAAGTCTGCACAGTAGCAATATTCGGATTAATCAGCACACTGTATTTTCCCTCTTCACGGATGGCTTTCAAAGCCTGGGATCCAGAATAGTCGAATTCACCGGCTTGACCGATTTTCAATGCTCCCGAACCCAATAATAATATTTTATTTATTTCCTTCATGTCGATTTTAATCTTAGCTGGTTTTACCTGAAATGTTTTACTTATTACCTTTTTCCATGTTCTCGATAAACTTATCGAACAGATATTCTGTATCTACAGGCCCGCTGGAAGCTTCGGGATGGAACTGGGCCGAGAAAAAAGGTTTGGTTTTGTGGCGTATCCCCTCGTTAGTACCGTCATTGACATTCACAAAAAGAGGTTCCCAATCTATCGGTAATGTTTTATCATCGATAGCAAATCCATGATTTTGTGAAGTAATATAACAACGGTTGCTTCCGGGCTGCATCACCGGTTGATTATGACTGCGGTGACCGTATTTTAATTTATAAGTCACAGCACCGGCAGCTCTTGCCATCAACTGATTGCCTAAACAAATCCCCATAATCGGTCTATCACCGGTCAAAATTTTTTTAATATGCTTGATGGTTATATCACATTTAGCAGGGTCACCGGGACCGTTGGACAAAAAATATCCGTCACACTCTTCCTGAGTAAAATCATAATCCCAGGGAACCCGTTTAATGGTCACATCCCGTTTCAAAAGACAACGAATAATGTTATACTTCACCCCACAATCCACTAAGATCACTTTATATTTTCCGTGTCCGTACTCCACAACTTCCTTTGTAGAAACTTCGGCTACAATGTTATGTTCATTGGGATCATAAAAGGGAATCGAAATATTATCGAATTCTATTCTTCCCAACATGGCTCCATGTTCACGCAATTTCTTTGTCAATGCCCGCGTATCTATACCAAAAAGTCCCGGTACCTGTTGTTCTTTCAACCACTGTCCGAGACTTTTTTGCGAATTCCAATGACTATATGCAAATGAATAATCGGAAATGATAATCGCTGTACAATGAATCTTATCCGATTCGAAAAATTTTGAAACCCCGTTTTCCTCATCATCCACCGGAACTCCGTAATTACCGATCATAGGATAGGTAGGAACCAAAATCTGACCTTTGTAGGAGGGATCCGTCAAACTTTCCGGATAACCGGTCATCGCCGTGTAGAACACCACTTCACCGGAAACCGACTTCTCATATCCGAATGAAGTTCCTTCATAAACAGTTCCGTCCTGCAGAACTAAACGCGCTTTCTTTAAATTTTGCATATCTATTTAAATGAACTAATTTATCAAACGTCCAAATTGGCGCAAAGGTAAAAAAACTTTCATATCACCACAAGAATATTTATGCATTTTTCATGCATTTATATCCATATATTCAAAATCGATATCATTTCAAATTCTGAATTTAATCTCTATCTTTGCCTTATGACCATTATTTAACGATATCATTTATGAGAAATAAAACCAAAAGACTTTTAACTATACGCAAACTGATCGAATCGGAACTCATTTCTTCACAAGAAGAATTATTGTTCCGTTTGAAAGAAATGAACGTCGAAGCTACCCAAAGCACTTTATCCCGGGACTTGAAATTTATGAAAGTTGCCAAAATCCCGCATAAAGAAAAAGGGTATATTTATGTAATTCCTGAAAGTATTCAAAATGAACAACGGGAAGAAAAAGTTTCGGCTATTATCACCGACACCATACTAAGTATCGATTTTTCGGGCAATATGGCTGTTATCAAAACTTTGCCCGGATATGCCAATGCAGTAACCGTCCTCATAGACAGTGAAAATTACTTTGAAATTCTGGGAACTATTGCAGGAGACGATACTATTTTTATCGTTATGCGCGAAGGAGTCAGCCGAAGCGAATTAATCGAAGCATTGACTTCCGTCCATCCGGCTATCCATA
>ERZ780228.799-NODE-799-length-25057-cov-13.685625_pt1 | contig 25057 bp, 21 predicted proteins | sample MGYA00511015_ERZ780228 | MGnify/ENA primary metagenome ERZ780228 (study PRJEB29588, sample SAMEA2161897) | human gut metagenome | biome: human gut; feature: human-associated habitat; material: faeces | place: Denmark | collected 2008/2010 ...
GCCAGCCTGTGGCGGCTGCCGAGATGGAGAGCCGCCGCGCCACCTGGCTGGCGATGAGCACCGCCGACGCCGCGCAGGCCGACACCGCTGCCGATGCCGCCGACCCCGGCAAGGACACCGAGGCCGTGGGCGGCAGTGACACCACCGCCCCCACCGAGACGGAAGACGAGGCCCAACAGGCCGGTGCGGACGCCTATACCAGCGCCGCGGCGGAAATCGCCACGCTGGACGCCGACGACCAGAGCATCCTCTACACGCCGCTGTTCACCTACGCGGCGAACCCCGACGCCAACAAAACCATCAGCTTCGGCAACTATCTGGCGGCGCTCTACGCCGAGATCGTCACAAATGACCCGGCCACGGGGCTGCCGGAGGGTGCGTCCGTCGAGGCGTTCGCGGGCGGTGTGACCGAGCCGGAATACGGCGAGATCACCCGCGGGGATTTGATGGCCGCCCTGCCCGCGACAGCGCGCATTCAGCTGGTCAGCACCACCGCAGAAGCCGCCCGGGCGCTGGCCGACGGCGGCACGGTCAGCCGCGTCTACCAGAACAGTCTGACCGAGTACGCCCCCGAGGGGGATGTAGTCTACATCGTCACCGACACGGCGACTCTGGCCGGTCTGGGTGCGGAGTACACGGTCCTGCGCGATTACGGCGATGTCTTTTGGAGCGTTCGGATGAACATCAACGACCTGACCGCCAACTTTACCACAGAGTTTGTGCTGCCGGAGGCCCCGCAGTACGGGGTCGGACGCAGAGGCTGAACCGGGGACGGCAGCCCCCCGCCAACTTCCCCGAACCCTTCCGGCCTGCTTCGCGGCCACCTCCCCTGATGGGGAGGCTTTCCTCGCGGGCTCCGCCCGCGCAAAAAGGCTCCCCTTTTAGGGGTGACTCCCCGCTGCGCGGGGAGATGTCGCGGAGCGACAGAGGGGGCCGGGCCCGACGGGCTGGCCGAGCTTGCGAGGCCTGAAGGGTCCCGACGGGCTTTCCGTGGCCGCCCATTCCCGGTTTTTCCCCCCCCCAACATCCCCAAATAAAGGAGGTTCTCCCACATGAAGCTCACATTCTTAGGCGCTGACCGGGAAGTGACCGGCAGCTGCACACAGCTGGAGGCGGCGGGACACCGCTTTCTGATCGACTGCGGCATGGAGCAGGGCCGCGACGTGTATGAGAACGCCGACCTGCCCTGCGCGCCCGGCACCTATGAGGCACTGCTGCTGACCCATGCGCACATCGACCACTCGGGCCGCATCCCGTACCTGTACAAAAACGGCTACCGCGGCCCCATCTATACCACCGATGCGACCCGCGACCTCTGCGCCATCATGCTGGAGGATTCCGCCCACATTCAGGAGCAGGAGGCCGAGTGGAAAAACCGCAAGGCCATGCGCAGCGGCGCCGAGATGATCGAGCCGGACTACACCGTCGAGGACGCGCAGAACGTCATGAAGCAGTTTGTGCCCTGCCCCTATGAGACGTGGCAGACGCTGTTCGACGGGCCAACCGGCAAAATCGAGATGCGCTTTACCGATGTGGGGCACCTGCTGGGCAGCGCGTCCGTCTCGCTGCGCATTGCGGAGCCGGGCCGCACGCCGGAGATCATCGTTTTCTCGGGCGACATCGGCAACACCCATCAGCCGCTTATCAAGGACCCGTCCAACCCAGGCCACGCGGATTACCTTGTCATGGAATCCACCTACGGGGACCGCAGCCACGGCCCGAAACCGGATTATATCGGCGATTTGAGCGCCGTGCTGCAATCGACGTTCGACAAGGGCGGCAATGTCGTCATCCCCAGCTTTGCCGTGGGCCGCACGCAGGAGCTTTTGTATTTTATCCGCCAGATCAAGGCCGAGGGCCGTATCAAAGGCCACGAAAACTTCCCGGTCTTTGTGGACAGCCCGCTGGCGAGCAAATCCACCACGATCTTCCGGGAAAACTTTGCCGAGTGCTACGACGATGAAGCCCTCGCCCTGGTGCAGAGCGGCCAAAACCCCCTGCAGTTCCCGGGTCTGCACGTCAGCGAGACGAAAGAGGAATCCATGGCCATCAACGGCGACCCGACGCCCAAGGTCATCATCTCCGCCGCCGGCATGTGCGACGCGGGCCGCATCCGCCACCACTTAAAATATAATCTCTGGCGGCCCGAGTGTACGGTGCTGTTCGTCGGCTACCAAAGCCCCGGCACCTTAGGCAACGCGCTGGTCAACGGTGCGCAGGAGGTCAAGCTCTTTGGCGAGCCGGTGCAGGTCAGGGCCCGCATTGCGCAGCTGGGCGGGCTTTCGGGTCACGCCGACAAGGACGGGCTGGAAGCTTGGCTCCGCGCCTTTGACGAAAAGCCGAAGTTCGTCTTTGTCAACCACGGCGAGGACGCCGTCGCCGAGCACTGGGCCAACCATCTGAAGGAGGAGGGCTACGAGGCCGACGCCCCCTACAACGGCTCGATCTGGATCGCCGCCGAGGGCCGCGTCGCCTGCGCCGAGGTCGGCAACACCCAAAAGATCATCAAGACGAAATCCGCCGAGACCGTGCGCACCAGCGCGGCCTATGACCGGCTGGCCAACATGGGCCAGCGCCTGCTGGAGGTCATCCGCCACAACCAGGGCGGGGCCAACAAGGACCTTGCAAAATTTGCCAGCCAGATCGCTGCGCTGTGCGACAAATGGGATCGATAACATTGACAAAAGCAAAAGGAATATGGCAGATGCTGCCCGCACCCCTGCGCGGCGCGGCGACCCTGCTGGCAGTGCTGGCGCTGGCCGCGCTGCTGACCACGGTGCGGCACAATGCCAGCGCCTACCTGACCGGCGTGTGGGATACAGGCTCCCAGACGCTCGTCTATGGCCGCATCCACCAGATGGAGCAGGGGCAGTACGCCCCCGGCGGCTTTCTGGGCGTCTACACCGACGATTGGAGCGACGATACGAACCGCGCACTGTTCCGGGACGACACCCCCACCGACGCGGCGGCGTTCCACCCCTACACCCACCAGTCGGGCTTGCAGGGCTGGCTGTTCGGCAGGGTCAACCGTCTGCTGCGGCACTGGCTGCCCGACGGTCTGGCGCGGGAGACCGCCCTCTACTGGCTGAACAGCACGCTGTTCTACGCGGCGGAGCTGCTTGTGGCGCTGGCCGTGTGGGAAGAATTCGGCCCGCTGGCGGCAGCGTTCGGGTTTGCGTCGGTGCTGCTGGCCCCCTGGCTGCAGCGCGGCATGAAGGACCTGTACTGGTGCCTCTGGACCTGGCTGCTGCCGCTGCTGGCGGCGCTTTGGCTCTGCCATTGCACCCGCGTGCGCGGCAAAACGCCCCGCGGGTGCTGGCCGCTGGTGGCCGCCGCCTGCATGGTGCGCTGCATGTGCGGGTTTGAATTTATCACAACATTTTTGATCCTGTGTGAGATCCCGCTCTGCTACGCGGCAGCCAAGGCGTATTTTGTGCGGCGCGACCCGCACGGTGCGCTCGTCTGGCTGGGCCGCACCGTCGGGGCGGGTGTCTCGGCGCTGGGCGGTGTGACTGCGGCGCTGGCGCTCTGGTTCGCACAGGAATGGTTCTGCTTCGGCAGCGCGGCGGACGCCTGGCAGAACATGACCCGGGCCGTCACGGACCGCGTCAGCCTGACGGACGGCGCGGTGCGGGACGTGAACGTGCCGCAGGTGCTCGCGCAGTATTTCCGTGAGAGTACGGAGCCGCTTTTGCAGCTCGGACCCGTCAGCGTCACGGCATGGCAGCTGCTGCTGTTTGCGCTGCTGGTCGGCGCGGTGAGCGTTGTTGTCTGCCTGCGCCGCGGCACGGCGGCGCAGCTGGTGCCGCCGTGCATCGTCTGGGGGCTGGGGCTGGCGGCCCCGGCGTCCTGGATGGTGCTGTCCAAGGCGCACGCTGCGATCCATACCCACCTTGTACCAATGCTGTGGCACTTTGCGTTTGTGCCGATCAGCTGTATGCTGCTGCCGGTGCTGGCAAAACTCATGATCCTGGGGAGGAAAAAAGACCTTGTGGCATCCCATTAAACACTACAAAACGATCCGCCATCACAAAATGCTGGTGATGAAAAACTGCTTCCGCTGCGGGCTGTACTGGCAGGGTCTGACCCACGATTTAAGCAAGCTGGCCCCCGTGGAGTTCTGGGCCGGGGCCAAATACTGGCAGGGGACGTGCAGCCCCAACAACGCCCAGCGCCAGGCCGAGGGCTACAGCGCCGCCTGGCTGCACCATAAGGGCCGCAACAAGCACCATCTGGAATACTGGATCGACTACGCGCCGGACGGCGACCATGCCATGGCCGGTATGCGGATGCCCGCCCGCTACGTGGCCGAGATGGTCTGTGACCGCATTGCCGCCAGCAAGAACTATAAGGGCGACAAGTACACCGACGCCGCGGCGTGGGAGTACTATGACCGCAGCAGGGACCACTACATCCTGCACCCCGAGACCCGCAAGGAGCTGGAGACCTGCCTGCTGATTCTGCGCGACGAGGGCGAGGATGCCTGCTTCCGGTATATCCGCACCGAGCTGCTCGGCAAAAAAGCATAAGAAAAAGGCCCCCGTAGCGTCAGTGCTGCGGGGGTCGGTGTTTTATGTAGGTTGAGTTCCATCATTCCCGGCGGGAACGTCTGCATCGGAGGTGTTCTCCGGGGGCGTGGGTGTCGGCTCCGCGGTCGGCTCAGGGGGTGTCGGTGTCGGCTCTGTAGTCGGCTCAGGGGGTGTCGGTGTCGGCTCTGTAGTCGGTTCGGGTGTGGGACTCGGCGTTGCAGTCGGCTCAGGTGTCGCGGTCACCTCAGGTTCCGGGGTGGCCTCGGCCTCGGCCTCACTGCTGGCCGGTATCTCGGTCGCCTCGGGCTCGGGCGTGGCCGTCGCCGTGGCGGTGCTGGAGGAGCTGACCACCGGCACCGTGTAGACCACGGCGTCCTTGTCGCCGGTGTGCTTCGGGATCGTCGTCAGCGCGGGGCGGTCATCCTCGGTAATGTAGCTGTGGGTGCGGATGTAGTTGAACAGCGCGTCCATCGCCGTGCGGGTCAGATGAATGCCGTCGCTCGTCTCTACATAGCCGCTCTTGGCGTAGCCGGTGACGGAATCCTTCAGCACCTCGGCACTGTTCAGGAACTTCCAGCCCTTCTCCTGGCACATTTCGACGAGCGCTTTGTTGTACTCGTCCACCTGGGTCTGGGTCAGGCTCTGGTTGGAGTGCTGCTGCCCGATGGGCGGGATGGCGTTGACGATGATGTCCACGCTGGGGTAGGCGGTGACGATGGCCTCGATGCCGGTCTGGTAGTTTTTGACGAAGTCCGCGGCCTTATAGCCGGGGTTCAGGTCGTTCGTGCCGAAGGTCAGGATGACCCGGCGCGGCTGCAATTTCGCCACGGCCTGGGGCATTGTGATGTAGCCGGACGAAGTGCTTACCTGCACGCAGGCAAAGGTCGCCAGGCTCTTGGCGGTCATGCCCACCGAGCCGATGGCGTTGTCGTAGCTGCAATAGTCGAACATGCGGTACATGCGGGCCGTGTTGCTGTCGCCCAGAAACAGCGTCTCGTCCACATAGCTGTCGCCCGCGTCGGCGGCCTGCTCAAGGATCGTCGAGGTGTAGGCCTGGGTATCAATGGTGTTTTCCTCTTTATTATAGCCGCTCTCGACGACCATGGACGCGCTGTCCACGGTGGACACGCTCTGGGCGTCCGCGCCGCCGAGGTCGATGCCGCCGATGAGCACCAGCGAGATGCCGACGCTGACCAGCAGCATAACGCTGCACAGAGCCAGCACCAGATACATCTTGCTGCGCATATCCAGCGCTTTTTTCTTTTGTGATTTGGTTTTGCCTGCCATGAAAGGCTCCTTTCGCGTGGGAGCATGGAGTGTTTACACAATATGTAAATTCATTTTACACCATTTCCCACCGGAACGCCAGTCTTTTTACAATTTTTACATAATTTGCCGCAAAACAAAAACCCCGCCGAAGCGGGGGTAAACAGAAATGAGGATAGCTGTGTTAAAAGGCTTCCCCCTCATCCGGCCCTGCGGGGCCACCTTCAGTCTACGCGCTAAGAGCCGCCTACGGCGGTTGCGCTCCGACACGCGCCTGCGGGCGCAGCCCCTCGGGGGAAGGTTTTTCACGCAATTTCCCCCGCCAGCACGGCCACGTTTAACCGCAGATTTCCGTTTCCGGTCAGGCTTTTCCTTGCCCGGGCGTCGGCGTTCAAAATCTTTGCCGCGCCCGCCGGGGTCAGCCCGCCGCACTGCTCCTGCCCGTAGGCGGGGCGGCGCAGCACGGCGCTGCACAGCTGGTCCAGCGTCCACAGCAGGGCCGCAAAGCCGTCCTTGTCGCGCTCGTACTTCGTCAGCAGCGCCAGCGCGCGGTAGGTGTCGCCCTGCGCCGCGTAGCCGCACAGCGTTTTGGCCATGCCCAGCGCGGCTTTGGCCGTCGGGTCGTTCCAGCTTTTCAGCGCGGTGCCGATGTGTCCCTCATACAAAAACGCCAGCTCCTCCGCCGCCTTGGCGGGCAGACGCTCGGCCTTTAAGCGGGCGGCACAGTCTGCCGCGGGCACCGGCGCAATCGTGTAGGCCGCGCACCGGCTGCGGATCGTCGGCAGCACGGTGGCCGCGCTCGTCGCCGTCAGCAGGAACAGCACCCCCTCGGGCGGCTCCTCGATGATCTTCAGCATCGCGTTGGCGGATGACCCGTTCAGATTCTGCGCGCCGTAGATGAACAGCACGCGGCCCGCCGCGTCGGTGGACAGCGCCGAGCGCTGGATCGCCTCCCGCGCCTCGCGCACCTTTTTAACGGGGATCTGCCCGCTTGCACCCTCGCCCTGCAGAACCAGGCATTCGGTGTCCTCTTTTTTCAGCACGGCCTCGGCGTGGGGGCCGCCGGCAGGGTACAGGTAATCGGCAGCAAGACAGCGCGCAGCAAAGCCCGCGCCGCAGCCCGGCTCCCCCACCAGCAAAACCGCATGGGGAAGCCGCCCGCCGCGCAGGGCCGTGCCAAGCTCGGCTTTCAGCGCGTCATTGCCCGCCAGGCGCTCCAGCATCACAGCTTCTCGAAGCGCTCGACGTTCGTGACCATGACGGTAGCGCCGCCGACCGTGACCTCCATCGGCATCGTGCTCTCAATGCCCAGGCCCAGCGTGGCCGTGCCGGGCACGATCTCGGTGCGCTGCTTGCAGCACTTGGAGATGATGCCGATGCAGTCATCGACGCGCTCGTCATCGGTGCAGATCAGCAGCGTCATGTTGCCCGCCATCAGGAAGCCGCCGGTGGTGGCCAGACGGGTGACGTAGAACTTGCTTTTCAGCAGCTCGTTGCAGACATTCTTGGAATCCTCTTTATTGACGATTGCAGTGATAAGCTTCATGGTTATCCAGCCTTTCTATTGATACATCGAATTTTTCAGCGGTTGCGGTTTTCCCAGTCGCGGCGGCGCTTCCAGTCCTTCACGGCGTCAACGCACCAGTCAAAGACCTCGCGGCCATAAAACGCCAGAAAACCCGCCAGCCCCAGCACGAGGCTGACCTTGATGGCGAAGCTGCCCGTCAAAAAGCTGAAGGCCCAAAACGCCAGCTCGATCCAGCCCAGGTATTTCATCTTGAACGGAATGATTCCAAACAGCAGCACCATCTGATCCGGCCACAGCCAGGTATAGGCGAACAGCATGCTCTGGAAGATGGCGCTCGGCCCGGCGTAGCCTGTCAGAAAGCAGCTGACCCACGCACCCAGCATGCCCAGCGCCAGAAACAGCGTCGTGCGGAAATCGCCCCAGACGCGGGCCAGCGCGTTGCCCAGCCAGTAGTAGAACAGCAGGTTCAGCACGCCAAAGACGCCGCCCAGCCAGATGGGCACAAACAAAAACGTGATAAGGCGCCAAATCTGTCCGTGCAGCACATAGGTGCGGCTCAGCATCAGCAGACTGTCGAAATTGCGGTTGAAAAACAGTATGATGATGCCTGCCGCCAGCTGTCCGATCAGCAGCCCGTTGATGAGGTTCGGGATGCCGAGGTTGCCGTAGCGGCGTTCGAGTTTATCGATCCAGTTCATGGGAGAAGCCCTCCGTTGCATACAAATTTACAGAATATATTATAGCAATTCCGCGCGCAAAGTGCAACAATTCCCTGTCGAATCCCTTGCGGCAAACCGGAAAATGTGCTACGCTTTTATCTATAACAAGGAAACGAGGCCGAACATGGGACGTACATCCACCAAAGAAAACAAAAACAGTTACCAGCTTGCCCGCGAGGAGCTGGGCCTGACCCGCGAAAAAGCCAGTGAGCTGCTGGAAACGATAGCCCCCGAGCGCATTGAAAAAATTGAGAACGAACGCACCGTGCCTCGCCCCGACGAGGTGCTGACGATGGCCGAAAAGTACAAGCGCCCGTCGCTGTGCAACTGCTACTGCTCGCAGCAGTGCCCTATCGGCCAGCGGTACGTACCGTTTGTCACGCGGCGCGAGCTGCCGGCCATCATCCTTGAGATGCTGGCCTCGCTGAACGCAATGAACAGCAAGAAGGAGCGCCTGATCGAGATCGCCGCGGACGGCAAAATTTCCAACGACGAAATCGACGATTTCATCCATATCCGTCAGGAGCTTGAGCGCATCTCCCTCACCGTGGAGACCCTCCAGCTCTGGACCGAGCGCATGCTGGCCAACGGCCAGATCGACGCGGAGACGTATAAAAGGAAGCTGCAGGAATAACCTTCTATCTCTCCCCCACCAGCAAAAATTCCCCTCTATTTTTCTCTTTTTCTCCTGTTTCTGCAACAATTCCCGTGCTAAAATCGTATTACAGGTTGAGGGAACACGCCCTCGCCTGACCGCGTACCTGCACAAAGGAGTTATAGAGGATGTTTACGCTGTTTGTTCTTTTTGTTTTTGCCTGGCTGTTCGTCAAGTCTGTCGGTTTGGCCTTCCATGTGACTTGGGGCCTGGCGAAATTCGTCGCCACACTGCTGTTCGTGATTGCCCTGCCGCTGCTGGTGGTTTTCGCCGTCGTCGGCGCGCTGCTGCCTCTGCTGCTGCCCCTGGCCCTCGTGGCTGCCGCCTTCTGCATTCTGAAAAAGGCATAAAGTACCCAACCGCCGTGCGGCCCGGAGCTGCACGGCGGTTTCTTGTCATTGAGGTGTCGGCGTGGTATACTTGTAGTCAGGGCGTTTTGCGCCTGCTATCATCCAACAAAGAGGTTTTTCCCATGAAGCTCGTTGTCTGTTTTCCCGGGATCGGCTACCACTGTGATAAGCCGCTGCTCTACTACAGCCGTAAGCTGGCGGCCTGCGCCGGGTACGACCACCCCCTTTTGCTACAATATACCTACCACAAGGACGGCCTGCGCGGCAGCCCCGCCGCCCTGCGCGAGGCATTTGACACCAGCATCGGCACCGCTGTCTCCGCCGCCTTCGCCCAGCGCCACGGCATCCCCTGCCGCCAAATTCTCTACACGCCGCTCTCCCTGACGTTTGCGCTTGCCCCGCAGAATGCCCTTGCCTTTTTAGGCACCGCCGACCCCTGGAGCGATGCTTCCTCCGTCGCCGCCGCAGCCCGCGCCAACGGCACGCCGCTCTGTCTTTATGAGAACGCCAATCATTCCCTGGAAACCGGCGACGTTTTGCACGACCTGGCGACCCTGCAGGATGTTATGCAGAAAACGCAGACGTTCATTGCAGATACACCCCACTGACATTTTCCCGCCCGACATTTTCCCACCTGCAAAGAATTGACATTTGCCCCGCAAGCTGTTATAATAAGCTGTACAAAATTTATGCTGTGGAGCATTACCCAAGAAGTCGTAAGAGGGAGCACTCGAAAGTTTGCATCCGGCAGGTCACCTTGTCCGCAGAAAATTCCATAACGGCGGGCTTTATCGGGTGTCGCGTACCCAACTTTTCATCGTTATCTTGCATCGAAATCTCGCATTTTTCCAAACGCTATGCGGGGCGGTGCGATAAAAACTAAATTAGCAGACGTATCGAAGCGGTCGTAACGAGATTGACTCGAAATCAATTTGACAGCAATGTCACGTGGGTTCGAATCCCACCGTCTGCGCCAAGAGCAGCACCCTGCGGGGTGCTGCTTTTTATTTTTGCGGCAAACTATGCAAGGGTTGCAAGGTGGGATTCGAACAGCCCGTGCCCGGCGCTTTGCGTCCCGCCGGGCTGCAACAGTCCTGCGGACTGTTGCAAGGGCGCGGGAGAATCCCACCGTCTGCGCCAAGTATCACTACTCAATTCTACATCGGGTAGTGATTTTTTATTGCTTTGCAAAATTCCGAAGCTATTTTTATAGGCATCTCCCCTTTATTTTCAAGTAGTGATTTTCGGGTTCGGTACAAATCATACCAGCAATCGCGGCAAATAGCTATTCACAGAACTACACAAGATTCTTCCCGCAGCTTGGGTACAAATTGACAGCAAAAAGGCGGCACCTGATTTCTCAGATGCCGCCGCTGTTCAAATTACCACTTCTTTATGGGCTGCGCTTTCGGCAATGTCAGCGTGTTTGCCATCGTCCGGGCACTTAAGTTCTTGGACTGCGAATCCAGATGTGCGTAAATGTTGGCTGTGGTGGAAATATCGCTGTGACCTAGCCACTCTTGAATCTGCTTCATCGGTACGCCCTCTTTCAGCAATAGGCTGGCACAGGAGTGGCGCAAGTCGTGGAATCGGATCCTGCGCAGACCGTTCTCTTTCAGCAGCTGTGGAAAGCCTGTCGTCACGGAATCCGGCTGGATCAGATTTCCCATTGCATCCACAAATACATAGCCAAGGTACTCTTGATTATAGCAGTTGCCGCAGATTTTTTGGTTGTATTCCTGCTGCTCTTTGACGGCTTTTAAGCGTTCGGCAATCGGGTCTACCAGCGGCAAGGTGCGCAGACTGGATTTCGTTTTGGCGCGGTCAGCCTCCACCAAAATCTTCTTGCCATCGATGCGGGTGCTGGTCACGATGTGGCGGATGGTCAGCGTCTTGGCTTCAAAGTCGATGGCCTCCCACCGCAAGCCCATCACCTCGGCACGGCGCAGTCCGTAAAAGGCTGCAAGCTGGATGATAAGTTCCAGCTTATGGCCTTGGGCGGCTTCAAAGAGTTTTTCCATCTCCTCGGCGCTGTAATAGCTTGCCATAAACGCCTGCGGCTTTGGGCGGTCCACCTTGTCTACCGGGTTGCTGGCTATCAGGTCGATGCGCACGGCGTATTTCAGCGCCTTGTGAAGGTTGGCGTGGAATCGCAGGATAGAGGTGTTTTTCAGCGTTTCCGCTTCATGCAGATAAAAGCTCTGAATCTGGCGCGGCTGTAACCCTGCCAGCGTTACGCCCAGCGGTTCAAAGTAGGGAATGATGTGCTTTTCCACATTGAAGCAATAGGACGAGTAAGTAGTTTCCGTTACGGCTGTGCGCATCATTTTCAGCCAGTACCGCATATAGTCGCTGAATGCCATATCGGGGCTGAGTTCGGACACCTGACCCTTGGGAATCGTGAAATCCTTTCGCGTTTCTGCCAGCATTTTTTCGGCGCGTTTCTTGTTGCCCTTGACGGGCAGGCCTGTGCCGATCCACGGCTGGCGGCGTTTCCCCGCTGAGTCTGTATAACTCAGCACGATGTAATAAAATCCGTTTTTCTCCTGTAAGCGTCCTGCTACCATATGTGTTCCACGCCACCTCTCCCGCCTCTGGGGGCGCTCCGCTGCGGTTAGGCAGCCTCATCGCGTCAGAACGGGACGCACCTGCCGAAACGCTCCTTGGGTTGCGGCAAGGTCAGTTGTATGTAGCCGGTGATTCGGATATTCGGTTATCAAGGTGCAGAAAAGGGGGAATGAGGGATTTTTTGTCCCTCTATATAAGAACATCACATCAGAAGCCCAAAAAGTGCAGCGTTCATAATTTATTTACAACTTGCATAATTCACTCCGCTTGGCTGGTACAAACGGAGCCTTTTTGTATCGACCCAAGCGCTTACGCTGATGAAGGGTGATGAGGTTGTCAATATTCTTCAAGATACTGCCAATCCGTGTTTGTTCTTCTATAGACGGAACCAGTACAGAACTTTTCAAGAACTCATCAATAACCAGTTCATTCATCATTGTGCCCGCTTTTGTTGAGGCTACAAGGATTTTTCTCATAATCGGCTCATAGTGAATATAATATTTCCAAAAGTTTGTCGGCATCTGTGCGAGAGGCCTTAATGCACTAAATCTGGGAGACATAATACCATCACCCACATCATTTAGTACAAAACGACCATAACGAAAAGATTTGCTTGTATGCCCTTCAAACGCAATATCGCCTGTACGTAATCTTTTATAATTTGCAAGTGAACTATCTGCGGCACCATTACCATCAGTTTTATATGTCATGGTCGCAACGGAAAGTGTTTTGTTATATGGTAATAAATCCGAGTTGCGTTCTACTAAAGGAGCATATAAGTCAGAAAACTTCCGCTGTTCCCAAGCGTATGTATTTTATGGCATAAGCCACAATTTTTTGTGGAAACCTTAGCTATCTGTGTTATAATAGAAATAACTACTTACGCTTTTCCCGAGAAAGGGTATTTTCTAAAACAAAAGGAGCTTGACCGATGAACAAACAACAGCTTGCGCAGAAGATTTGGGCTTCTGCTAACCAGATGCGCTCCAAAATCGAGGCCAGCGAGTACAAAGACTTTATCCTTGGTTTCATTTTTTATAAATATCTGTCCGATAAAGAAATCGAATTTCTGAAAGACAACGATTATGACGATGAGCTGCTGAAAACCGTAACCGAGGACGACCCCGAAACCGTTAAATGGGTGCAGGAAAACATCGGCTATTTTATCTCCTACAAAGATTTCTTCTCCACTTGGCTCGGCATGGGCAAGGATTTTGATGTTTCCAATGTGCGTGACGCGCTGTCGGCGTTCAGCCGGCTGATTTCCCCCACGCACAAGCAGGTGTTTGAGAAAATCTTCAACACACTGGAAACCGGTCTTTCCAAACTGGGCGACAGCTCCGGCACCCAGACCAAAGCCATCAGCGGTCTGCTGAATCTGATCAAGGATATTCCGATGGACGGCAAGCAGGGCTATGATGTGCTGGGCTTCATCTATGAATATCTTATCAGTATGTTTGCCGCCAATGCCGGCAAAAAGGCGGGCGAGTTCTATACGCCCCACGAGGTTTCGCTGCTGATGTCTGAAATCGTGGCAAGCCACCTGCAGGGCAAGAACGAAATCAAAATCTATGACCCGACCAGCGGTTCCGGCTCGCTGCTGATCAACATCGGCAAAAGCGTTTCTAAGTATATGGCTGACGCAAACAATGTAAAATACTACGCGCAGGAGCTGAAAGAGAACACCTACAACCTGACCCGTATGAATCTGGTAATGCGCGGCATCAAGCCGGACAACATCGTTACCCGCAACGGCGATACGCTGGAGGAGGACTGGCCCTACTTTGATGATGCCGACCCCATCAACTCCTATGACCCGCTGTATGTAGACGCCGTAGTATCGAACCCGCCGTATTCGCAGGCATGGGATCCCACCAACAAGGAAGGCGACGCCCGCTATGCCCGCTTTGGTCTGGCACCCAAGGGTAAGGCGGACTATGCCTTTTTGCTGCACGACCTTTACCATATCAAGCCTGATGGCATTATGACCATCGTTTTGCCCCACGGTGTTCTGTTCCGCGGCGGTGAGGAAGGCACGATCCGCAAAAATCTGATTGAGAACAACCATATTGACGCCATCATTGGTCTGCCCGCCAACATTTTCTTTGGCACGGGCATTCCCACCATCATTATGGTGTTGCGCCAAAAGCGCGAGCGCGAGGATGTACTTATCATTGACGCCTCCAAGGGGTACACCAAGGAAGGCAAAAACAATAAGCTCCGCGCCTCCGACATCAAGCGCATTGCCGATACCTTTGTAAAGCGTGAGAGCATCCCCAAATTTTCCCGCACGGTCAGCCGTGAGGAAATCCGCGCCAATGACTACAACTTAAACATTCCCCGCTATGTGGACTCCTCTGAGGCAGCGGAGCATTGGGATGTATACGCCTCTATGTTCGGCGGCATCCCCGCAGCAGAGCTGGACGAGCTTTCCGCGTACTGGGCGGCGTTCCCTGCGCTGCGCGGTGAATTGTTTGCTGAAAACGGAACGCCCTATGCGGCGCTGACCGTTGAGGACATCAAGTCGGCTATCAAAAACAGCCGCGATGTAACCGCCTTTGAGGACGCCTATCGCTCCGCCTTTGCTGCGCTGCCCGCCTATATGAAGACTGTCCTGTTGGACGGCATGGACAAAATTGAGATTGCCAAGACGGAAACCACCCTCAGCGAGGATATTTTTGCGCGCCTTGCCGACATTCCGCTGATTGACAAGTACGAGGCTTATCAGCTGCTGGACGACCACTGGAACACGATTGCCGTTGACCTTGAAATGATCCAAACCGAGGGGTTCGGTGCAGCCAAAAAGGTAGACCCCCATCTTGTCACCAAAAAGAAGGGCAACGAAGAGCAGGAAGTGCAGGACGGCTGGGTCGGGCACATTCTGCCCTTTGATCTGCTGCAAAAAACGCTGTTGAAAGATAAAGCTGGCGCGCTCCACGCGCTGGAAAATCAGCTTGCCGAACTTCCCACCGAATATGAAGCCCTGCTGGATGAATTTACCGAGGACGACAAGGACGCCTATAAGGAGTGCTTTACCGAAGAAGGCGATGCTTTTGTGCCGAAGGAGATTGCCAAAAAGGTCAAGGAACTGCGCCGGGACCGCACCCCCGAGGCACAAAATGCCTGCCGCATTTTCAGCCGTGTAGAGGAACTGACCAAGCAGGAAAAGGCTCTGAAAGCCGAAATCAAATCTGACGCAGCAGCACTGGAAGCCCTGACCAAAAAGACCATTGAGGGGCTGACCGATGCGCAGGTGTTGGAGCTGCTGGAGCAAAAATGGATTGCGCCCTTTACGAACGAGCTTGCCAAGCTGCCCGATGCCATGGTGGACAGCCTTGTCAGCAAGATTCAGACCCTGCAAAATAAATATAGCACAACCTTCTTTGATGTGGAAAGCGAAATCCGCGCCACCGAAAAGCAGCTGGCCGCGATGATGGACGACCTTACCGGCAGTGAGTACGACCTGAAAGGCCTGAGCGAGTTCAAAACGCTCTTGTTGGGTGACTGATATGGCAAAACAGAACAAACCTGCCATCCGATTCAAGGGATTTACTGACGCTTGGGAACAGCGGAAGTTGGGGGAAGTTGTCAAAGAAGTAACCCGCAATGACCCAACATCGGAAGCCCCTATAATGATGATTACGGCAAACAACGGCTTTATTGAGCAGTCAGAAAGGTATGCTTTTGATAACGCTGGAGAAAGTTTGAAGAAATATATTCTTCTCCAAAAAGGTGAACTTGCCTATAATCACGGCGCATCAAAGTTGCGTCCATTTGGCTCTTGCTTTGCGCTGACAACAGCAGAAAGTGCCCGTATACCGTTTGTTTATCATTGTTTTTCTGCGGAAAACCAAAATGCAGAGTTTCTGTCAATAGAGTTGAATGGCTCTGAAGTTGAGAGTCAGCTTCGCAAGATTGTGTCGTCTGGTGCGAGAATGGATGGCTTGCTGAACATCTCGTTTGATGAATACTCTACTGTGACTGTGCTACTTCCTGACATAAAAGAGCAAGAACACATTGCCGACTTTTTTCGTAATCTCGACCACCTTATCACCCTTCATCAGCGTAAGTATGACAAGCTGCAAGTTTTGAAGAAAGCCATGCTTGAAAAAATGTTTCCGAAAAATGGCAGCAGCGTTCCCGAAATTCGATTCAAGGGATTTACTGACGCTTGGGAACAGCGGAAGTTATCCGAAATTGCAGGTAAGGTTACCGAGAAAAATACCGGACTACAATATGTAGAGACGCTTACAAACTCGGCGGAATTTGGAATCATCAGCCAAAGAGATTTCTTTGACCACGACATATCAAAGTTAGGTAGTTTAGATGGCTACTACATTGTCCGAAATGAAGATTTTGTTTACAACCCTCGCATTTCAACTTCTGCACCTGTGGGGCCGATAAATCGCAATAAACTTGGGCGTACAGGCGTAATGTCGCCGTTATACACGGTCTTTCGCCCGCATGATATTGATACTACTTATTTGGAACACTTCTTTAAGTGCGGCTATTGGTATTCCTTTATGAATTTCAATGGTGACTCCGGTGCAAGGTCAGACCGTTTTTCCATCAAAGATGATGTGTTTTTTCAGATGCCCATACCTGTACCGCATATAGAAGAACAACGAAAAATCGGATTATTTCTAACCCAGCTCGACCAACTTATCACCCTTCATCAGCGTGAGTTAGAAAAGCTGCAAAATATCAAAAAATCCATGCTCGAAAAGATGTTTGTCTAAGGAGAATCGTGAAAAAATGGGAAAAATTATTTTATATCACGGCACTCCCGACAAAATCGTTGTGCCGAAATTTGGCGGCGGGGATGATAAACACGACTATGGCAGGGGCTTTTACCTTACTGAGAACATCGAACTTGCCAAAGAATGGGCGGTCTGCCGCCCGAACGACACAAACGGCTGGGTTCACAAGTATGAGCTGGAAACCGTCGGGCTGAAAATTCTGGATTTTCAGCAGCACAGTGTTCTTGCGTGGCTGGCAGAGCTGATGAAGCACCGGGACGCCGCCGACTCTAAGCGATACCGTATGCTGGCAAAGAAATTTATCGAAAAATACGGCATGGATACCCGCGATTATGATGTGATTTGCGGCTGGCGCGCAAACGCCTCCTACTTTTACATTGCCAAAGAGTTTGTGCGCGATAATATTGATGTGGATATTCTGGAAGATCTGCTGTCGCTGGGCGGTTTGGGCATCCAGTATTGCATCAAGTCCGAGGCCGCGTATGCAAATCTGAAAGAAATAACCGACGAGCTGCTTGCCGTGGACTACACTGAATTTAACGACAGGTACAATCAGCGCGACATAACGGCAAGAAAACGGATGCGCGAACTGGTGGATTCCGACGCGAACACGGTCACAAAGGTGTTCAGCACACTGTTTGAGAGGTGAGGGACAATGCGCGCGTATGCAAAGGAATATGTAAGCGATGTAGTCGAAAATCAGGGCAAGCTCTTTGACCTTGTGGCACAGAAATACCCTGACAAGGATACTGCGGCTTTTATCAATTCCTATATGGCAAGCAAAACCAGAAAAAGCATTGACGAAGCCAAAGCCTATGTAAACACGATGAGCGCCCCCGAATTGTGGGATTACTTTTGCAAAACCGAGGACTTTACACTGAAGGACGGCAAAGCCATCGAGGGGTTTATGCCGGACTGGATTGGCGAATTTTATGCGTATTATCAATGGTATTATAATCTGCCCAGCAGCGAAGTTGTAAAAAAAGTGCCGGTTGCTTTTCTGGAAAAAGCATACGGCGGGCTGCATGATCTGGAACTGGATTTGGCGGTACAAAAAGTCGGTGAAGTATAATGACGGTTGTTTGCTTTCATAACCCCAGTGAGGAAAACGGATATTTGAGCAACTGGTACCCCTGCCGCTTTACGGTGGAGGGGGTGGACTTTTCCTCCATGGAACAATATATGATGTACAAAAAGGCTGTGTACTTTGGTGACAAGGCTGTGGCGGCTAAAATTCTTGCAACCGATGATGTTGCCGAAATCAAGGCGCTTGGCAGGCTGGTTGCCCATTATAGCGAGCGTTATTGGAACGGTATTCGGCAAATCGTTGTTTTTACAGGGCTGCTTGCCAAATTCACCCAAAATGACGACCTGAAAGCGCAGCTTGCCGCCACCAAAGGTTCCGTTTTGGCTGAATGTGCGGTCAGGGATACCATTTGGGGCATCGGCTTGTCGATGAAGGACCCGGACAGGCTGGATATTGGCAAGTGGAAGGGGCAAAACCTGCTGGGCTATGCCCTGATGATGGTGCGCGAACGGCTGTAAAAGCGTACACAAATACCCGGAAAGGGGCAAAACAAATGACCTTTCAAAAGGAATCGGACTTTGAAGAAGCGCTTATAAAAATCCTGACGACCAAAGGCTGGGAGAGCACAATTCTGAAATATCCCACCGAGCAGGATCTGATTCGCAACTGGGCAAGCATTCTCTTTGACAATAACCGCGGCATAGATCGCCTTGGCGATTACCCCTTGACCGATGGCGAGATGCAGCAAATTGTGGAGCAGATTCGTGAACTGCGCACGCCGCTGAAGCTGAACGGCTTTATCAACGGCAAAACGGTTTCTGTCAAGCGCGATAACCCCGATGACAAGGCACATTTTGGCAAGGAAGTCAGCCTGAAAATCTACGACCGCATGGAGATTGCCGCCGGGCAAAGCCGCTACCAGATCGTGCAGCAGCCGATTTTTCCCGGTAGATCCAAAATGCTGAACGACCGCCGCGGCGATTTGATGCTGCTGATCAACGGTATGCCGGTGTTCCATCTGGAATTAAAGCGCAGCGGTGTGCCGGTGAGTCAGGCATATAACCAAATCGAAAAATACGCCCACGAGGGTGTGTTTACCGGACTGTTCTCGCTTGTGCAGATTTTTGTGGCAATGAACCCGGAAGAAACCGTCTACTTCGCCAACCCCGGTCCCGATGGCAAATTTAACACCGATTATTACTTCCACTGGGCGGACTTCAACAACGAGCCAATCAACGATTGGAAAGAGATTGCCTCCAAGCTGCTGTCCATCCCCATGGCGCATCAGCTGATCGGCTTTTACACCGTGGCCGACGATGCGGACGGCGTGTTGAAAGTTATGCGCAGCTATCAGTATTATGCTGCCAGTGCGATTTCGGATGTGGTTTCCAAAACGAAATGGGACAGCGGCAAGCAGCGCGGAGGGTATATCTGGCACACCACCGGCAGCGGCAAGACGATGACCTCCTTCAAGTCCGCGCAGCTGATTGCCAATTCCAACGATGCGGACAAGGTGGTTTTCCTCACGGATCGCATCGAGCTGGGAACGCAGTCGCTGAAAGAATACCGCGCCTTTGCCGATGAAAACGAGACCGTGCAGGCAACGGAAAACACCTATGTATTGATTTCCAAGCTGAAAAGCATTGCCACCGCAGACACGCTGATTGTGACATCTATTCAGAAGATGAGCAATATCCGTGACGAGGAGGGCGGCAAAAATGCCCGCGATATTGAGCTGATCGGCAAAAAGCGGCTGGTGTTTATCGTGGACGAGGCGCATCGCTCCACCTTTGGCGATATGCTGGCAATTATAAAAGAAACCTTTCCCCGTGCGATTTTCTTCGGCTTTACCGGCACGCCCGTGTTTGAGGAAAACGCCAAAAAGAACAACGCGCAAACTGATGTGTTTGGCAATGAACTGCACCGTTACAGCATAGCGGACGGCATCCGCGATAAAAATGTGCTGGGCTTTGACCCGTACAAGGTACTTACTTTCCGCGACAAAGATGTGCGGCAGGCTGTTGCACTGGAAAAGGCGAAGGCAACTACGGTTGCAGACGCCCTGAATGACCCCGCAAAAGCCGCTGTGTACTATAAGTACATGGACAACACGCAGGTGAAAATGTACGGCGAGCCGGGTCCGGACGGAAAGTGGATCAAGGGGATTGAGGATTATCTGCCCAATACACAATATCTGACGGCAGAGCATAAGCAGACCGTTATCGAGGATATTAAGGAAAACTGGCTGACTTTGAGCCATAACGGTAAGTTCCACGCCATTTTTGCCACAAGCAGTATCCCGGAGGCAATCGAATATTACCGCATGATGAAGATCACCATGCCGGAATTGAAAACAAGCTGCCTTTTTGACCCGAACATTGATAATAACGGCGGCGCCATTTACAAAGAAGATGGGCTTGTTGAAATTATCGAGGATTACAATAAGCGCTATGGGCAGGATTTTACAATACCCACCCACGCACGGTTTAAGAAGGATCTGTCGCTGCGTCTGGCGCACAAGGAGCAGTATAAGCGCATTGAACGCACCCCCGACCAACAGCTTGATTTGCTGATTGTTGTTGATCAGATGCTGACCGGCTTTGACTCCAAGTGGGTTAATACCCTCTATATGGATAAGATGCTGGAATACGAGAACATTATACAGGCGTTTTCCCGCACAAACCGACTGTTTGGACCGGATAAGCCGTTCGGCGTGATTCGCTATTACCGCAAGCCGCACACAATGGAACAAAATGTGCTGAAAGCGGTGAAGCTGTACTCCGGTGACCGCCCGATTGGATTGTTTGTTGACCGCCTTGCCCACAACCTTGAAAAAATGAACGAGGTGTACGGCGACATTGCGGAGTTGTTTACGAGCGCGGGTGTGCCTGATTTTGAAAAGCTGCCGCAGGATAGAAGCGTCTGCGCCAAGTTTGCCAAGCTGTTCCGCGAACTTAACGACTACATGGAGGCAGCGCGTGTGCAGGGCTTTACATGGAATCAAAGTGTATATCATTGCCCGGACGACGCTGCCGATGAAACCATTGATGTCGAAATGATGTTTGATGAGTCTGCCTATCTGATTTTGGCACAGCGCTATAAGGAACTGTCAGCCGAGCCGTCGGACCCTTCCGATGACGGCGATGCGCCGTATGATTTGGTGGGCTATTTGACGGAAATCGACACAGGTGTGATTGATTCCAACTATATGAACAGCCGCTTTGATAAGTACCTGAAGCTGCTGAATCAGGCGGGTGCATCGGGAGAATCCATAGAACAGGCAAAAGCCGAACTGCATAAGTCCTTTGCCAGCCTGACACAGGAAGAACAGAAGTTTGCCAATATCTTCCTGCACGATATTGAACGCGGCGACGCCACACCCGAACCCGGCAAGACGCTGCGGGATTACATTACCGAGTACCAGTGCCGTGCGAAGAATGACCAAATCCACCGCTTTGCCGTTGTGTTTGGCTTGGATGAAGAAAAGCTCCGCAATATGATGGGTCTGGGGCTGACGAAAACCAATATCAACGAGTTTGGCCGCCTTGACGAACTGAAGAAAAGCGTAGACAAAGCAAAGGCAAAAGCCTATTTTGAGAAAAAAGAGGGCGTAAAGCTGATACCGCCCAAGGTAAACCAGAAAGTGGACAGTTTGCTGCGGGAATTTATTGTAACCGGCGGCTTCGAGGTGTAAGGCTGCATATTTATAAGCGATAAGTCGAACAAAAGGGCCAAGGAAAATCCGAGGCCCTTTTACTTTTGCTTGGGAACAGCGGAAGGTTGGAGAAGTGAGCGAATCCTACTCTGGTGGAACGCCTTCGGTAGGTGTCAAAGAATATTACGGAGGACAAATACCATTCATTCGTTCTGCGGAAATCAATAGCGAAATAACTGAACTCTTTCTAACCGAAGAAGGCTTGAAAAACTCCTCAGCACGACTTGTAGCTGTGGGCGATATTCTGTACGCTTTATATGGTGCAACAAGTGGCGAAGTGGGGCGAGCAAGGCTTAAAGGTGCTATAAATCAAGCCATTTTAGCAATAAAACCTCATACGGATTACGACTCGGAATACCTTGCTCAATGGCTACGAAAAAGCAAGCATATCTATTCCAACATTCTCTTGAAGCTGTACTTGAAATCGCTGAAAAACGGCGGGAAATTGCAGCTTGACGAGAATATCCCCTACACCGCCCAGATGATTGCGACCATTACCCGCCAGCAGGTAGGTACCGTAGAGAGAGCTTTGAAAATCTTTATGAAGCTGGGGCTTGTGGAGCCTTTGCCAAGCGGCGCACTCTACATGAGCAACATTGAGCTTTTAATCGGCCAGTCCTCTACCGAGGGGGAGCGCAAGCGCAGGGCGCGGCTGGCTTTGCAGGAACAAAAAGCCCTGCCGCAGACAGGGGCGGACAAATGTCCACCATATCGAGCGGACATTTGTCCACCAGAGATAGAGATAGAGAAAGAGATAGATATAGAAATAGAAAAAGAGAGAGAGTTAGAAACGGGACACCCCGCCCCCGCCGCCTATGGCAGATACCACAATGTCATTCTTTCCGATACGGAGCTTGACGGGCTGAAAACAGAGCTTCCCGGCAAGTGGGAGTATTACATTGACCGCCTATCCTGCCATATCGCTTCCAGCGGGAGGAAATACAAGAGCCATGCAGCCACGATTTTCAAGTGGGCGCAGGAGGACGCAGCCAAGAAAGCCCCGAAAAAGGGCATACCCGATTATACCTGTAAGGAGGGCGAGAGCTTATGACGAATGGATTTGATGAAATGATTTTGAATATGACCGACACCACGCCGGAGCCGGAGGACTACACCGGCGAGGACGGGCTTTTATACTGCGGGAAGTGCCACAAGCCCAAAGAGGGCTATTTCCCCAAAGAAACCGCCGCATGGCTGGGGCGTGACCGCCACCCGGCAGAATGTGACTGCCAGCGGGCAGAGCGTGAGGAACGGGAAGCCGCAGAGAAACAGCGCAGTCACCTTGAAACTGTCGAGCGGTTGAAGCGGCGGGGCTTTACAGACCCGGCTATGCAGGGCTGGACGTTTGAGAACGACAACGGCAAGTGCCCGCAAATGGAACACGCCCATTTCTATGTGGAGAACTGGGAAACCATGAAAGAGCGCAACATTGGCTATCTGCTATGGGGCGGCGTTGGCACAGGCAAGAGCTATTTTGCGGGCTGTATCGCAAATGCCCTTATGGAGCGTGAAATCCCCGTGTGCATGACAAACTTTGCATTGATATTGGGTGACCTTGCCGCCAGCTTTGAGGGCAGGAATGAATATATCTCCCGACTTTGCAGCTTCCCGCTGCTTATCCTTGACGATTTTGGAATGGAACGGGGAACGGAATACGGCTTAGAGCAGGTCTACAACGTGATTGACAGCCGTTACCGCAGCGGCAGGCCGCTGATCGTCACGACTAATCTCACGCTGGAGGACTTGCAGCACCCGGAGGACACCGCCCACGCCCGCATTTATGACCGTCTGATTGAAATGTGTTCTCCTGTCCGCTTTACCGGGAGCAACTTCCGAAAAGCCACGGCGCAGGAGAAAATGGGACAACTGAAAAAGCTGATGAACAGAAAGGAGAGCCGCCTATGACCAACACCCCAAAGAATGACCGCAGCACCCGCCGCCCGGATTGCGTGACGGAAATCCGCATAGGTAATTCTGTCCTTGTCGTTTCCGGCTATTTCAAGCAGGACACCACCGCCACCGCCGCCGATAAAATGCTGAAAGTGCTGGAAGCGGAAGCTGCTACACAAAAATCGGCAATTTGACGGGACGTAAAGAAGCAGAAAGGACTGTACAGCCAGCCCCGGCGTGTGGTATGATAGTCATACGGAATAGTGGGGCTGGCTGTCGGAAATGGAGGACACTATGTTAAGACAGACCACCCGAAACCTTATTACCGCCCTTTATCCGAGATTATCCCACGAGGACGAGCTGCAAGGTGAGAGCAATTCTATTTCAAACCAGAAGCGTATTCTTGAAACCTATGCGAAGCAGAACGGCTTTTCCAATCTGCAATGGTACACAGATGACGGTTATTCTGGGGCGAACTTCCAAAGACCCGGTTTTCAAGCCATGCTTGCGGACATTGAAGCCGGAAAAGTCGGCACCGTTATCGTCAAGGATATGTCACGGTTAGGGCGAAACTATCTGCAAGTGGGAATGTATACGGAAATGATTTTCCCACAGAAAGGCGTCCGCTTTATCGCTATCAATGACGGAGTGGACAGCGCACAGGGCGACAATGATTTTGCCCCTCTGCGGAACATTTTTAACGAATGGCTGGTGAGAGATACGAGCAAGAAAATCAAAGCAGTAAAACGGTCTAAGGGTATGAGCGGGAAGCCCGTCACGAGCAAACCCGTATACGGCTACTTTATGGACGAGGACGAAAATTTTATCATTGACGGGGAAGCCGCCCCTGTTGTGCGGCAGATTTACAGCTTGTGCCTTGCCGGGAACGGGCCGACCAAGATAGCCCGTATGCTCACAGAGCAGGAGATCCCCACGCCGGGAACGCTGGAATACCGTCGGACGGGAAGCACCCGCCGCTACCACCCCGGCTATGAGTGCAAGTGGGCGACCAATACCGTGGTACATATCCTTGAAAACAGGGAGTACACGGGCTGTCTGGTAAACTTCAAGACGGAGAAGCCGTCCTACAAGACCAAGCACAGCGTAGAGAACCCCATTGAGAAACAGGCGATTTTCGAGAACCACCATGAGCCTATCATTGACACCCAGATGTGGGAGCGTGTGCAGGAGTTACGCAAGCAGCGCAAACGCCCGAACCGCTATGATGAAGTGGGCTTATTCTCCGGCATACTCTTTTGTGCCGACTGCGGCAGCGTCCTTTACCAGCAGCGTTACCAGAACGCCACCCGCAAGCAGGATTGTTATATCTGCGGGAGCTACAAGAAGCGTACCCGTGACTGTACGGCGCACTTTATCCGCACCGACCTGTTGACCGCCGGAGTGACCGACAATCTGCGGAAAGTCACCAGCTATGCAGCGAAGCACGAAGCCCGGTTTATGAAGCTGCTGATCGAGCAGAACGAGGACGGGGGCAAGCGCAGGAACGCCGCAAGGAAAAAGGAGCTGGAAGCCGCCGAGAAGCGTATCAGCGAGTTATCCGCTATCTTCAAGCGGCTGTATGAGGACAGCGTGACCGGGCGCATTTCAGACGAGCGTTTCACGGAGCTGTCGGCAGACTATGAAGCCGAGCAGAAAGAACTGAAAGAGAGAGCCGCCGCTATCCGGGCAGAGCTTTCCAAAGCGCAGGAAGCCACGGTAAACGCAGAAAAGTTTATGAATGTTGTCCGCAAGTACACCAGCTTTGAAGAACTTACCCCTACCCTTTTGCGTGAGTTTGTGGAGAAAATCGTTGTGCATGAGTGCAGCTATGACGAGAACGGCACACGCAGACAGGACATTGATATTTATTACTCTTTCGTTGGCAAGGTAGACCTGCCCGAATGACCGCCCGACCTATCCGGCGCAATGCGCAAACGCCGGATAGGAACGGCAAAATTTTTTACACTTCTACTACTTCTTTATCACACATCAGCAAATATTCATATCATCAATCACAACATGGTCACACGCCGCAGGAACCACATGCCAG